>Ga0102812_10003192_pt1 | contig 10787 bp, 10 predicted proteins | sample ColrivemetaGS713_FD_79334 | JGI IMG/M metagenome (GOLD analysis project Ga0102812, IMG submission 79334) | Estuarine microbial communities from the Columbia River estuary - Flood tide ETM metaG S.713 | ecosystem: Environmental > Aquatic > Marine > Intertidal zone > Estuary | place: USA...
CTCGCGAGCCTACTCAAGGAGCAAGGCTATGCCACCGGGCAGTTTGGTAAAAACCATCTGGGCGACCGCGATGAGTTCTTGCCGACAGAACATGGCTTTGATGAGTTTTTTGGCAATCTCTATCACCTAAACGCGGAGGAGGAGCCTGAGGATCCTGATTACCCCAAGAGCCCTGCGTTCAAAAAAATGTTTGGTCCGCGAGGCGTGGTGCATAGCTTTGCGGATGGGCGGGTCACGGATACCGGCCCGTTAAACCGAAAGCGAATGGAAACAGTGGATCTCGAGTTTTTAGAGGGCGCACAGCAATTTATTAATCGGGCAGCGGCCGATGATAAGCCGTTTTTTGTTTGGCTTAACTCGACGCGGATGCATTTCTTTACCCATACACCTGAGGAAGAGATCGGTCTGTCGGGGCAGGGCTTTTATAACGATGCCATGGTAGGACATGACAATCTGGTGGGGCGGATGCTAGATCAGCTTGATGAACTGGGTATAGCCGATAACACCATTGTGCTGTATAGCACCGATAATGGTCCCCACTTTAATACTTGGCCGGACGCCGCTATCACCCCGTTCCGAAGCGAAAAAAATACCAACTGGGAAGGCGGGTTCCGCGTTCCCGCGATGATCCGCTGGCCGAACAAGATTGCATCGGGCACGATTTTTAATGACATCATGTCGCATGAAGATTGGGTGCCGACGTTACTGTCAGCGGTGGGCCGGCCCACTATTGCGGATGAGTTGAAAGCGGGTGTCACCATCAATGGTCGTGATTATCACAATCATCTCGACGGCTACGATTTTTTGCCGTATCTAACCGGCGAGGTTGATAACGGCCCGCGTGACACCTTTTATTATTGGAGTGATGACGGGCTGCTCACCGCCATGCGGGTGGGTGATTGGAAGGTAGTCTTTGCTGAGCAGCGGGCCAAGGAATTTGATGTTTGGCGCGAGCAGTTTGATACCCTCAGGATTCCTAAGGTATTTCACCTGCGTCGTGATCCTTTCGAGCGCGCTGATCAAAACTCGAACACCTACAACGATTGGTGGGTGCGGGTTGCTCTACCACGGATCGGGATTGCAAGGGTCGCGCTACAGGGCTTTATGGCATCACTTAAGGTATACCCGCCAAGACAACGACCGGCCACCTTTACGATTGATCAGATGATGGAATCGCTCTACGAATAAGAGTGCGTGTTGCGTGGGTTAATCGATGAGGCATCGGTTTGGCATCGATGGGATCGCTCATAACCTAGTCAGCACAAAAAAAAGGCGGGCAGTTTGCCCGCCTTTTTACTGCAGATCGTTGAGATGGATCAGTGCCCTGAGGGGTCCACTTCCCAGGCATCGGTGAGATACGCATGCACGATGCCGCCATCAACGGCGATGGTTTCGCCCACCACGTAGTTGCCGGACCGTGCAGCCAAATAAATCGCTACGCCCGCCATGTCCTCCTCGTTGCCAATGCGACCAGAGGGCACGTGTTTGCCGACCGTGTCTCCGAGATCTCGTGCGGCCTTATTCATATCGGATGCAAAAGCCCCTGGAGCAATGCCGGTCACTAAAATGCCATCCTTGACCAGGCGTGCGGCAAGTCGTCGCGTCAGCTGGATCACCGCCGCTTTGGAGGTTTGGTAGCTATAGGTGTCCCAGGTGTTGAGGCGTAAGCCATCGATGGAAGCGATGTTGATGACTTTGGCAGGCTGCTCGGTAGAGGCGCCGGCTTTGAGTAAGTCGTGCAAGGCCTGAGTCAGGAAGAAAATGGATTTCACGTTGAGATCCATCACCTTATCCCATGCCGACTCAGGAAAAGTTTCAAACGCCTCGCCCCATGCCGCACCGGCGTTGTTGACCAGAATATCGATTGCATCCTCTTTGTCTGCCATGGTGGCGGCGAGGGCTTTACAGCCCTCTACGGTCGAGATGTCCTCGGGCACCGCAATACAGTTAGGCCCCAACTCAGCCGCGACCGCCTCGCAGACATCTGCTTTGCGACTGGAGATATAAACCTTGGCGCCTTGAGCAATGAACCCAGTGGCAATCATCTTGCCAATACCGCGAGAACCGCCTGTCACCAAAGCCGTTCGACCTGTCAGCGAAAAGAGAGAGTGCGTATCCATGTGGAAATCCTATAAGTTAAAAAAGAGTGGGATGCAGCGCGCGAAGTCAACACCGCCCAAAAACCGGCACACATTATGCCATGAGTCGCTGCGTAGTGAGTTCTCTGGCGATCTGAAAAGGGACTTTTAGTGACCGAACAGCTTGGTTCAGAGTTTTCAGCGCCATCATGGTGAGCGGCGACTGGCACAGTAACCTGCCATCGCAGGCAATGACTTAGGCGTTAGCCGTGACTTGCCAGAATTGGCCTGCCAGTGTGATACCGCCGTTTTCAGTGAAAAAGGGTGTGAGGGCGTTAGCGACACGTCCGCGAACCGGTTGTTGCAGCGCGTCTGGCGCCTCGCGCACCATTTGAGCAATGGGGCCGATCTTGACGAGATGCTCCACGATCTCACTGAGGGGCAATCCAGCGCCAAATATCAAATCATGACTCAGGGGCGTGATACTGATATCACTGAATCCGGACCGGGATAAAATGGAATGGACATAGTCGGACTCAGCAAAAGCAAAGGGCCCCGGCGCGTGTGGCGGCATCTCAGGAGGGGCAGGTAGCAATTCTAGGGCCGCTTGGGCGGGCACCGTCATAAAGGGATTCACTGTTCGCGATTGCCAGCAGCAAAAGGCCAGTGTCCCTGAAGCGGTTAGGGCGTGATGAATATTACGGAAAGCGGCGACGGGCTCCTCGAAAAACATGACGCCAAAACGAGAGAACACGTGCTCGAAACTCTCGGGCTGGAACGGATGAACTTGCGCATCGACTTCCAAAAAGTTGATAGGAGCCCGCTCGGGTGCCTTCTCTGCTGTGAGCTCTCGCGCTACCGACAGCATCGGCGCGGAGATATCGACGCCAAGGACCGATCCGCCAGCCCCGATTCGAGTCGCTAGGCTCAGGGTAGGATGGCCACAGCCACAGCCAATGTCCAACGCACGCGCGTGAGGTTCAAAACGGAACGCGTCCATTACGGTCTCGCCAATGGGCTGGAGCATTGCCTCCATCAGCGCGTCATAAGCAACCCAATTGCGACCGGTGTCACCATTCCAGAATTCGATTTGGCTTTTGTTTTGCATGAGCAGCACCGTGTTAGGGGATGGGCAATACACCAATAGCATCGGTGCGCAGGCTACCGAGATACAGCGTGTCACCGCAAGGTGTCACGCCCGTAATGTAATGGAAGGCACTTTCTTGATCCTGCAGATTGTGGGTGACCTCGCCTTGGAGATTGACACCGATAATAAAGCTGGCCGGCTCGGCGGCCGCCTCAAGCAGGTGAATCGGTAAGAAGGACAACAGCGCACGTAACCTAGGCCAAGGCGCAATGTCATCTAGGCTGGCCCTCAGTGAAGGCATTGCAATCCAAAACGTATCGACGCCATCGAAGCGAATGTTGTCGGGTGTGCCGGGGAGTTCATCGATAAACAGTTCTTGTTGCCCGGCACGCTCTCCCCTCAGCCACAGTCGATGGACTCGCCCCAACCCCGTCTCATTCACCAGCACGTAGTCATCGTTGGGCCCTAGCGTCACGCCGTTGGCAAAAAATAGATCGCTGATCATGATCTGAATGTCTTGAGTGGCCGGATCAAATCGCAGTAGCCGGCCAGTTTGGCTCCCTTCAAAGAAATCAAGCGCGACCTGTGAGTAGTCGAAGCGTTGGGAAGCATCAGAGAAGTAAATACGGCCTCGGTCATCGATATCGAGGTCATCAACAAATTTCAGCGCCTGACCGTCTACGGAGTCAGCAATCGTTGTGACCAGCCCGGTTGCATCCATATGTAACAGGCCCTTGATGGCGTCTGCAATGATTAGCCCACCGCTGCCGTCACTTCTTAGGCCAAGAGGGCGCCCTCCCGTGTTACCGAGCGTGCTCCAGTTACCATCGGCTGCTCGTCGAAACAGCACTTGTCCGCCATCGATGCTGGTAAAGAGGGTCTGACTGCTGTCGCAGGCCACATGCTCGGGCGCCGCACCAACCGGTATGAGTGATAACGCCGACAGTGACTGATTTGGAGCAAATACCCCCGTTAGACCCGGGTTATTGGGCGCCACCCAATGTACTGCTTGGGCCGGCGCCCACTGTGGCAAGGCCCAAATGAGGGCAATTGCCACGACGAGTGCCCCCAGCAGTATTCTTAACAGGTGCTTCATGCCTCAGAGGCAGATGGCCTCATTACCGCATCCATCGCTTCGCGAAGCCGGGTTGCCCAATTCTTGAGCATGCGATCTGCCGCCTGCCGATTGGTGATTTTATTCGCATAATTGACGAAAGAATCGGGATCGGCCTTGCTGTCGTAAGCGCGCACCAGCACTTCGGAGGTTTCAGCATCGATGAGTTCCAGATACAACGTCATGGAACCGGCCGAAGCAGAATAGGAGCGCGTCATACTGGGGCTGCTGACATCTGGGCTGGTAATGTTGAGCTTGACGATGTTGGGGCGGACCAGCAGCACGTCCTGACCTTGCTGCCATTCAGTCACTAAATTATAGGAGGGCTCTTCGCTGAGTGCGTCGGTGAAGAAGGTGGTGCACTCCTCGCCTAACTCGCGCTTAATGCGATCGATATCACGCTCTTTAATCTGTTGACCACTGCTGCGGTGTGACGAATTGTAGTCTCGCTGCCAATTCTTACGAAATGCAACTTCGCATGGCACGATCGCGAATTCGTTGTAGATATCGAGTTGGGCCTCAGGTTTGATATAGACTGCGCTGTGCTTGTCACTGCGCACGAGATCGAGGCCGTCCGGTGTAGTGGTCGGGACCGTTTCTGATGTTGAAGCGCAGCCCAGTATGAGCAGCATGCTGAGCGAAACAATGAGATTCTTCATTTTTCTATCCTTTCATCAATCCTTGATGGGTCTATCGAGCATGAAACATCCTGCTCATCTGTTGTCTGAGTGGCGTTTGCGCGGCCACCGCTATTACGGCCATCGCCGCTAGAGCAGTTTGGTAGCCGAAGAACTACTGCCCATTACTTTACTATGGCAAATGGAGCGTGAGCCATGAACAATTTACGAAACCGCAGCCGCCTCAGGGGTCAACTACCTGCTGGTAACCGGATCGGGGCCATGTTAACCGACTCCTTGCAGCATCACAGCCGCCGCAGTATTCTCGAAACAAATTGATAAGGAGTCAGGGCCATGAATGAGGCACTGCCACAGCGCGCCCAATTTCATCATATGAAAGAGGGGACCCAAAGCGATTGGGAAATTATTGGCGCTGAATTTTCGGAGTTTCGGAGTACGGTGGTGAACCGTATTAAGGATCATTTGTTGCTGCTGAAGGGCGATTCTGGCGGTTTTCCTGTTGATCGTTTAACCCATTGCTTGCAGACCGCAACACTGGCACATCAAGACGGCAAGGATGAAGAGTATGTGGTTTGCGCGTTGCTTCATGATATTGGCGATACGCTGGGGCCAGCCAATCACGCAGACGTGGCAGCCGTATTACTTGAGCCTTATGTGAGCGAAGCCAATTACTGGATGGTTAAGCATCACGGCATTTTCCAAGGGTATTACTTTTTTCACTATATGGGTCTCGATCGCAATATGCGCGATCAGTATCAAGACCATCCCCACTATGCCCGCACGCTCGAATTTATCGAAAAATATGACGCTCCCGCGTTTGATCCTGAGGCAGAGTGTTTTGCGTTGTCATTCTTTGAGCCGATGATGGAACGCGTTTTTCAAGCGCCGCAGCGGTCTCTCTATATTAACGAGGAAGCTCCAGAGTCAGGCTGACGGTGCCCCTGCTTGGGTGAGTTGCGGCGCGAGATGCGCCCTGGGAAAGCGCTGCGCGCCTGCGAGCCACGAGTCTCATAGCAGGCCCACTGCAGCAGGCCCCTCCTAGCTTAGCGGCGTGCGGGAGTTACCTGTAGTGAGGCCCCATTTACGTTATCGTTGATCTTCGTTCCTCTTAACGCGATCATTATGTCTTCACCACTATCCAACAATGAGCGTTCGGCAAGCTCGCAACCCTCTGCGATTCTGGGTGCGGCGAGCAGGGCGAGTGAGCAGGCTTCTTTGCATGTTGCCTCAGTCATCCCGCCGTTCTCTCAAATGCCTCGGTGGTTACAGGCAGAGCTGCGATCAGATCACGCGGGTGAGTACGGCGCCGTGATGATCTACCGGGGGATTTTGGCAGTGTCACGGGATCACTCAGTGCGCGATTTTGCGGAACGGCATATTGCGACGGAGCGTGACCATCTGCGATTAATGGAGGAGACGGTACCGTCTTCAGCGAGGACTCAATTATTGCCGCTTTGGTGGCTGATGGGCTGGCTCACAGGGGCGTTACCGGCCATCTTTGGGAGGCATGCGGTCTTTGCCACCATAGAAGCGGTGGAAACCTTTGTGGATCATCATTACCGCCAGCAGATAGACCGCCTCGCAGAGCAGGAGCGTTACGAGTCGCTCAGGGAATTACTGTTGCAATGCCAAGAAGACGAGGTCAGTCATCGCGACGAGGCCGCGGGTCTCGCTGGGACTAGCCGGGGGATTCTAATGCGGCTGTGGTCTGCCATCGTCGGTGCCGGCTCTGCGACAGCCGTGATTGCCGCTCGCCGGATTTAGCACGCAGTTAGGCAACCATGCCGAGCTTGCTGGACAAGGTTACTACCACGATCCATTACTTTGCTATCTGCGCCAGCCGAGGGTCGTTGGGGTAGACCCAGTCCTCGTTAATGACCTGCTCCACGGCGAGTTCTGACGGAATGCTGTCGAGCCCAATCATACGATCGGCATGTTGGTTCCAATGATAGATTCGGGCTTCTTGATAGCTTAATGGCACGCCCTTGAAGCCCGGAGATTCCATCGACTTTTGGATCTCAGTGCCAAATTCTGTGTCCTCAAGCAAGATTTTGCACAGTGACTCGCCACGATTCACGGTCCAGTAATCAGGGCCCTCGCCGTCGCCCCAATCCGGCGCAATGGTCCAGCACTCTATGCGGCACTTATTGACGCCATTGGGCCAGAAGAGCAGCGGTCCGAGCACAAATTCGGTGAGCTGCGACACCCAATTAGGGAAAATGCCGTAGGATTGAATGCAGGTACGAGCGATTTCGCCGACGGTGGCGATTTCTGCTCGCGCGCCCACATCGCGTGTTGATGCTGCATCCTCGGACCCATTGAGACGGGGCGGTGGGGCGACCATGCGGCCATGTCCATTACGGTATAGCGTGTTGACGTTGCGTCGGTGATCTAGCAGTGGCGCGACCGTAGTGGGGTGAATATTGGGAACATGGTAAACCTCAGTATTCGCCTCCATTGCAACCTTCCAGTTGCAGTCGAGGTCAAAGCTGTGTCGAGCAGATAAGCGACACTGATCAAATTGGAACTCTTGCCATTCATCGGCGATAGGTCCTAGCCAATCGAGCAGGCTGACGGCTTCAGGATCAAAATTCACGAAGATGAACTTGCCGAATCGCTCGCAGCGAATGCTCGAGAGGCTGCGACAGCTCAAGTCAAAATCACCAAAGTCTTCTGGGTCTTTAATGGCTTGTAACTCGCCGTTTAACGAATAGCTCCAGCCATGATATTGACAGGTGAGCCTGAGTCGTCGCCCCTTTTCATCCGTGACAACCGGTGCACCGCGATGCGAGCACACATTATAAAATGCGTTCACGTCGCCGTTCTCGGCATGCACAATGACGACCGGCTCTCCGGCTTGCTCCCACTTAATGAAGCAGCCGGGTTCAGGAAGCTCATCGAGATGGGCTGCAAATAACCATGACTTCTTAAAAATCTCAGTTTGCTCTAACGCATAAAATCCCTCGTCGGTGTAACGACCAGCAGGGATATCAGGTAGCCGTGGAAAGCCCTCAGGCGGGGCAGTTCTCTGTGCTTCATACTCCATGAGGTCACGCAGTGTTTTGATTTCTTGCGGTGTCATAGTGATGCCTTAGCCAATCAGCAAGTTAGGGTGCAATTTCAATTGGATGCAATATTCAGAGAGCATAGCGTACAGGAGTTTAGCTAGGCGATAACCTTACAGGGTTAAGACTGGGTGAGAGACATGCTGGTCTGGGTCCGGGTTACGCTGTCATTCTATGCATCTTATACGCAGTGTAGTCTGCCAATGAGGGGCCTATGGGAGTCTTCCAATTGGCTCAAACGTTGATATTAGCGGTGGTTTGAGCTGCCGTCTTTGCGGCATGTCTAGAGCGTATAGCGCCAAAGCAGGGCATGATGTGAGCGAGCCGTATGGGAATGCACTGGCATTCAGTGTGTTTGGCAATCTGATGGTGGAGGGGGTGATCGATGGCGATTCAACTACAACGATGGTTTTTGGTGCTTGCGGCGGGCCTATTGCTGAGTAGTGGTTTGGCCCGAGAGTCCCACTCGTCCGAGCGTCCGAGCGCTGACACGTTGTTGCGTGAATCCCTTATTGGGTTGGCCGATCAGGAAGTCATCGTAAGCGAGGTTGATATACCTCCCAATACGGAGCTGCCCTGGCACTCCCACCCGGGCGCTGAGATATTTTATGTGCTCTCAGGGACTATTGTACTAATGCAAAGGGATCAAGCGGATATCCAGAGTCAGGAGGGCGAGGTGCGCATGATCCCAAGAGGTGTTGTGCACAGCGGTAAAACTGCAGAGGACGGCGCGTCGTTATTGATTGTTAGGGTGCATGACGCGGGTCAGCCAGAGCGCATCCTAGCGGTGCAACCATAGAGAGCCCGAGGCATCTTGCGCTAGGGCGTTATTCCCTAGCCGAGAAGAAGATGAAAAGTGCTGATACACAGTGAATATAACTCAAACACGCCAGGAAGAATTGATACACAGTGACCATTAAAAGCGGCAATCAATGAAAATCACGCTGGGTCCCGGTGCGATCGTCGCGGCGGCATTTATCGGCCCTGGCACGATCGCGACAGCCGCTGCCGCTGGTGCGAGTTCAGGAATCACATTGCTGTGGGCGATTTTACTCTCGGTAGCGGCCACGCTTGTATTACAGGAGCTGTCGGTGCGAAGCGCCCTGGCGACGAATCGTGATTTAGCTGCGCTGATTCGGTTGCTGGGTGAGCGGCAGTGGTGGGGCGGAGCGCTCGCTATATTAGTGTTGTGCGCCATCGGTGTCGGCAACGCGGCCTATCAATCTGGCAACCTGTCAGGCGCCGGTTTGGGTCTGGGCGCGGTATTACCGGTGCCCTTTGCTTTCGCGGTGATCGCCGGCAGCCTGGTGTCGGCGAGCCTTATTTTGCTCGACCGTTATCGTGTTTTAGAGCGTGTCTTAGTGATCTTGGTTGTGTTGATGGCTTGCCTCTTTATTGGGCTCGCGGTGTTCTGCATGCCTGAGCTATTTGCTATGCACCACTCGCTCATTTTGGCTTCCGATGCGTCGAATACGTTGACACTCGTATTGGCGCTCATCGGCACTACTGTGGTGCCGTACAACCTATTTCTGCACGCCACTGCAGCTCGGAGACGATGGTTGGGAGTGCCATTGGCGCAAGCGATACAGGAGGCACGCACCGAGGCCACCCTGGCGATTACGTTGGGTGGCATCATGACCATTTCCGTCATGGTGGTGGCAACCGTGGTGCTGCAGGGAGATAGCGAGGGGCCCATTTTGGAGCGGTTAATGACCGCAATTGATCACCGTATTCCCGGGGTGGGCACGTGGGTGGTCGGTGGTGGTTTATTTGCGGCAGGACTGACATCGGCGATCGCGGCGCCGATAGCAGCGGGCTGGACCGTCTGTGGTGTCATGGGGTGGTCGACTGACGCACAGAGTCGGCCGTTTAAGTTCGTGGCGCTCAACGTGTTAGGCGTAGGTCTGACATTTGCACTGCTGATCCCGCGGCCGGATGTCCTGATCATTGCCGCACAAGCCACCAACGCGGTGCTGTTACCACTCATTGCAGGCATCTTGCTGATTGTCGCCAATAGTGCCCTGATACCGGCGCTGTATCGTAATCGACGTCTGCACAATGGTGTGGCTGCGAGTGTGATTCTGCTCGTGCTTACTTTGGGCCTGAGTAAGGTCATCAGCTTGGTAGGCTGACTGGCTGCCGTTGCCCAACCGAAATTATCTTGATCGCTCAGAAATACTTACTGATCGACTACGGGATGCTCGATAAGGAGTGTGGGAATCGCCAAAGCATGCGATTTCACGGTGCATACTTGGGTGCCGGGTTTGCGGCCTGCCTTGACATCCGTGACATCGACACCCGCCGACAGTAACCGCTTTTGCGTGGTGTCGATATCGGCTGTTTTGAGTGCGAGACCCCACATCTCGTCATGATCGGGCGCTTTGTCAGTGGCGATCACTTCAATACTCATGGAGCTTGCTCTGAAAAAAAGCTGTGTCCCGCCCCATTCAGGCACCGCTTGCTCTAGTGCTAAACGAATGCCGAGCTGTTCACCATAGAATCGTTTGGCAGCGTCTGCACTGTTCGTTTTTACAACGACATGATCGACAGCAGTAATGGGTGATTCAGCCAACACCGCAGACATCGGCAAAGTGGAAGTCTCGCTGTGCTCAATACAAAATGAGAAGATGCCTCGTGCGGCGTCTGTATCCCAAAAGATATTCCGCCAGTGACGCTTCGCTCCGGTGTTGTCATCGATGCCCTGCCCGGGTATCGGCTCGGATGCCATGAGGTCAAACGAGCGTGCCCGCTCTATAAAAGCGGTCGCGTCTTGCGTACCAAAGACGAGCCCGCCCAAGCTAGAGC
>Ga0102812_10003193_pt1 | contig 10786 bp, 10 predicted proteins | sample ColrivemetaGS713_FD_79334 | JGI IMG/M metagenome (GOLD analysis project Ga0102812, IMG submission 79334) | Estuarine microbial communities from the Columbia River estuary - Flood tide ETM metaG S.713 | ecosystem: Environmental > Aquatic > Marine > Intertidal zone > Estuary | place: USA...
AAATTATTGAAGTGTTTGCATCTGCATTTTTTACAGCTTCTGAAACGGTGTTAAATACAGGTTTATCTAAATGCATTTGACCACCTTTTCCAGGCGTTACACCTGCTACGACATTTGTTCCGTAACTTATCATTTGTTCTGCATGAAACGTACCTTCACTTCCTGTGAATCCTTGAACAACAATTTTAGAATTCTTGTTTACTATTATACTCATAAATTATTTTAATTTTTGACTCTTTCTATGTAAGAGCCTTTTTCTGGATCTATTTTTATTTTATCACCTTCATTTATAAACAAAGGAACATTAATTTTTGCACCTGTTTCTAAAATTGCAGGTTTAGTAGCGTTTGTAGCTGTATTTCCTTTAACACCAGGCTCAGTTGAAGAAATTTCTAAAATTACATTTTGAGGCATTTCGACAGACAAAGTTGTGCCATCTTCAGTATTAATCAATACAGTAACTATTTCTCCTTCTTTTAAAAATTGAGAAGAATCTAGTATCACTTCTTGAACAGTTATTTGATTATAATCATCAACATTCATGAAATGATATGTTTCAGCATCTTTATATAAATATTGATATTTTTTCGTCTCAACTCTTACGTCATCAATTTTATGGCCTGCAGAAAATGTATTATCAATTACTTTTCCATTAGTAACACTTTTTAATTTTGTTCTTACAAATGCAGGACCTTTTCCAGGCTTCACATGTAAAAATTCAATGATTTTATAAATATCATTGTTATATTTAATACAAAGTCCTTTTCTTATATCAGATGATGATGCCATAATTAATTTTTAAAATAACCTTTCATTATTCCTCTTTGAGAATTTTTGATGAATTGAAGAATTTCATCCCTTTCTTTTGTAGCTTCCATTTCACCCTCCATAATAGCTACTGCTTGTGTATTATTATATCTTTTTTGATAAAGTGTTCTGTACATAGACTGAATTTCCATTATAACCTTGCTGTCAAAACCTCTTCTTCTTAAACCGACTGAATTTATTCCAACATATGAAAGTGGTTCTCTTGCAGCTTTTACAAAAGGTGGTACATCTTTTCTAACCAAAGAGCCACCTGCTACAAAAGCATGATTACCAATTGAACAAAACTGATGAACAGCAACCATACCTGCTAGAATAACGTGTGATCCAACAGTTACATGTCCAGCTAAAGTAGAATTATTTGAAAAAATACAATTATCCCCAATAAAGCAATCGTGTGCAACATGAGAATAAGCCATTATTAGACAATTTTTACCAATTTTAGTTTTATTTCTATCTGACGTTCCTCTATTTATTGTAACACACTCTCTAAGAGTTGTGTTATCTCCTATTTCAGCTGTAGTCTCTTCACCTTTAAATTTTAAATCCTGAGGAACTGCTGATATTACAGAACCAGGAAATATTGAAACATTCTTTCCAATTCGAGCTCCACTCATGATAGTTACATTGGAACCGATCCAAGATCCTTCTCCAATTACAACATTTTTATCAATAGATGTAAAAGGTTCAATCACTACATTTTTTGCGATTTTTGCTCCAGGGTGTATATATGATAAAGGTTGATACATTATGCTTCAGTTTTTCTTATTATTCTAGCTAGTAATTCTGCCTCACTTGTTAATTTACCCTCAACAAATGCCTGGCCTTTCATATGCATTATACCTCTTCTTATTGGTGAAAGTAATTCTAATTTAAAAATTAAAGTATCTCCAGGAACAACAGGATATTTAAATTTTGCATTATCAATTTTAGCGAAAAAAGTTAAATAATTTTCAGGATCTGGAACATTGTTTAAGAATAAAACTCCTCCAGCTTGTGCCATTGCTTCAATTTGAAGAACCCCAGGCATAATTGGTTTTCCTGGAAAATGACCTTTAAAAAAATCTTCATTCATTGTTACATTTTTTTGCGCAATGATATGACTTTCTGAAATTTCTAAAATATTATCAACCAATAAAAAAGGAGGTCTATGAGGTAATACTTTCATTATTTGATTTACATCCATAACTGGAGGCTTACTCATATCAACCTTTGGAGCAATATTTCTTTTCTCATTTTTAATTATGGATGAAAGTTTTTTTCCAAACATGGTGTTTACATAATGGCCAGGTTTGTTAGCAATTATTTTACCTTTTATTCTTGTTCCAACTAAGGCTAAATCCCCAATAACATCAAGTAATTTGTGTCTGGCTGCCTCATTTGGATAATGTAAAGTTAAATTATCAAGTATTCCATTAGACTTTACAGAAATTTTATCCTTATTAAATGCTTTTTTTAATTTCCCCATAGTCTTTTCAGATAATTCTTTATCAACGTAAACTATAGCGTTATTTAAATCCCCACCTTTAATTAGACCGTTTTCAAGAAGCATTTCAATTTCATGTAAAAAACTAAATGTTCTAGCCTCAGCAAATTCATTTTCAAATTGTGATAATCTTTTCATTGTCGCATTTTGAGTACCTAGAATTTTTGTACCAAAATCAACCATTGTTGTAACCTCGTAATATTTTGATGGAATAATAGTTATATCACTTCCACTTTCCTCGTCATAATAAGAAATTACATCCTTAACTATATATTCACTTCTTTCTTTGGATTGCTCTTTAATTCCAGCTTTTTTAATTGCTTCAACAAAATATTTTGAAGATCCGTCCATTATTGGAGGTTCTGAAGCATCAATTTCAATTAAAACATTATCAACTTCCATTCCAACAAGAGCAGCTAATACATGCTCAGAGGTCTGAATCGTCACACCATCTTTCTCTAATGTTGTTCCCCTTTTGGTACTAACTACATAATTAACATCAGCTTCTATGATGGGTTTTTTGGGAAGATCAGTTCTACAAAATGCATAACCAAAATCTTCATCTGCAGGTTTAAAAGTTAAATTAACTTCATTACCAGAATGAATACCAACACCCTTAAGTGAAATAGACTTTGAGATTGTACGTTGTTTACTCATTATATAGTTTTTTTAAAAAGATCATTTAGTTTACTCATTATCTTTGGTAAATTTTTAAAATGAACATAAGATTTATTATAATCTAAATAATTAAATGCTGGCATTCCCATAACAGTACTATCTGAGGGAATATTTTTCATAACCCCAGACTGAGCTTGAACCATTACTCTATCTCCAATCTTCAAATGTCCAGAAATACCTGCTTGACCACCAATCATACAATTCTTACCAATTGTAGTTGATCCTGCGATCCCAACACAAGCAGCAATTACAGTATTTTCACCAATTTCAACATTGTGAGCTACTTGAACTAAATTATCTAATTTAACCCCTTCTTTGATTAAAGTTGACCCTAAAGTAGCTTTATCAACAGTACAATTCGCTCCAATTTCAACATTGTCTTCAATTATTACATTACCATTATGATTAACCTTAAGTTGATTGCCATTTTTATCGAGATTAAATCCAAATCCATCTGAACCTATTACTGTGCCTGAATGAATTATACAGTTATTTCCTATAACAGAATTATTATATATTTTAACACCAGGATAAACAACAGTATTGCTACCAATTTTTACATTTTCACCAACATAAACCTGTGAATAAATCTTACAATTTTTTCCAATTATTGAATCTTTTTCACAAATAGAAAAAGCTCCTAAATAAACATCTTTACCAATTGAAACAGTATTGTCAACAGAGCTTAATTTATCAATACCTGATCTACTTGAGGTTCGATTTCCAAACAAATCTAATAACTTAGAAAATGCTTCATTAGGATCTTTAACTTTTATCAACGTTTTGGTTAAATTTTTATCGGAAACAAAATTATCTGCAACTATAACAATTGAAGATTTTGATGAATCTAAAAATTTTTTATACTTAGGGTTTCCTAAAAAAGACAACGAGCCTTCTTTACCATTTTCAATTTTAGCTAAGCTGTCAATCGAAACCTGATCATTTCCCTCAACATCACCACCAACAATTTCAGCTACCTGATATGCTTTTAACTTCATCGTCGCAAAAGTATGAAAAATCAATTAAATTTGGTTTAATATGGTTAAAACAATGAATAAGTATCTTATTTTTGAATTTTAAAATTTAAAATATTTTGGAATTTAATTATGGTATCGAAGAAATAAAAGAAGCAAGCGATTTTATTTTAAAAAATATAAGTGGAAAAATTTTACTGGTTTGTGGTGATGTTGGTTCAGGAAAAACGACATTAATAAAAGAGATTTGCAAACAACTTAAAGTAAAAGATCAAGTTAGTAGTCCTACCTACACTCTTATAAACGAATACAGCTGTGAGGACGGATTAGTAATTCATATGGATTTGTATAGAATTGAAAATAAAGAAGAAATTAATGATTTAGGACTTTTTGAATATTTATATAATAAATTCATTATAATCGAGTGGCCTGAGTTGATAATGAATGATTTAGACATCAATCACTCCATTTTAAAAATTGATTTCATAGATACTGATAAGCGAAAAATTAATTTAACAAATATATTCTCATGAGTTTTTTAAAAAGATTGTATTTCTTTTTGTTTGGTTTAAGTATTGGTATTATTATTTTAATATTTATTTCCAACAAAAAAGACACAAGGTTCAATTACATGCCTAATAAAAGAGTTTTAAACGATATTTATAAAAAGAATTGGATATTTAATGATCAAAATAATTCTTTTTCAAAAGATATTTTTTTTAAAGAATATGATGTAAACTTTTCTAAAAGTAATACTAAAATTGACACTTGTAAGGTTTATTACTTGGAGAGTAAAAAGAAATCATTTATTGTGAAAAACTGTGATAAGAACGCATACTTTTCTAAAAATTAATGAACTACAGTGAAGCTCTTCTTTTTCTTTCTTTTAAAATTAACTGTAATTCTCTTCCAGTTTGACCTTGTACTGAGGTATTTTCTTCTGCTCTTCTTATCAAGTAAGGCATAAGGTTTCTGACAGATCCAAAAGGTAATATTTTAAAAGTGTTAAAGTTCTTAGAAGCCAAATTAAAAGAAATATTATCACTCATACCATAAAGCTGACCAAACCATATACTGCTATCATTACTTTTTAAATTTTTTAATTCCATCATTGAAATAACTTTTAGAATCGAATCTTCATTGTGGGACGCACAAACAAATGAAATTCTTTCAAAATTATTAAAGACAAAATCTAATCCTGAATTAAAATTTTTGTCTGTTTCATTTTTAGTATCACAGATTGGAGATTCAATATTCATTGAAACAGCTAAATTCCTTTCTTTTTCCATGTAAGCTCCTCTAACTAGCTTTAATCCAAATATCACACCATCGTTAAATTGATTAGAAATCATTTCGTTTAGGTAGGTTAATCTATCTTTCCTGTACATCTGCACAGTGTTATAGACAATAGCAGTTTTGAGATTATACTTACGCATCATTTTAATTGCTAAATCATCAATTGCGTTTTGAACCTCAACTTCTTCAGCATCAATTAAAATTTTTATATTTTCTTTAAAAGCCTTTGAACAAACTTGATCAAATCTTTGAATAACTCTATTCCAAGAATCATTTTCTGAATCATTTAAATTTTCAAATTTTGAAACTTTTTTAAATAAATCTGTACTACCCAAACAAGTAGGTTTAAAAACGGCAAAAGGAATTTCTTTTTTGTTTTTTGCAAATTCTATAATAGATATTTTTTTTCTTAAACAATCGTCAAATTCTTTTTCCGAATCAAAGCCTTCAGTGGAAAAATCTAATACAGAGTGAACATTTTTATCAAACATTTTATTTATTACCGGGACACAATCTTCTTCACTCACACCACCGCAAAAATGATCAAATACAGTTGCTTTTATGATAGGAGTTACTGGAAGGTGAAATTTTAAAGCAAAGTTTGTCAAGACTGTACTTAATTTTACAAAAGTAGTATTACCAATAATTTTAAAAAGAAAAAATGCTCTGTTTAGTTCAAAATTACTTTTTAAAGAAAAAGCTTCTTTAGTATCAGAAAATAGATTATTCAAATCAATAAAATTTTAAACTAATGTACATAGTTTTTTTAAAAAAAAAATATGTTATTTTGTATTGTATAAATTTATATGAATAAAGAAATTATCTCAGACAGTTACTCTATTTTGTTTAAACAAAATGGATTTGATATACTATCAAATCATTTAAAGAATGAAAATTATTCTAAAATTTTTATTCATGTTGATAATAATACTAAGCAATATTGTTTACATGTATTTTTAAACAAAATTCAAATAGAGAATTATGAACTAATTGAATCATGTAACGGTGAAGAAAACAAAAATATTGAATCATGTTTAAAACTCTGGAAAATAATATCGGACAAACAAGGAGATAGAAACAGTTTAATTATAAATCTAGGAGGAGGTGTTGTTTCGGATATGGGTGGTTTTATTGCGAGCACTTATAAAAGAGGAATAGATTACATAAATGTCCCCACCACTCTATTGTCTATGGTTGATGCTTCGGTGGGCGGAAAAACTGGAATTGATTTTGGAACTCTTAAAAATCAAATAGGAACTTTTTATGATCCCAAAATGGTAGTGATTGATAATGAATTTTTAAACACATTAGAAAAAAATGAAATTTCAAGTGGATACGCTGAAATATTTAAACATTCATTGATTCATGATCTGCCAACATATAATCTGTTAATTAGTAATGATACTCCATTTTATGATTTAAAAACAATATACAATTCAATTATAACAAAGAATAAAATTGTTTTAATTGATAAAAAAGAACAAAAAGAAAGAAAGTCGCTGAATTATGGTCATACACTGGGTCATGCGATCGAATCTTATTTCTTGAATTCCGAAAATAAATTACTTCATGGTGAAGCAGTTTCTATTGGGATAGTTTTGGCAAGTTTTTTATCCTATAAATTATTCAACTTCTCAATCGATCATGTTAATTCAATAAAAAAACACATTAATTGTATTTACAAAAAAATTGAAATAAGTGAAAGTCAGATTGGTTCAATAATAGATTTATTAATTCATGATAAAAAAAACAGTCACGGAAAAATAAATTTCATTTTACTTAAGGAAATAGCTGAACCTGTTTATGATATTCAGGTTAAAAAAGAATTAATAAAAGAGTCTTTTAAATATTATTTAAGCTGAGTTTCTACTAGCATTAATATTTCCAAACAAAGATCTTGTAACCATTTTTTCATATAGAGATAAATCTTTTTTTGGATGATTTCCATTTTCAATATCCTTAATTTTTCTTAAAGCATATTGTTGAATTGTTATTAATGGAAGTACAATCTTTTCTCTTGTTTGAATGGAAGCTTTATTAGCAGGTTCATTTTGCATTAAATGATCAAATCCAGACAATCTTAAAATCAATTTTTTAGTTAGCTTATACTCATTGTAAATTAATAACCAAAACTCTCCATACTGTGGATCATTTTTCATGTAAGCAGTTAATTTAAAAAACGACTTAGTTAAGCTCATCATACTGTTAGAAATTAATGTTCTGAAAAAAGGAGAACTTTTATAAAGATTTTTAATCTTAGAAAATTCTTTTCTGTCACTATAATATTTTAATGCAGTTCCTACACCATAAAAACCAGGAACATTTTGTTTTAGTTGACTCCAGCTACCCACAAATGGAATTGCTCTTAACGATGAAAAATCAAACTTAGCATCCGCACTACCACGTTTTGAAGGCCTACTTCCAATATTTGTTTTAGCATAATATTTTATAGTACTAACATGTTCTAAGTAAGGAACAAACATAGGATGATTTTTAAAGTCTGTATAAGCTTTGTAACTAATATTAGCCAGTTTATCTAGTATTAATTTATCCTCTTTGCTAGAACTGTTGTTAACATCGCTTAAAACTCTATTCTGAATTCCAGAACTTAATAATTGTTCAAGGTTGTATTGGCAAGATTGAACTGTTCCGAAATTTGAACTTATTGTTTGACCTTGAACTGTAAGTTGAATTTCATCAGATTCAACAAATTCACCCATCGAAGAGTAAAATTGATGAGTATTACCTCCTCCTCTTGCTGGTGGACCTCCTCTTCCATCAAAGAATATTACTTTAATTCCATGTTTTCTAGAAACTGATGTAAGAGCTTCTTTAGCTTTTAAAATACTCCAATTAGCCATTAAATAACCTCCGTCTTTAGTTCCATCTGAAAAACCCAACATAATTGTTTGTTGATTATTTCTTTGTTTTAGATGATTTTTATAAACTGGGTTAGCATAAACGGACTCCATAACTTTCGAAGCAACTTTTAAATCTGAAACTGTTTCAAATAAAGGCACAATGTCTACAGTTGGATTCTCCCAATTACTAAGTCTAAACATAGTAAAGACCTCTAATATGTTCAATGCAGATTGATTATTGCTAATGATATATCTGTTACAAGCCTTTTCTCCATTGTTTGACTGAATTTCTTTCATGGCTCGTATTGAACTCAATGTAGAAACCGACAATTCATCATTGAAAAGATCAGGTGAAATATCCCCTTTAATTTTAGATAAAATTTTAATCTTTTTTTCTTCGTTTAAGTCCAAATAATTATCTGGAAATAATTTATTTAAATTTTTCTGAGCGATTTTAAAAACAGAATTAAAAACACTACTATGAATTCTAGAATCTTGTCTAATATCAAGACTTGCAAAATGATATCCAAAAATTTTAACCTTATCAATAATTTCGTCTAATTCTTCGAGAAACAAAGAATTGTGTTCGTTAATAAGAATATTTTTTATTTTATTTAATTCAGTTTTTAGCTCATCTAAGCTAATTTTTGGGGTTTTACTTTCATTAAAAATACTTTTGTATAATCTATTTTCTATTTCAACTACTTTATCTTCTATATTTTTAAAAGTCAACCTTCTTCTTAAACTCCTAATATCTCTGTAATAATTTTTAATAATATCGCTTCTTAATTTATTTGCAGTTTTTAAAGTAATCTTAGTAGTAACAAATGGGTTTCCGTCTCTGTCTCCTCCAGGCCAAAAACCTAAATTAACTATATCATTGTCAAAATCCTTACCATCAAAAATATTTATTTTAATGTATTTATATATATTACTAATAGAATTGTAAAAAACATTTTCTAAATACCATGTTAAACTTACTGCTTCATCATATGGTGTTGGTTTTTTATTTTTGAAAAATGGAGTCTTTCCAAGTTGAGATAGTAGAACTTTAATTTCTGCTAAATTGTTATTTTTGACAGCACTTGTTAAATCAGTTATAATTCCTAAAACTGAACCAGGGTAAAACTGAGTTGGGTGAGCAGTTAAAACTGGTCTTATTTTAAATTTAGATAAATACTTTTTTAGTTCAGATTTTTTGTTTTTTGATTCAACTTCTTCTTTTAAACTACGTAGAGTTCCCCTACCATCTAAATTGTTAATTTGGGAAAAAGAAGCGTCTTCAACTGCATCAAAAAGAACAACCTGTCTTTCGATATATTGAATAAAACGAAACAAAAGAGAAACTTTTTCCGGATCATCAGATCCAGACATATAAGTAGCGAAAAAATCATTTACAATTTTTGTTGGATTATTACTTTTTTTATAACCATCAATACAAATTCTTTCAAAAAGAGGAAGCATTACACCAGTTTTGGCAATACTTTCATATGGAAGAGTTGAAAAAATACTATTGTATAAGTTGAATCTAGAAAGAACTTTATCGTTAAATCTTTCTTTTTTTGTTAATTCTCTCACTAATATTATTGTAATTCATTAAAAATTCTATGCATAAGTCTTTTCTTGTCATTTATACTTTCTTCTAGTGATATCATAGTTTCTGTTCTAGAAACACCTTCTACATCATCAATCAAAAATATAATCTCTTTTGCATGGTCAGTACTTTTAGCACGAACTTTACAGAAAATATTAAATTTTCCAGTGGTAATATGAGCTACTGTTACAAATGGAATTGCTTCAAGTCTTTGAAGTACAAACTTAGTCTGATGAGTTTTTTCGAGAAATATACCGATGTATGCAATAAAAGTATATCCTAATTTTTTATAGTCAAGTGTAAGAGAAGATCCTTTAATAATACCTGCATCTTCCATTTTTTTTACCCTAACATGAACAGTCCCAGCTGAGATTAATAATTTTTTAGCTATATCAGTAAAAGCAGTTCTTGTATTATCAATTAAAAGATCTAGAATCTGGTGATCAATTTCATCAAGTTTAATTTTAGCCATTATTTTGAATTTAAATTTAAATAATCGCAAATATATTGAATTATTTTTACTTAAATCAAATATTTAATGAATATTTCGTAATTTTTTTGCGATTATAATAATTTCATTTAAATCACTATTATCAGATATGTCAAATACATTATCGATTGAAATAAAATCGGATTCCAGATGACCTGAAACTTTTTCTAATTTTCCGAATTCACTAATTTCCGGAAGAAATTCAACTTCTTTAGAACCTAAATTTAATTTTTCTTTATACAAAATGGATAAATTAATATGCTGACTTGATGAAGATTGCTTTATTTTAATGTTTTTAATAAAAACATCGCATAAATTTGTAGAATTTTCAGGGATATTATAATAATTTTTATGATTTTGTAGGTTAAAACGTTTGGAATATATTGATTTGACAGCGTATGTAATTGCCATTGATGTATAATACCTTGATATTTCTCTTGTGTAATCTTGAGAATAATGGCCAGATTCAAATAAGATTGTAGGGGTATTTAAAGATTGGAATGTATCTCCAACACAATTAATATTAAATTCATCATTATATCTACCAATGTTATTTGGAATTAACGTTCTAAGATTATCATA
>Ga0102812_10003201_pt1 | contig 10772 bp, 9 predicted proteins | sample ColrivemetaGS713_FD_79334 | JGI IMG/M metagenome (GOLD analysis project Ga0102812, IMG submission 79334) | Estuarine microbial communities from the Columbia River estuary - Flood tide ETM metaG S.713 | ecosystem: Environmental > Aquatic > Marine > Intertidal zone > Estuary | place: USA: Columbia...
AAGTGGCTATAAATTTTCAGTGTCCGGTCGCCAGAACGCAGGGTATCCGCACCGAAGGTATTCTGGCCGTCTTCCAGGCGCTGTTCCAACCGTTCGAAGAGGGTCCTCAGCTGGAGGTAGCGCTGCTCGTGAAAACTGGCCAACTGATCCGCATACTGGCTCTGGGTACGCACGTAACGCTGGTGAAGCTTGCGGCCCTGGGTGAGCAATTTTTTACTCGTCGTCTCAATGAACTGCTGGCTCTCTTCCAAATCCTGGTGGATGAAAATAGCCGCGCTAAGGTTACTCAAAGGGTGGTGCAAGGTCCCTAATTGTTCGTAGAGTGGCTTGGTCTTGAGCAAGGCGGTAACGATCTCCTGGTACTCTCTTGGAACAAATGCGTACTGCGCCGTTTTCAACTGACTGGACAATAGTTCCTTCCCCTCTACGCGAGCATAATACAGGTAAAAACCGAGAAGATCCGACCAAGATTTATCGCCAAATATTTTCTTCCGCGAGGCTTCGTACCAGGCATCATATTGCCTTTGCAGACGGTTGCAACGGCTCAAGGTCGTTCGCCAACGGAGGGGATCGTAGGTAGCGGGCGTCGTTTTATTTTTGTCAAAAGAAGCGACCATTCCCTTGACGATGGGCAAGTCCATAACTGGATCTTGCCAAAGCAGGCTGTACCCATTTAAGGCCGTAATTTTTTCGAATTGCTGGTAAAGAACTTCCAGGTTGGATTTCTTCCGCGAAACGATCAAGCAAGACTTTCCCTGGGCCAGCGCCAGCTTAAAGAGCTCCGCGCTGATGGAACTCAGGCCGCTTTCCGGATTGCCTTCCGCGAGGGCATATCTTTGTCCGAAAACTTGCTTGAGAAAATGATACTGCGCAGGTGCTAAACGGGATAAAGACAAATTTCCGATGGCTGATTCTTCGTGCGTAAAGGGCTCGTGGAAATGTACTGGCAGCTCATCAGTCTTCCGCCAATGGGTAGTATCCAGCGCTAAGCGGGCCGACCACCACAGCTCCCCCTCCCCTGCTGTATCGATCTCCACTTGAGGCATTTGCGCCAAGGCTGGCTGCCAACTGGAGGAACAATAATCTGTTTTTTCAGCAAGTTCTTGCGCAAACATTCCCAGCTCTTGCAGGGCTTCCGTCGAAGGGTTCAGAGCCGCGTTGAGGAGCAACTGCCAATCGTTGTCCGGGGAAGCATTATTCAGGGCGGCAATGACTTTCCCATTGGCCTCCCCTCTGGCACCGGCATAAGTTTTGAGTACCCAATGAGGGCGGTTATTTACCGGCGGCTCCAACACGCAAGGCCAACGCAAGACCGGCGTCCGGCTCAACTGTCCGGCTTCTTTACGCAACAGATAAGGGTACGTAAAATACAGTACCTGACGGCCCTCCAAACGCTGCGCCGACCGCTGTTCATTAAAAAAATGCCACAGTTTTTTTTCTTGATCAAAGCGCGGTTGAAGGGTAATTTCTGCCGTTCCGGTGGTCAACAATGACTTCAACCAGCCGTAGGCCAGGTCGGTATCTTCTACCAGTGTCATCCAGTCTAAAAAATGATTAGCCCTAGTGGTTTCGATCATAGTTGTGGTGTGCAAATACGGCAGCAATTCTCACTTTAACTTATTCTAGCCACGGAGGCACAAAGACACGGAGGATTTTTATTAGGAAAACCTCTGATCCAGACTTATCAGTCAGGACTGTGTTTTGGTGACGCTGTGACTCCCGAAAGTTGTCGGGATTTTCCAAAACAAGAACTGTTGCAAATACGGTGAGTTGTCAGGTTTCTGGCTGACCGTCAAAAATAGCCAGGGTAATTTAATTGGGCAACTATTCCCGGGCTTTTGTCGGAAAAGAAAAACCGGCTTGTGATGAGGGAGGGCAGCCCTAGTGGCGAAGGCTGTCCTCCCTCGATCCTGGGGATCGGTCCCTCCAAAGGGACACATTATGGGTGGTGCTAGTAGCGAGAATGACAAAGTGAGCAGGCAACTAGAGTCTGGGGACTACAAGGAGCCTCACTTATTAATCGTACGTCGCTAAGCGTCGGTCTTTCCATCCCTATACCCTATACCCCAAAGGGCGCGAAGCGGCCTGTGTCTCTATACAGACTTTGGCAAAGTCCAGGCAAATTCATGAATTTGCCCTAACATGGCATTAAGTTAATACCAGATGAAAGTCCAGCCTACTTCTTCACGACCCCACCACTGATTTTTTCACCGTCGCGGTACATGTATTCGACCATGATATTCCCTTCGGCGTCGTAATCGCGGACGAGGCCGTCCAGCTGGCCATCTTTATAGGAAGCTTCTTTTTTCAGTTTGCCGTCGCGGAAGTCGTATTCGCGCATGATGCCATCCAGCTCACCGTCCTTGTAGTTGGCGGTCAGCTCTTCGCGACCGAAGCGGTATTTACCGTAGGGGCCATCCAACTTGTTGTTTTTGTAAGTGGCCATCAATTCTGCCTGTCCGCGGTCGTTAAACTCGAGGTAAACGCCGTTGTACATATCATCTACGAAGCTGATGACTTTCACGGGGAAACCGCCGTCGACACCGTAATACGTCCAGGTGCCATTCTTTTTGCCATTGGCCATAGGACCAGCCTCTTTGATGCTCCCGTCTGGCAAAATCAGTTTGGCCATACTGGCCGCTGTACCCGGAATCGGTGTCATTTCATAATCACTCGGCGAAGGAGAGGATGCTTCGGTGGTAGCAGTAGTAGCAGCAGCAGGTGCGGGAGCCGGTGAAGAATTGTTTTCACAGCTCAACAATACCGCCAACACCAGCACTAAAGAAGAAAACGTTCTCATCGTAGTAATTTTGATTTTAAAAAAAGAGACGTAAATGTAAGGGTCTTCCTCTTGAATTTGCTAATTTTCCTAATAAGGTCTATTTTTGATCCCCGGCAATACACGCAACTTAGCACCGATCAGGCCGTACAACAGCAGGAATGAACGCAGAAAATTTCATGGAATACCTGGCGCAGCCAGCTAAACTGTACCAACTACCCTATCAGGAAATCAAAAACCTGGTAGAAGAATACCCCTATTCTGCTAACCTCCGCCAGCTGTTATTGCTAAAGAGCAGGATCGAGAAAGACCCAAAGTTTGAACAATACCTCCATAATCTAGCCGCCCATACCTTCGACCGAGAGCACCTCTACACCTTCATCCACGAAAAACTCCCCCAATTACTCGAACTGGATACGGAACCAGAAGAACGACTGGAACTCAAAGACCTGACCCAGCTTGTCAGCCCGGAGAAAGTACCTGTACTGCGAGAGGAAAAAGTATTTGAAGTCAGGAATCAGGAAGTCGGATCTGAAGTCGGAAGTCGGAAAGCGGAAGTCGGAAGTAACGAGATGCGCGAGGAGCTAGAGGAGAGCGTGCCACTAGCGAATGCTGATACTTCCGAATTCCCACTTCCCACTTCCCACTTTGAAAGCGGAAGTAACGAGATGCGCGAAGAGCTGGAGGAGAACTTCCCCATAGAATTCATCATTGGTACTGATGCGGAAGAACAGGAGGAAGCCACCCCACTAGCGAATGCTGATACTTCCGAATTTGAAGTCGGAAGTCAGAAGTCAGAAGTCGGAAGTAACGAGATGCGCGGGGAACCAGAGGAGAGCGTGCCACTAGCCGAACCAAATAATTCCGAATTCCCACTTCCCACTTCCGAATTTGAAGTCGGAAGTCAGAAGTCAGAAGTCGGAAGTAATGAGACACACGAGGACATAGAGGAGAGTACGCCCATAGAATTCATCATCGGTGCTCATACAGAAGAACAGGAGGAAATTACGCCACTAGCTGAACCAAATACTTCCGACTTCCCACCTCCCACTTCCGAATTTGAAATCTCCAATTCCCTGCTCCAAACCCTCATCAGCGGATCGCTGCTGGGAGGCACACCTTTGGTGCCGAAGGCGAAGGAGAATTTTGCCAGTTGGCAGCAGAAAAGGAAAGGGGCGAATAGCCGTTGGGAGCGGTTGCGGCAACGTTCCGTTCGTGATGATAATGAGGAGGAAAATCCGGTAAAAGCCAAGGAGATGGCCAAGCAAAGTGTGCAGGATCAGTCGAACCTGGCTTCGGAAACATTGGCCAAACTACTGACCCGGCAGGGGCAATACCGCAAAGCCATAAAAATCTACGAACGATTAAGCTTGTTATATCCAGAAAAAAGCCGTTACTTTGCGGCCACAATTGAAGAACTGAAACTAAAACAATAATAATATGATCACCGGCTTGACAATTCTGACCGCTCTGGTATGCTTGTTACTGATGGGAGCCGTTCTCATTCAAAACCCTAAAGGAGGTGGAATTGATTCTACTTTCGGTGGTAGTTCAGCTAACCAAGTTTTCGGTGCTGCGAAGTCTACGGACTTCATCGAAAAGATTACCTGGTACCTGGCCATTGCACTGTTCGCGCTGTGTATTATCACCTCATTGGTAGCAGATAGCTCTGCAACTGATGCGATGGGCCTCTAAGCAAAGAGCACGCAAGCATAAAAAAGCCTGACCGAGTTTTCGGTCAGGCTTTTTTTGTTTTAAACACAAGACAACCCTGTCAAAAATTCACGTGCTACTTTTGATTTTCTGCCTATACTCTGCCGCATTTGTCGATGACCTGTCGCTTTGTCAGCTTAGGCAGCTTTGGCACGTATTATGCTAATAGATCAATGTTGCCAAGCTGGCAACTTCCCAATTAATTCATTATATCAATTGATAATCAAATTTATTCATTTATGAAGCCCATCAACGACCGAGTAGTGATCAAGCCGGCTACGGCAGAAGAAACCACGAAAGGTGGTATCATTATTCCGGATACAGCCAAGGAAAAGCCCCAGCGTGGCGAGGTTGTAGCAGTTGGTCCTGGTAAGGACGGCAACTTAATGACCGTACAAGTTGGCGATGTCGTACTCTACGGCAAATACGCTGGCCAGGAAATCAACTTCGAAGGCAATGACTACCTCATCATGCGCGAAGACGACGTCCTGATCATTCTGTAAGCCTTTACAACGCTCACATCAAACTCCGAGATCATTGGCAGTAGCATTGGGTTTTACGACCTGTTGTGTGCTGATGCTCAGAATTTTCCAAAAAACTTAAAAAACACATTATAGATATGGCTAAGGAAATTAGCTTTGACAGAGAAGCTCGGGAAAAACTACGCAATGGCGTAGATGCCCTGGCGAACGCCGTAAAAGTAACCCTCGGACCTAAAGGTCGTAACGTTGTTATTCAGAAAAGCTTTGGCGCACCCCAGATCACAAAGGATGGTGTAACCGTTGCCAAAGAAATTGAACTGGAAGACGCCGTAGCCAACATGGGCGCGCAGATGGTAAAGGAAGTAGCCAGCAAAACCGCCGATATTGCGGGTGATGGTACCACTACTGCTACTGTTTTGGCACAGGCTATGATTGGTGCCGGTTTGAAAAACGTTACTGCTGGTGCCAACCCAATGGACCTCAAGCGTGGTATGGACAAGGCCGTGAAAGCGGTGATTGCCAACCTGAAAGAACAGAGCGAAGTGATCGGTGATGACTTCGAAAAAATCAAGCAAGTAGCAGCTATTTCTGCGAACAACGATAACGAGATCGGTACCCTGATCGCTGACGCTATGAAGCGCGTAAGCAAGGATGGGGTGATCACGGTAGAAGAAGCAAAAGGTACCGACACCTACGTGGAGGAAGTATTGGGTATGCAGTTTGACCGCGGTTACCTGTCTCCTTATTTCGTAACCGATGCCGAAAACATGGTAACGGAGTACGAGCACCCTTACATCCTGATCCACGACAAGAAGATCAGCAACATGCAGGATATCGTTCCTGTGCTGGAAAAAGTTGTTCAGGCTGGTCGTCCGTTATTGATCATTGCCGAGGATATCGAAAGCCAGGCACTGGGCGTATTGGTGGTGAACCGCCTGCGCGCACAGCTGAAGATCGTTGCCGTTAAGGCGCCAGGTTTTGGTGATCGCCGTAAAGCCATGTTGGAAGACATCGCCGTACTGACTGGCGGTACCGTTATCAGTGAAGAGAAAGGTTACAAGCTGGACAGCGTAGAGCTGGCTCACCTTGGTCAGGCCGAGAAAATCACCGTTGACAAGGACAACACGACCATCGTAGATGGTGCTGGTTCTGAAGACCAGATTACTTCCCGTATCAACCAAATCAAAGCTCAAATTGAGTCTACTACTTCTGACTACGATCGTGAGAAGTTGCAGGAGCGTTTGGCTAAGCTTTCTGGTGGTGTGGCGGTACTTTACGTAGGTGCCCCTACCGAGGTAGAAATGAAGGAAAAGAAAGACCGCGTAGATGATGCGCTTCACGCTACCCGCGCAGCGGTAGAAGAAGGTATCGTAGCTGGTGGCGGTGTTGCCCTGGTGCGTGCTATTTCTGCCCTTGAAGGCATGAAAGGCGACAACGAAGACCAAACCATTGGTATCAATATCGTTCGCAAATCACTCGAATCTCCCCTCCGTACCATTGCCGACAACGCTGGTGTAGAAGGAAGTGTGATCCTGCAGAACGTTGTTAATGGCAAAGGCAGCTACGGCTACAATGCCCGTACCGACGTGTTTGAAGACCTGAAAAAAGCGGGGGTAATTGACCCAACCAAAGTTACCCGTATTGCTTTGGAAAATGCGTCTTCAATCGCTGGTATGGTCCTCACGACCGAATGTGTGATCAACGATAAGCCCGAAGCCGATGGTGGTGGTATGCACGGTGGTATGCCCGGCGGCATGGGTGGCATGGGCGGCATGATGTAAATCTTGCCGTTGAGACGCGATGCATCGCGTCTGTACAGCTTAAAAAATAAGCCATCCGTACTTTTGGTGCGGGGGGCTTGTTGGTTTAGTTTGTTCGATGGTTAGATCGTTCGATGGTTCGATGGTTTCCTTGTTGGATGGTTTCCTTGTTGGATGGTGTAAAGGTGGTTGATTGTTGATTGTTGTTGGTTGATGGCTTGGGGCGCGTAATTCCGACTTTGAGAAGGGCAAGATAACATTTACACTTTTCCAACACTTCCACCTTTCCAACTTTAAGAAGGGCGCTCCCCCTCCCGCTGGTCGGGGGCGGGTCATTCGCCACTCGCTATTCGCTCGGCCCTTCCTGGCGGTCGGGCTCCCCGCGTTGCGGGGCTGGCTACTACCCCTAGCGCGGGGGAGGGGGGTCTAAATCCGCCCAAGTTAATGCCAGATCAAAGCGAAAACTTGTCCCCCTTCGGAGGCAGAGTTGATTGGTTCTAAATGCGCTAAATTTCGTACTAAATCAAAGGGAACGCAAATGTCCTCCTTCGGAAGAGGTGTACGAAGGACGGAGGAGGAATGCCCTTGCGGCTTGGGCTTTTTCCTCCCTCGATCCTGCGCATCGGTCCCTCCAGCGGGACACATTTTGATGGCTCCAGTAGTGACAATACTACTGATTACGAAGGTGGAATTATGTTGATTTGGGCTTAGGAGGTAGTTCTTTAGGGAAAGTTGAACCAATCACCTCTGTAGCGCGGGGGGGCGTCTTTCTCCGGAGGAACACCTCCAAAGACGAGATCAACGCCAATTCTCTCAGGGCAAATTCATGAATTTGCCCTGTTTTTATCAAAACTCCATCACCAAAGTCCCTCCAAAATTCCGTGGTGCCGATGGGATAATCCCCGGGCCGGGGTAACCCGTGGTGCGCCGGGTGAAGTAGCTGTTGTCCAGCAGGTTATTGACGCTGGCTTCTACTTTTAGCCATTTACAAAAACGGTAGGACAGGCTCAAGTCCAGAATACTATAAGCGGGGACGGAGCCGATGATGCCGCTGAGGTTATCCTGCTTGTTTTGGGGTGCGTTGGTGGCATCGGTATACTGCTCGGCGAGGTAGGTGTACTGGATCGATCCCAGCAGGTTTTTGTAGCCAAAGCGCAGGCCTGTCTTCACATTGACGGCAGGCATAAATTCTACTCGCTTGCCCGCTACATTGGGGATTTCGGAAGCGAAATATTCGGAGTGGGTAAGGGCTAAATTAATAAAGTAGTTGAGCTGCATCTCCGGCTGTTCTTTTTGCGAAAACGTGCCCAGCAGGTTCCAATCCAGCAGGCCCTCTAGACCGAAGATGAAGGCCTGTCCGATGTTGCCGCGCCAGCGTACCGGGGGGCCAGGTACTTCTACGGTTACTCCCTCGGCGGTAACCCGCGTGCGAGGGCGGAGTACTTCGCCTAGGCGATCATCGTACAAGAGGCCAAAACCACCCACCTCGAAGGTAAATTTATCCAAACGGCCTCGCCAGCCGACATCCGCGGTAAAGCCACGCTCATCGCTGATGTTCGGATCTACCTGATCGGAAGGATTCACGACCCGAATATCGGAGAAGGTGACGGAGCGGAAGTTCTGGGAGAAATTGAGGTACCACTCGGTATGGGCTTGTGGCTTGTAGCTGAGCCCCAGCCCAGCCAGGAAGATGTTGCGTGCAAAGTCCCGATTATCTTCAAAGTATTGATCACGAATGGGGTTGCCCGCCAGGTCGCGATCGATGGCCCGGAAACCGCCGTCGCTGCGGGTGCGGATGTATTCGTAACGGAGGCCGGGGGTCAATGACAAATTGTCACGGAGGTAGAAGATGTTTTCGATAAAGAAAGCAAGGTTACGATTGGGGAAGGTAAAGTCTGACTGCGCATCGTAAGTCGGGAATTGCGCCAAGGCGGGCCTAAAATCAGCATCAGTACCATTGGTGCCAGGGCCTTGGAAAGCTTCGTTGGTGGAATGGTAATACTTGTTGCCAATCAGAAAAACGGCATCATGTTTACCAATTTTATAGCGGTTCAATAAGCGAGTTTCTACGCCCCAGTTGTCGAACTCCCCAATCAGCAAATCCCGCGGGGCTTCCAGATCATCTACCTGACTCACCCGATTGGTGCGAAATCCTACTGCTTTGCGACTGGCATCCAAACCAAAAAACTGCACCGAAAAATCTGTATTCACCGAAAACTTGTGATCGAGCCGTAAGGAATACAACAACCAATCGACAGCAAACCAATTGCGGGTACGATTGCTATAGGTCGGATCGCGGTAAAACTGAGCATCGGTAAGGCCTCCGGCCTGATGGGCCACGTAATCAAGGTAAGTCACTTCGGCGGCCAGCTTGGTTTTTGGGGTAAACTGATAGCCCAGGTGCGCATAAAAATTATGGGATTTAAAATCGGCATTGGGCCGAAAGCCGTCTCCTTGTTTGTAGTTGTAGAAGGTGTAATAGCTGAACTTCCCCACGGTACCGGATAGGCTATTGAAGGTCGTCCGTAAACCAAAGGAACCTACCGTTTGTCGGCTGGTCAGTGCGATTTTTTGATTAGAGGGTTTTTTGAACACGAAATTCACCAGTCCACCAAACTGGGTGCCGTACTGCAAGGAGGCCGCACCACGGATGATCTGTATCTCCCGCAAGGCCTCCGCTGGCGGCGTGTAGTAGCTTTCGGGGTACCCCAGTACATCGGCGCTGATATCGTAACCATTCTGGCGGGTGTTGAAGCTGGCCGAACGATTGGGATCGAGGCCGCGCCCGCCAATATTGAGTTGCAAGCCCGCATCATTGGCCTCCTGGATGTTGAGACCGCTTACCTGGCCGTAGATCTGGCGGGCGTTGTTGGCCGCTGCGTTGACGGTCAGCTGCTCCAGCAGGATGACCTCCGTTTTTTTACCCGCGTAAATGGCCGTTCCTTCTACGGCCCGCAAGCGCTTGAGGGCGTAGATCCGCTCCTGCTCTTCGCGCACCACTACGGCCGAGAGTTGGACTTGCAAATCCGTCAAGCGAAAATCTTGTACTACGTCCTGGTCCTGGATCACCACCTCCTCTTCGATGGTATTGTAGCCCTCCAGAAACAGGTAGACAGTATAGGTATCATTGGGGAGTTCAGCGATGGAAAAAGTCCCCTGGCGATCCGTCAATGCGGTCCTGCTGATGCCCGGAAGGAATACTTCTACGCCGGGGATGGGTTCGTTCGTGGCTGCGTCAAATACGCGGCCGCTCAAGCTGTGTTGCGCTTGTAGGTTGCCGGATAAAAGACAAGCAATAAACAAGATCAAAAGAAGCAGGTGCTGACGATAATAATTAGAAACCAGGAAGTAACCATTGAACTCCTCCCGTACACTTTCTCGGCCCTGACCAGTCATTAATAATTTCATAAAACTATGTTAGGGTTGTTAAAATCCCTATACCCTCTACTAAGTACCCAGTACAGTGAGGTTTAGCTTTCAAGAGGTCTCCTTCTTGGTAATACATAAATGCAAACCTCACGTTAGAACTACAATCCTTTGATTTCATCATAAAAAGGCAACAGCCAGTTTTTGTGCTTTAAAGATATTTCGACCTGCGCCAAATCAACGGCAGGATCAACGAAAGGTTGACTACCACGACCATTGAGCGCCACATAACTCTCTACGTATACCTGGGGCGCGTTCATGCCCCTCCCCCGGTAGACTTTCGCCAGGTAATGCGCGTATTCCAAAATAAAATCCGGCTGAAAAGCCATCTGCTTTTCCTGAAAAGGATTGAGAAATTCACTGTTATCCACGTAAAATTGGCGGCCGGATTCTGCATCCACTATCTTGAATTGGGCGTAACCTGCTTTTTCCATCAGCATCACCCGCCAGGAAAAGCGAAAGCCCTGCTCTGTCCAGAACAGTTCTCCAGGATAGAGCTGATAACGAAAAGGGATCAGCATTTGCAGCACGAAGAAGCAGGTGAGGATGCCCATTGTCAATTTATTCCGCCAGGGTTTAGGAGTAAAGGGATGCGTGGCGATTGCATCGCCA
>Ga0102812_10003205_pt1 | contig 10756 bp, 14 predicted proteins | sample ColrivemetaGS713_FD_79334 | JGI IMG/M metagenome (GOLD analysis project Ga0102812, IMG submission 79334) | Estuarine microbial communities from the Columbia River estuary - Flood tide ETM metaG S.713 | ecosystem: Environmental > Aquatic > Marine > Intertidal zone > Estuary | place: USA...
AAATAAATTTATTTTCTTTTGATTTCGCTTTTTGTGCTAAGACTAGGAATACTTGGACTAGGCGTGCGCAAAAAGCGAAATCTTCAGAAAAAGAAAATAAGTTTATTTCCGTCAAACTACTTAGACAACAATCCTGCTAAAACCCTTCGCTCTCCGAGAAAATATTTCGCGGATACTGATGATCCTTGTGAAAAACAAATTCCTGGTCATTGAGCGTAAGCAAAAAAGCGATTAAATCTGCTTGATCGTTATTGTTCAGCATCATAGGCTTTACCAGTGCTTCGGCTAGTGTTTCCCGATCTTCAATACCTCCATTATAATGGTCTAAAACCTGGCTTAATTTCCGGAAACGGCCATCGTGCATATACGGGTAAGAATAGCTTAAATTTCGCAAAGAAGGGATCTTGAATTGCATCCGGTCAGCCGCTTGTTTCGTAATCATCCAGCGCCCAAAATCGTTCAAGGTCGTATCTATCGGCAGGCCATTATCGGCAAATCCATAGCTGGAAAAAAGCGGTTCGGTGTGGCAGCTGTTGCAATGCTGGATAAACAACTCATACCCACTTTGTTCTTGCACTGTAAAGCGAGCTTCCCCCTTTTTTACTTCATCGTATTTGGCATTGGCAGACACCAGGGTGAGTTGAAACTGGGCGAACGCTTTCAACAGATGTTCCCCCGTCATCAGGCTATCCCCAAAAGCTTGGTAGCTCAATTTACGGTAGAGCAATTTTGAGCGGAGTTTTTCAATAACCTTACTAAGCTCTTCGTCCATTTCCGCAGGGTGGCTAATGGGCGCCAGGGCCTGCATGTCCAAATGGTTCACCGCACCATCCCACATGAAGGAAGACTGCCAGGCTAAATTAAATAATGCCGGAGCATTTCTGGTTCCAATCTGGTCATTGATCCCGTGGCTCAGATCGTGATCGGTGTGCGCAAAAGCATTGTAGGAGGAATGGCAGGAAGCACAGGAAACAGTGCCGTCTTTCGACAGCAGTGGGTCGTAAAACAGTGCTCGCCCCAGGTTGATCCCGGCTTCCGTCAAGGGGTTATTCGAGAAATTATAAACGGGTGATGGGAAGTATGCTGGGTATTCAAGTTCTACCGCTTGAGAGCTTATCCCGGCAACGGCCATCCCTAACAGGCCAGTAATGACGATAATGACAGCTTTGCCTCTCATGGTAATCGTTTGAAGCTTGTCGCAAACAATTGGGCTAAGGTCACTGCTTTTTGAGAGGGGCTCATTATTTGGTGAACTTCTCCCACATCAACTTGGTTAAAATACGCCCCCAAATCGATCTCCAGTAGAATAACCGAGGTAGCCGGTACTTCCATCGCTACTTGCTGTAAGCTCTTATTGGGCGCTTGATAGCCGCCAAGATGGAATTGAAAATGGTTATTTCTAGCAGGGCACGCCAGTGAGGTTCCTTCGATTTTCACATTGATATAACCACTCTGCCAACTCCAATACAGGCCATTAATGGGGTCCAGAGCACCTCCCTTGGCGCCGTCGACATTGGTGAGACTATCAATACCGAGCTTAAATTGCAAGGTAGCCCGCGACGATGGAACGGTTTGTGGGAACCTTATCGCCAAACTGCCGGGCACCGCTGCATCCACCAAGTAGTATTGCTCTGTAGCAACTACCACTTGTTGATTATCCATCACCAACTGAGGGTCAGAAACATAAAAGCGCAGGGTCTCTAACTGAATACTGTCACCTAAGGAAGGCGAGTAATAGGACTTATCCAGCAGAAGTGGCTCGCCAGCAAAGGTAAATTCAAACTGCACTACGGTAGCGCCCGATTGCGCATCCAGCGAAAAAGAACCAAGCAAGCAATATATCGCAAGCAGAAATGATCTCAACTTCATAGCAACAGGTAATTTGTCAGAGAATCATAAAGAATACACTTTTGACAACTCACCGTTGAAAATCCTTCGCTAACAATTATTAAATCCCGTAGCTGGAAAACAAAGACCGCCAACGCATTTGCATCACGCCAAAGACCGCTTCTTTGATGATTCCCTTTGACATTTTTGAAGTGCCTTCGATACGATCCGTAAAAGTGATGGGGACTTCGATGATTTTGTAGCCTAATTGACGGGTCGCAAACTTCATTTCGATCTGAAAAGCGTAACCGACGAAGCGGATTTTGTCGAAATCAATGGCTTGCAGCACCCGGCGCGTATAACAGACAAAACCCGCAGTAGGGTCTTTGACCGTCATAAAAGTGACCATCCGCACATAAACGGAGGCGCCATAGCTGAGCAGTACCCGATCCCAGGGCCAGTCCTGCAACTGCCCTCCTTTGACGTAACGGGAGCCTACGGACATATCTCCGCCCTGTTCTGCACAGGCCTCATACAATCGTACCAGATCATTGGGGTTGTGGCTGAAATCGGCATCCATTTCGAAGAAATATTCGTATTGAGGGCGTTCCAAACCCCAGCGAAAACCAGCTATGTAGGCGGTTCCCAGCCCGAGTTTACCCTTACGTTCGAGGATGTGCAGACGACCGGCAAATTCTTTTTGCTGATCTTTGACCAAGGCTGCCGTCCCATCAGGAGAGCCGTCATCGACAATCAGGATGTGAAAATCATGGGGCAGGGAGAATACAGTGTGAATCATTTTCACAATGTTCTCTTTCTCGTTGTAGGTCGGAATGATTACGAGGCAGTCGCTCAAGATGTTTGATTCAGTTTAGGTGAGCAAAGATAAATGATTCTCTGACAAATGCCGCAGCAAGCCTTAGTAGTTTGACGGAAATAATCCTATTTCCTTTTTCTGAAGATTTACCTTTTTGCGCACGCCTAGTCCAAGTATTCCTAGTCTTAGTAATTTGACGGAAATAACTGATTCCATTTTTTCCAACGATTCGCGAATATTTTCACGCAAGCTCCTTTTAGTTGCTTGCTTAGAAAATTTTAGCGAATCAAAAATGGAATCAGTTATTTTTGTTCCGTCACTTAACACAAAAAGCGAAATCAAAAGAAAATAGATTTATTTTTTTCCCGTCCCATAGCGTAATTAACAAGACAGTTTAATTTAGCTGTGAAGCTCATCTTTGCATCCGTGAATAAGTAAAACCAATACTTGCTAAAAGTTTTTTCAAATGCGATATTTTTGCCCACTTCTTTTTCTTTTACTCCTTTGTGGCAGTGGTCTGTACGCCCAGGGGCCCATCAATGGTTTCATGCCTAAACCGGGCCAATTGGATGCTGCTTTTACCTACAGCACCGAATCCTATTCGAAATTTAATAATGAAAACGGTGATCTGATCGATCGTAATATAGACGCTATCAGTTATAACCTTTTCCTCGAATATGGCCTTGACCCTAAAATGGCGCTGATTGTCACCGCCCCTTACATCTCCAACAACCCGGATAATCAAGGATTTCAAGACGGTAGCATTTGGATAAAATACCGCAACGAAAGGATTGAGCAAAGTAAAGGATACCATAATTTGATTACGTCCATAGGCTTGGGCTTCCCACTGAGTGGGTACCCAAACGACAATATCTTCGCCATCGGACGGCGAGCGACCACCTTCCAGGGGCGCTTCCTTTGGCAATACGACGCCAAATACGGGTGGTTTGTCAGTGCTCAGTCGGGTATTGATTTTCAGCTGGCACCCGAGGCACTCGCTGCACTGCCAATCCTGGTTCGTGGCGGTATTGGCACCTCCCGTTTTTATGCTGATATCTGGTTGGAACATTATCAATCGCTACAGAGCACCGAAGTAAATCAGAATGGTGCCAGTGGAGCAGGCAGCACCTGGACCAGAACGGGGGGAACTCTTTATGTTCCAGTTGCACCCTGGTTTGGGGTATTTACCGGAGGGGCCATCATCTTGGGGGGTAAAAACATTGGCCAATCTACCCGCTGGAATTTGGGCGTCGTCTTTAGGGCTAATGGGTAAAAGGGTTAGATGGTTGTTGGTTGTTGGTTGTTGGTTGTTGGTTGATGGTTGATGGTTGACCTTTGGAGCGGCAGATACTTCCGAATTCCGAATTTGCCATAGGCATCCCTTCGGGGCACACTTCCGACTTTTATAGTTACTCTTCTACCCAGCCTTCGATCAAGAGGCGCTCGGCTTTACGGTAGCCATTAAAATAGACTTTGATGCCTTTGCTGAAATAGCCGTTATCATCCGCATCGTATTCGATCAGGATATGGCCCAATGAATCGGGGGGAACACGAACATCCTCCCATTCGGGGCTGGTACAACCACAGGAAGTGCGTACGTTGTCGATATACAAGGAGTCCGAACCAACATTACGGAAGGTAAAAACCGTCGTCGTAGGTACACCACGTTCCAGGTCCCCAAAATCGTGTGTTGTGGGTACCTCCCAGGTGACAGGAGCATCCGGAGCAGGAAAGGAAAACAACAAGCCACTGAAGGCCATAGTAAGGAGTAAGAATTTCATGCTTAATAAATGTCAAAAGTGAGCATTTATTGTTTAAAAACTTCTTCCCCATTGGTTCGCAAAACATCCCAGGTGTGGTCGGCAAGCATTTTCACTTCCGCGACGAAAGTATAAGGCGCTTTCTTTCCCCACTCATCGGGGCTCACCATCGAAAGAATCGTCTTACTGGAGGCCTGTCGGTAAAGGAAATAGATCCGTCCAATGAGCGGCTCGAAATTCATGTCCGTCAAATAAATTTCCTCAGAAATGCTAACCCGTTCTTGCAATCTTCTTGCTTGTTGGGCAAGAAGATCAATTTGTTCCTTAATTTGAGTCAGCTGCAGGTCCGTCTGTTCATACATGGCGGCTACTGCACGGCCCTTCATCCGCCCCTTGTCCATGGGCTTGATGACTGCTCCGCCCACACTGTGAGCATAAGGCAGTAAATGAGGATTTTCTGCTATTTTTTCCGGATCAATGGGATTTACCCATTTTTCTTCTTTCACTTGGTCTTTCTTTGATTGCTCTTCGGCCATTGTACTTTTAAACTGATGGAGTAAATAGGGAACAGCAAGTACCAAAGGAGGTTCATTGCAAGTATCGATTCTTCACAGAAAAGCATTCAAGCGCCAATACCAAATGCAAACAGCGCGACTACCCTATCAGATAGTCGCGCTGTCATTAGGCGAAAATATTTCTACTTAAGTCTCATCGTCGTACTTCCAGCTAAGAAGCCTTTGTTGTAAACCTCAACCTTGTAATTACCAGCGGAAAACTGCTGACCTGGATTCCAGATAAACTCCAAGGCACTTTCATTACGATTGTAACTGATATCATCCTTTAAGGTATACCGCATCGATTCGCCGGTTCCTCGGTTGGTGAAAACACCAGACCCCATTTGTTCCAGCGCCAGGGTCTCCCCTTGAGGATTAATGATCCGAATAATAAACTCTTCGTCTCCTGGCTCTGCTATTTCATTTACCGTAGTGGTGAAAGAAATCGAAATCCGCTCTACATTAGCGGCATCCTGCCGGGTTACGGGCTTGCCACTACGGCGAATTTTCTGGCCGACGGCCTCCAGGCCAGCGACTTTTATCGTTGAAGCCTGACTTACCTTACGAGATAAATTACTATTAGTGGAAGCTAACTGTTGTTTTTCACTTACAAGGAGTGCACGTTCCTGGCTGAGACTTTCATTGGTTTGGCGGGTAGAGCTCAAATCTGTTTGCAGGTTATCGCGCTCTTGGGAAAGTTGCTGATTTTCATCCGTCAATAATGCATTTTGCTCTCTGAGCTGATTGAGTTCGGCAAGGTAGCCATTCAACTGCTGTTTCAGTTGAGAGATTTCGGCACGGGCAGCACTGCCATCGCCGCCTTTACGTATCAAACTGGCGATCCGATCCTTGGATTCCAGCAGTTCTTGTTGCTGTTGTTCAATCAAGGCATTTAATTCCTCATTATTGGAACGCATGGACTCCAATTCTGCCTTTGCTTCGTAGTACTGGTCATTGAGTTCTTCCTGAAGCTTGGTAGATTCATCCAATTGAGTTGTGAGGGTCTCCTGTGCTTTGTCAGCCTGGGTATATTTGAATAAAAGCCAGGCGTTTACCGCCAACAATGCCACGATTACTACCGCCGCAATAGCGATCAATCGCTGCTTGGAGTTATCCTGCTTAGGAGGAAGCGGTGGTGGTGGAGGTGGTGTGGGCGTTGGAGCAGATGTGTTGGTTGTCATAACTAGACCTTTTTAAAAATTCAGATGTGTATATATTCTCGCCCTAATAACGCAAATTGCTTCTTTTAATTGTGTATTAAAAAACCAGCTTTTTTTTCCTACTTTAGAGCCTGATCAACATTTAAACACGCTTCTACCTATGCTGGAACAAATCGATATTGCCAACGTCCTTTTTCTCGATATTGAGACGGTAAGCGGGCAAGCTGCTTTTGACAACCTCAACGAGGATATGCAAGCACTCTGGGCCCATAAGGCGCGCTCCGTGCTAAAAACCACGGAGGAAATCGAAGAAGAAGACCTAGCGGCCTCCTATCAGGATCGGGCAGCAATTTTTGCAGAATTTGGAAAAATTGTCTGTATTTCCGTCGGGGCGATCCACCGCGACAAGGATAAACGCTTAAAAGTTCGATTAAAATCATTCGCCAGCGCGGATGAAGGCGAAGTACTAAAAGGCTTTGCCGAACTATTGGCACAGTACTACAACAACCCCATGAAGTACTTCCTCTGCGGGCACAATATCAAGGAATTTGATATTCCTTACGTCTGCCGACGGATGATTGTCAACAATATGACCTTCCCCAAGATGTTGGACATTGCGGGTAAAAAACCATGGGAAACCAAGCACCTCCTGGACACCATGGAACTCTGGAAATTTGGGGACCGAAAGTCTTATACTTCGCTCAAACTACTGGCAGCCACATTGGGCTTCCCCTCCCCTAAGGACGATATCGATGGCAGTATGGTAGGCCGCGTCTTCTGGGAAGACGATGACATTGATCGGATCGCTCATTATTGCGAAAAAGATGTTTTGGCTACGGCTCAATTATTCCTGCGTTTTCAGCTGGCACCGCTGCTGGAGGAAGATCAGATCGATCATGTGGGGCGGTAATGGTCTACTGCCCCGGCAAAAAGATCTGATCTACCTTAATCGACCTGCTTTCCTCTAATGGCAGCATGGCGTTAATAATCCGAACTTCTCTAAAGTATTTCAGATCGGGTACCCGAATGACGGTGGGGTGTAAGCGGCCTTCTTTGCACAATTGAGCCCGGCGAGTCCCTTTGAGCAAAGGATGGATGGGTGTCCACCATTTTTGACCGTCGTACAAAGCCAGGTTGCCGTAGTAGGAGTCTGTAATAAAGTCGTGCCAACTCATAATGATATCATCGCAACCATCGCGGTAGGAAAAGGCTTCGTCGAGGGGTTTGCGATCCGCGTATTTGTAGCGGTAATTGAACGGTTCCAAATTGACGACTCGCAGTGTTTTTACGCGCCTCGGTTGGTAAGGTTCACAGGTGAAGGAATGGATCACCTTATCGTAAACAATCCTTATTTTATGGTACCCTGTATCAGGAAGCGTTTGTAGATCAAGAAAGGTTTTTAAGTTCAACTGTTGCTTGATTCCAAAAAGCTGGCGACGAGAATGGTTGACCCGCTCCTGATGAAATGGGAGGAGTTCAAGGTTACCTTCTCGCAGGCAGATCGATTCTAATAATTGGACCAGCTGTTCAGCCAAAGTGTAAGCGGAATTAGGTGTAGTTTGAAATTTTACCAAATATAAGTCAGGATTACGAGAAGGACAAATCTACTTTTGCTGCCGTTCTTAAAGGCAGATATACCTTTTCCTTTAATTCCTGGTACTCTTCCTCCCAATTACTGTAAGCCGTGATTCCTCCACCCGACCAATAGCGCAGCCCTTCCTCGTGTTTTTCCACAAAGCGAATGAGCACGCAGCTATCCAGTTCGTAACCATCCCAGATGGCCGCGATACCGGTATAAAATCCTCGCTGCTGTCCTTCCGCTTCCTGAATAATATTCACCGTTTCTACCTTGGGGGCACCGCTGATACTACCCGCGGGGAGTAAGCGTAAAAGAATATCACCCAAGTGATGATGAAAATCAGGGGACAGCTTCCCTCCGATCCGGGTACTGGTTTGCCACAAGCCTCCCCGAGGGGTCGAAAGGCGTTCCAGGTAACGATAATCCTCTACCTGAACCTGGCTAGCTACCTGGCTCAGGTCATTGCGGATCAGATCGACGATGGTAGCGTGTTCAGCACTTTCCTTGGGATCTGCCAATAATTGTTCCCCATTGAGATAGGCCGGTAGTGTGCCCTTCATGGGGTAGGAAAAAATACGATTGTCCTTAATTTGTACGAAAATTTCCGGAGAGAAGACGGTAAAATGATCTTTCCACCACAATTTATAGCGTGCCTCGGTATGATGGTAAATATCTTCGAGGGTCCAATTGGTCCTGATCTTGGTCGGGAAAGTGAGGTTGGTTAAAAAACTATCTCCGCGCTTCAGGCCTTCCTGTACACGTTGGAAAGCCTTCTGGTAACGTTGCCCACTGACATAGGTAGGCGTCCAGTCCAAAGGAGGTACCTTATCCAAAGGAGGAATAAGGTAATTAGCATGCTGATGGAATTGAAAACGCAGTTCGGATGGATTGATTTCCGATAGACGTATTGCTCGCAACTGTTGAAGTTCGAAATCTGCTAACAATAAAAAAGGTTCTCTGACACTCCCCCACTCATTGAGTTGGTTACGTAAATCAGACCACCGCTCTTTGTCTTTTACCACTAGGTTAGAAGTAATTTTCGAAGTTCTACTTTTATTTGAGACGTATACCAGCACGGTGATGTCACATCAAACCTGAGGAGGCACATATTTCAAGCTGAGCCACCCTGGTATACAAACCCCATAATCAGAAGTACCTTGCCAAGGACCTTCAAGGTACCAATCCCCCCCTCTTTTTACCTTTCTCAATTGCATGGTTTTGAAACACCACGACAAATCGCTTGGTTTACGACTGATGAGTAATTCTTCTTCTTTCAGGTACAAAACAGCTCCCCGTTGCTGTCCGGTAAATGAAAGTACACCTAGTACATTAGGGGCATAAACGTAGGTTCGACCGGAGTAATGATCGTTATTAGCCATCAAATAGAGTTCAAAATCATATTCCTGGCGATACCCTCCTCGTTCCTGGGTAAGCTTACCCAACCATTGCCCACTTCGGGGGGCATCCGAAGGCTGTGCATACAAGGGTAAAAATCCTGCCAAGCACAATAAAAAAGCAACTACACTACGCTGCAACATACCTCAACATTAAGGCCCATCAACAAGTATCCTGTACTGTTGACAAGTTGATCAGATGGAAAATCTAAAATGTGGTGTGTAGTTTATTCTTCTTCCTCCGTTACCGGAGAAGTAAAAATACTAAAAATGGTGGTCCCATAATTACGGACTTGCAGTAAATTAGGATGCTTTTCAAAATTATGCTGTGGGTTGTGCTCTAAAACGAGCCAGCCTCCAGGTTTGAGCAATTGCTGCTGTAGGATGAGATCCGGGATTTCCGGAATATTCGGCAAGGGATAAGGCGGCCCCGCAAAAATATAATCATAGGGGAGCTGTCTTTGCTGAATAAACTTAAAGACATCCGCTCGGTTAATCTTCATAAACGCCTCTATATCAAGCTCCTTGGCCGTACGCTTGGCAAAAGCCACACAGCCGGGAAATTTATCCACGTAAGTAACATCACGGCACCCCCGGGAGATGAATTCGTAACTATGGTTCCCCGTACCTCCGAAAAGATCCAGAACCCTTATCTCACTAAAATCGAAGGTATTATAGAGGATATTAAACAACCCCTCTTTTGCGTAATCAGTGGTAGGCCGGGTTGGCCAATTCTTAGCTGGTGGGTTGAAGCGCCTTCCTTTAAATTCTCCTCCGATAATACGCATGCAAAGAGTTTAATGATAGTGTTGAAGGCTCAGTAAGTCGTAAAAAAGGTGAACAGAATGCTGCTTGGCTTGAGGGCCCATCATGGACGTTTCTTTCAGTTGAAGAAACTCCACATCACGCACATAACGATAAAACAGGTTAAAAACCTCCGTAGCTGGCAGTATTTCGCCAAATATCTTGAGCGGAACCTGGGCTGATTTCCAACCACATTGCTCATAAGCAAGCAGCACGTAATAGAGGTAATCTTTGGCTGCATGGCAAGAAAACGCATTGCAAAAAAGCAGGCGGTCACGCTCAATAGCCACCAGATAAATGAAGCCGTCCCGCAAGTAGGCATACATTTGAGCACGCCCCTGCCGACGCGTATATTGCGCCAACTCGTGGAGTACCGGGGTAAGACCATGATAAAAACGGCATCCGACAAACGCCCTCCGCCATTCGCTCAGCTTATTCTTATCAAGGGCATAAAGCAAATAGGCGCCAAGTTCTGGCAGAGCATCAGCCAGAATGGTATCTGTATCTTTCAGATCCGTAAGATCAGCAAGCATTGTCTGACGAGCATCGCCATTGTAGAGCCTTGCGGGTACCAAGGTAAAACGCGGTCCCAGCCACGCTAAACGGATTTTCTTGAAACCGACGCCTAGCCGTTCATCCGTCTGCCACCAAGTCTCCGAAGAGGGATGACTAAAGGCTCTGATCGCCAATGCCTTTTTCTCAGGGTCTGTAATTAAATAACTGGAACTGTCCATCCCGGTAAGGATGGACAGTTCTGATTGAGGCAGACTTTGTTCACGAAAAGCCTCCTCGGTAATATCATAGCGAATTACTCCCAATTACCAGAAAGGTTTGGTTTGTTCAGATCACCAAATTTGATGA
>Ga0102812_10003207_pt1 | contig 10755 bp, 8 predicted proteins | sample ColrivemetaGS713_FD_79334 | JGI IMG/M metagenome (GOLD analysis project Ga0102812, IMG submission 79334) | Estuarine microbial communities from the Columbia River estuary - Flood tide ETM metaG S.713 | ecosystem: Environmental > Aquatic > Marine > Intertidal zone > Estuary | place: USA: Columbia...
TATCTCCCAGATGCCCGCCCTCGCGCAGATAATACTGGCGGACCAGTCCGTTAAAATTAATCGGTGCAGCGGTGCCCACATAGGCCTGATAATCGCTCACCTCCGGTATAGTCGACAGATAGTTACCGAGCTTATTGATCACCATCGCGGTGTATTCCAGCGCGGTGCCTTCTGGCATATCAATAATCACCTGAAACTCCGACTTGTTATCGAACGGCAGCATCTTTAACACCACCCGGTTTAACGGCACAAGTGCGACTGAAGCCACAATCAGCAGCATGATTAGCAGGTTCAGCAACATGAAATTGCGCAGCTGGTGATCTCCACGTACGAAAGGACTCATCACGCGCTGAAACAGTCGAAACATCCGGCTTTGCTGACTATCAACCGGAGCATGATGAGCCTCGCTTTGCTTCGAAGACAATACCTTGTAACTCAGCCACGGCGTCACGATAAAAGCGATTAACAGTGAAATCACCATCCCCATGCTGGCATTGATCGGTATCGGGCTCATGTAGGGCCCCATCAGGCCGGTCACAAAAGCCATCGGCAGCAATGCAGCGATTACGGTAAAGGTCGCCAGTATGGTCGGCCCGCCAACCTCATCCACCGCCAGCGGGATCGATTCGAGCAGGGATTTCGTCCCCAGAGACATATGCCGGTGAATATTTTCCACCACCACGATCGCATCATCCACCAGGATGCCAATAGAAAAGATGAGCGCAAACAACGACACCCGATTTAGGGTAAAGCCCCAGGCCCAGGAAGCAAACAACGTGATCAACAGGGTAATCGCTATTGCCAGCCCGACGATAAAGGCTTCTTTCAGACCAATCGCAACAGCCACCAGCAGGATAACCACAGCGGTTGCAAAGACCAGCTTCAGGATCAGCGTATTGGCCTTAGTATCGGCAGTTTCACCATAATTACGCGTAATCGTGGTATGCACACCCTCAGGAATAAAGGTACCCTGTAGCTGCTCAAAACGCTGTATCACGCGCTCGGCAATATCAACCGCATTGGTGGAGGGCTTCTTTGCCACCGCAATAGTGACTGCCGGTTTGATGGACTGCAGATCTTTAAGGCCGGCCTGCTGTGCCGCAGGTCCGGTTCCATACCAGACATACAGTTCAGGATCAGCCGGACCATCGATAACAGTGGCAATATCGTTCAGATACACCGGTTTATTCTGATGCAGCCCCACCACCAGCGACCCAACCTCTTCACTATTCGTCATGAAAACGCCAGCCTGCACCGGGAATTCCAGATTATCCTTCACCAGAGAACCTGCCGCCTGTGAGCGGTTACTCACGACCAGCGCCATCCTGATCGCATCCAGATCCAGATTAAAGCCGGCTATTTTCTGTGGGTCCAGCTGCACTTTAACCACCCGTTGCGCACCTCCGATGGTATAGATATCACGCGTACCCGGTACCCGTTTTAATTCGGCCTCGATGGCATGTGCGACCTTCAGCAACTCATGCGCCCCCATATGGTCTTCATCAGACCATAAGGTCGCCGTGAGAATCGGCACATCATCGATGCCTTTGGGCTTGATGATGGGCTGTCCAACTCCCAGATTTGGCGGTAACCAGTCCTGATTGGAAAAAATCTTGCTATACAGCCGCACAATCGCCGCAGTACTGTCTTCACCAACCTTAAACTGCACGGTCAGAATCGACAGTCCCTGACGCGAAATGGAATACACATGCTTGATGCCCGAAATCTCAGAAATCACCTGCTCGGCAGGCGCGCTCACCAGATGCTCGACCTCCGATACCGTGGCGCCGGGAAACGGAATAAAGATATTTGCAAAGGTCACATTGATCTGTGGTTCTTCTTCCTTCGGCGTCACCAGCACTGCAAACACACCCAGTAGAACCCCTACCAGCGCCAGTAACGGAGTGATTTCGGAGACCAGAAACTTTTTCGCCAGTGCTCCGGAAAAACCCAGTTTCGATTCATTCACCGGTTTTTCACCCTGATTAGACATAATGCCTCCTTTATCTGGCTCGGCTACTTTTAATCGCTATCGCAGCGGCGACCGGATCATTCACGATCGAATCCCCCGGATTGATACCGGACAGAACCACGACTTCATTCTCTGCCAGACGCCTTCCCAGTCGTACATGACGAAAATGCAGACCCCCTGCTTCGCTGATATACACCCCGGTGACTTCACTGCGGAATGCAACCGCGTTAAATGGTATTACCAACCTGTTTTCCCGACTAACCTCCATTGCAACCTTGACGAACATGCCTGGAATCAGATCACTCTCCGAAGCTGGCAGTTGTATACGCAACTGAAAGCTATGACTAAGCGGATCGGCAAATGGAAAAAAAGTCATTTCCGTGCTAACGATTTCACTATCCTCAGTCACGATAATGGCATACCGATGATTGCGTACCGCCCTGTAGATACTCTGTGGAACCTGGGTATTGACGCGTAAACGCTCCAGTGAAACACCCGACATCAGCGCCGTACCGACACCTACCGATTCACCCGGCTCAACCAGTCTGGCGGTCAGGATTCCACTAAAGGGGGCTCGCACAATGGTAAAGTCAAGCTGCTGCTGGGCCTTGCTGACCGCCGCCTGAGCAGACTCGTTACGGGCTCTGGCCGTTTTCAGGGCCGCATTGGCACGATCAAACTCGGCTTTCGATACCACGTTCTTCTGATAAACCTCCTGAATCCGGTTGAACTCACCCTGAGCCTCCTGCAGCAGTGCTCTGGCTTCGCGTTCGGCCGCCTGAGCCTGTTTTAATCCGGCCGTCTGCTGTTTGTTATCGATCACCACGACCACTTCGTCCTTGCGCACAAAGTCATTCACATCGAACAGGATTTTTTCTACCACTCCACCTGTCTGTGATGAAATTGTGGTTCTTAATTCAGCCTCCACCACTCCTTCCAGAAAATAACTGGTCGAAACCGGCTTGCTACGGACCGGTTCGGATTCAAGCCCATTGAACCCGCAAACCACTGTGCTAAAGATCAGTCCGGTCAATATCCCCAGTATCCAGCTGCCTGTTTTCATCTTGAAGCTCCTCAAAAATTGGTTAAGCATGTTGCACTACACTCCCTGTTTTAAACCTTTGAAACCAATAATAACTTTATTTAGCAAGTTATTGCTGACAGGCTTTAGAATCATTCGTAAACTATCTGTATAGTAGCGGATTTTATCATTCGGTCGTTTAACATCCATTAACATTTAAAGGTATCTGCATGAAGCGATTGCTCATTCCCATCATTCTCATCAGCGGCAATAGTTTTGCAGCAGGAATCCAGAAGTGGGTCGATGATGAAGGACAGACTCATTACGGAGACAGGCCTCCAACCAGGATCGAAACCCAGGCAATCAGCGTATCCCGCCCGCCGAGCAACCCCGGCAAACCATTGCCGCGATTGAATGATTCGAAGGCTTCGGAAACGGCTGATAAAAAAGCTGCCCCGGCGGCAGAAAAAGAGGCCCGAAACAAAACCGCTGAAGATGCGAATAAGAATGTTTGCCAGCAGGCCAAAAATGATCTTAATGTGCTGGATCAGAGTGATGTCATTCGGCTCCGTCTGAGTGACGGTACGGAACGTGCTTTGACCGATGAAGAAATTGATAATCGACGTAAAAAAATTGAAAGTGACCTGAAACAATACTGTAAATAAAATACCTATGCCTTACTTAACTATTACCAGCAATCAACCTCTCGACACTGACTCAAATCAACTTGAATTACTCAGCAAAACTGTAGCTGACGGGCTCAAGAAACCAGAATCGTATGTCATGGTAGCCATCCAGTACAATCCGAACATGCTATTTGCGGGTGACCATAAACCGCTGGCCTACTGCGAACTGAAGAGCCTGGGAATACAGGCAACACAGACAAAAGAACTATCCAGAAGTCTGTGCTCCAGTCTGAACAAGCTGTATGGCATCAGCCCTGAACGCATCTATATTGAATTTTCTGCACCAGCCCGCTCCATGTGGGGCTGGAACAGTAATACTTTTTAACTCCATCCCCTTACCCAGAGATTTTATTTATGAAAACCAGTTGTTTTCATCTATCCACCTTGAAAGAAACTCCAGCGGATGCAGAAATTGTCAGTCATCAACTGATGCTACGTGCAGGCCTGATACGCCGTCTCGCATCCGGGCTTTATACCTGGCTACCGCTCGGCCTGCGTGTATTACGCAGGGTGGAAGCTATCGTACGCGAAGAAATGGATAAAGCAGGAGCGCTGGAGTTACTGATGCCTGCCGTACAACCGGCAGAACTGTGGCAGGAATCAGGACGCTGGGAACAGTATGGACCTGAACTACTACGCCTGAAAGATCGTCATCAGCGTGAATACTGTATCGGCCCTACCCATGAAGAAGTCATCACCGACCTGTTCCGGCGCGAAGTCAAAAGCTATAAACAACTACCGATCAACCTGTACCAGATTCAGACCAAATTTCGCGATGAAATTCGTCCGCGCTTCGGTGTCATGCGCTCACGTGAATTCATTATGAAAGATGCCTACTCGTTTCACAGCGATCAGGCATCCCTGCAGCAGACCTACCAGCTGATGTTTGAAACCTACAGCCGCATTTTTGACCGCTTCGGTTTAAAATACCGCCCGGTTAGCGCAGACTCGGGCTCGATCGGAGGCAGCGCCTCGCATGAGTTTCATGTGCTGGCGGATTCCGGTGAAGATGGCATTGCATTTTCAGAACAGGGTGATTATGCCGCCAACGTAGAACTGGCCGAGGCAAAGACCGATAATACTCGCTCCGCAGCCGGACAGACACTCAGCAGCGTAGACACACCAAATCAGCATAGCATCGAACAGGTATCCACATTTTTATCGGTGGAGCCCTCACAGATCCTGAAAACACTGATCGTGAAAGGTAGCAATGATAGCCTGATCGCACTTGTGCTACGTGGAGATCACGAGCTGAATGCGGTCAAGGCCGCTAAAATTCCCGCCATAGCCTCACCTTTTGAAATGGCCGATGCTGAAAAAATCAGGCAGCAGCTAAACTGTGAAATCGGCTCGCTCGGCCCTGTCGGCTTAACCATTCCACTGTTTGTTGATCGTAGCGCAGCCGTTCTCAGTGATTTCGTGTGCGGTGCAAACCAGAATGGCAAACACCTGACCGGAGTTAACTGGGGACGCGACCTGGCCGAACCCGAGGTGGTAGATATACGCAATGTGGTAGATGGTGACCCGAGTCCGGATGGCAGCGGAACCTTACAGATCGTGCGTGGTATCGAGGTAGGACATATCTTTCAACTGGGTGAAAAATACTCAGCAGCGCTTAACGCTAGCGTGCTGGATGAAAACGGAAAATCGATTATCACCACCATGGGTTGCTACGGGATTGGTATCTCGCGCGTGGTTGCCGCGGCTATCGAACAGAATAACGATGACGCCGGTATTATCTGGCCCGCCTCACTCGCTCCTTTCCAGCTGGTCATCTGTCCTATTAACTATCATAAATCGGAACAGGTGCAGCAGGCCGCGAACGACTTTTATCTACAGTGCCAGCAGCAGGGCATAGATGTACTGCTGGATGACAGGCCGCTACGTCCGGGTGCAATGTTTTCCGATATGGAATTGATCGGCATACCGCATCGCATCGTTTTCAGTGAGCGCGGACTGAAAGCCGGGCAATGTGAGTACAAGGGGCGCAGCGATGAGCAGTCTCAGGATCTTGATCTTGCACAGCTACCGGGTTTTATCCAGCAACAGCTACAGGGCTAGCAAATAGATGCTTTGGTACAGGACTGCAAAACATTTCTCTAGCGTTTGCGCTCTGCTACTGATTATTACCTCGCTGCACTGTCACGCCGACAGCGAGGTTGACCCTGCGCTTAGGGCTCTATTACAGCAGGCTATCAATGAGCCGAATAATTTCCAGGATGAATTTGAGGCCCAGGTCTGGCTACAGGATATGAATAACCGCCTGGCAGACTTTATGGAGGATCCTGTTGAGCGTCTTACCCTGTTGAAGGCCCTGCATTACGAGGCCGGCCGAGCTAATCTTGATCCTGAACTGGTACTCGCGGTAATCGAAGTAGAAAGCCGCTTTGATCGTTTTGCGATATCGGTCGCCGGAGCCCGAGGTCTGATGCAGGTCATGCCATTCTGGCTAGATGAAATCAATCTTTCCGATCGGAATCTATTTAAAATCCGCACCAATCTACGCATGGGCTGCACCATCCTGCGCTACTATCTGGATCGGGAAGACGGCAATCTGGGGCCAGCGCTGGCACGCTATAACGGCAGTTACGGAAGAACGGTTTATCCGGAAAAAGTTATCCGAGCGCTGAACAGAAACTGGTTTAAACAATAGGCAGCTGGCTAACCTTCATAGCGTGGAGGAGCCACTTTAAGCACCTCCTGAATGGTGGTCAGGCCTTTCGCGACTTTTTGCGCACCGGCCAGATTGAGCGGCCGCATCCCGCTTTTTATTGCCAGTTTACGGAATCTGGCAAGATCAAAATTGCCAGTGATATGCTGCTTCAGGTTTTCTGACAAAGGCATCATTTCATAGATTCCTTTGCGTCCCAGAAAGCCGGTCTGACGACATTCGAGACAGCCCTCGGCCTGATATATTTTTTCCGGCGGCTTCGTGCTCCAGGGCCGGATCAGCGAGTCCCATTGATCGGCATCCACATCGACCGGTTTTTTACAGTGTGGACACAGGGTGCGAATCAATCGTTGCGCGACGACCCCCAGCAGGGTTGCGCTGATCAGATAGGGTGGAATACCGATTTCGGTCAGACGAGCCACTGCGGAAGGCGCATCATTGGTATGCAGGGTAGAAAGCACCAGATGCCCGGTCAGCGCCGCCTGAACAGCCATTTCAGCCGTTTCCCGGTCACGAATCTCACCGATCATGATGATATCCGGATCCTGGCGCAGCAGTGTCTTGACCCCGCGTGCAAAATCCACCCCGATGTTATGCTGTACCTGCATCTGATTAAACAGCGGCTCTACCTGCTCGATCGGGTCTTCGATCGTACACACATTCACTTCCGGCACTGCCAGATGCTTCAGACTGGTGTAAAGGGTGGTTGTTTTACCGGAGCCGGTGGGACCCGTTACCAGAATGATTCCGTAAGGTTGCTGAATCATATGATTCCAGCTATCTGATTCTTTCTTTTCAAAGCCCAGATCAGCAAAATTTCTGGCCAGTACTTCAGGATCAAAGATCCTCATCACCAGCTTTTCCCCAAAAGCCGTGGGCATACTGGACAGGCGTAACTCAATCTCCAGACCATCCGGTGTGACGGTCTTGATTCGTCCATCCTGTGGCTTCCTCTTTTCTGCCACATCCAGTCGCCCCATGATCTTGATACGACTGGTCACGGCCGCTGTAATATTGGCCGGAATCTCATACACCTGATGCATCACACCATCGATACGAAAGCGTACATTACCCTGGTTTCGCCGTGGCTCAATATGGATATCACTGGCTCGCTGGGTGAACGCATACTGCAATAGCCAGTCAACGATACTGACAATATGCTGATCATCGGCCTCCACCATGCCGGTTTTACCCAGCTCGATCAGCTGCTCGATATTCTGAATATTACCGACCTGCTCAGCCTGATTCAGGCCGGCGTGATCCATCGCCCTGCTGACACTATAAAACTCCAGTGCGTAGGCTCTCAACTGTCTGGGATTAGCCAGCACCAGTGCGATAGGCTGCTTGACAATACGCCGTATCTCTTCCAGCCATTCGGTGTTATAGGGGTCCGTCACAGCAATGACGACTTCGCCAGGCGTTACCTTGACCGGCAGAATATTGAAACGTGAGGCATAGGCATAGGACATAAGACCGGTACAGGACGCCACATCCATCTTTAACGGGTCAAAATAATAGCGCTCCAAACCCGACTCGCCTGCCAGCCAGTCGGTGAGTACATCGAGGGTTAATTTCTGTGCCGGATTGTTAAGGTTAACCCATTGCCGGTTGGCAATACTTTCCAGAGCATGCTGATTTTTACGATCCTGCGCCGAAGACAGAGACGAAACCATTCTGGCCTTCTCTGCCTCGACCATCCCCTGCTCTACCAGTTGTTGCATAATACTGTCGAGGGAGCAGGATTTTTGCATCGATATTAATCCCTGATCTCTACAGTAACTGGCATTTCATTAGGAATTGCTAACTCGGTGTCAAAACTCACAAACAATTCATACGCTGGCAACCCGCTAGCCTGCTTGATACGTTTATAGCCGAGGAAACTAACGACACCCTTGAACTTGTGCTCTCGATACTTGATCACAGCAGGTTTATTAAGCAGAGCGGGACTCCACTGATCCGAATTAAGTAATGCAATGACTTTCATCCGATGACTTTTTACCACACTCAGCAGAGGGCTCAGATCAACCGATGGATCGACATACCTTGCCACATTGGTATTCAATTGGGTCACCCGGCCGTCTACCGGAGACCGTATCAAAGTATTATCCAGCTGGTATTGCGCCAGCCGCACATCGGCCGTAGCCGCCTGTAAATTACCTTCCGCCACAGCCAGCCGGTATTGGGTATTTTTTAATTCGATCTGCGATAACGAATCACGGTCGTACAGTTCCTGTGCACGTGTCAATTCCAGCTGGGCCGTTTCAAACACGGGAGTGAGTGACTTTTCGATGGCCTGTGATCGATCCAGGCGGGCCTTATGCGGGGTGGAATCCAGCTCAACCAAAACATCACCCTGTTTGACCAGCTGGCCGGGGGATACCATCTTCGTTATCACACCACTGGAGCGTGCATTTAAATCTATAACCGTATCAAATGCAGTAAATCCACTCAGCGTTAATCCGAAACTGGAGGAAAAATACAGTAGACTGAGAAATGGTATTAACTGTTTCGCGCTCATTGCTTTTTAACCTTGATAATTAGTTTGAGTTTTTATTTTCCGAAATTTCAGTACCGACCAGTGCCTGTAGCCTGCGCCAGGCCATCTCCAGCTCAAATCTAGCCTGGTAGGTCTGCATGCGGCTTTCCGAGAACTGAACCATAGAATCACCCAGATCGGTCTTGAACTCGAGTTCATATTCTGCACGACTCCTGTCCAGTGTCATGTCCCGAAACTCCTGATTAACCAGACTCCCGCTCAGGCGCAGCTCACTCTGACGAATGGCCTGCCACAACTGTAAAACCTTGAGCCGCATTTCAGAACGAACCCGATTGTATTCAGCCAGCTCTCGACGATGTCTGGCGCTGGCAATACTGACAGCCGATTTTTCTGTGGAACCGGCATATAAGGGTATATCGAAAAAGACACTGGCACGCCAGTCATCACGCGTCGAACCATCACGTGCATATTCAGAAAACTCCAGCTCGGCATCCAGGGTAGGCCCCGTAATATGGCGAGACATTTCAATCTGCTGCCTGGCGATTTCAACTTTTTTGTGCTGGATCTTAACCAGCAGACTGCGCCTGAAAGCCCGTTCTGCCAGAGCATTCACATCGTCACCTATCTTTCTATCGGCAACCAGTTCCGGCATAGTCAGCTCGCTGGGTGGTGAGTCGGGAAAGCCCAGCTCTTCTGCCAAAAGATATCGAGTATAGCGCTGTAAATTTTCACTATTGGCCCTGTTCTGTCTGATCACTTCATACGCCGCCTGACTTTCCATCACCTCAAGCTCAGAACTTAAACCCAGCTCCCTGTTCTCGCGGGCCCGGTCATAGCGGATATAGCCAATGGCCAGATCCTCATTATGTCGCAGATACTCATTATCGGCATGCAATACATCAAAGTATTTTTGCGCAATTGACAGGCTGCGTTGTTCAAGCAGATATTCTTTTTCCAGCTGCCTTAACTCGACATTCAGGATGGCAAGTTGATCACGTGTAGAAGTTTTACCAAAATCGTACAGTGGCTTTCTGACAAACAGGCTTACAACGCTGTCGTTATCCTCTTCCGGGTCGCCTAGCTCAGACACACCGACCTTACTCAGGCGCCCTGATAGATTTACCCTGAAGTCATTGTTAGAACGTGCCTGCTCCGTCTCAGCCAGTGCCTGCTGTAAATTTTCATTGACCGACTGTACCTGAAAGTGCCCGGAGTCCTCAACATACTGCAACGCAAGATCGAGCGTCAGGGGCTGCGGTAACGCGCCCTGTTCTGCAGCAATACCAAGCAGGGGAAATACGGATAAAAAGAATGCCGACAAAAGCCGGCAAGCTGACCTGAACATAGGACTCACGCACTCACAGAAAGTAATCTAGTTAACAGACTTTTGTTGTTTTTTTAATCTTTTATATTTTCCAAAGCCGATTTCACGGCCTGTTTCATCCTTCATCTGGTAAATTCCATCAAGATAATATTCTGCAAGCCACATAAACTCTTCTTTCCCTGAAGCCGCTCCGGTAAAGCGCACCACCTGATTACCCTCGAGGTCATAAAATGCCATCACCGGGGTCGCACGCACCCGATTGTCACTGGCAAAATTTTTCTGCGTCGTGGCTTTACCTTCAAAATCAATAACCTCGATATCACCCTCAATATCAATAGCGATAGAATGAAAATTCTGTTTGAAGAAGTCCTGAATCTCGGCCTGATTTAATACCGTTTTTTTCATGCGATGACAGAATGGACACTCATCCATTTCGAAAAACAGGAAGATACCTTTCTTGCCTTCACTTTTCGCAATTTCCAGTTCCTCTTTGAGGTCGCCGAGGTTTTGCTCAAAAAAATGCTGGTAAGGATCTCTGGGAGCAGACGCAAACAAACTGCCATTAAAAAAAACTAGTAGTGGCA
>Ga0102812_10003209_pt1 | contig 10750 bp, 7 predicted proteins | sample ColrivemetaGS713_FD_79334 | JGI IMG/M metagenome (GOLD analysis project Ga0102812, IMG submission 79334) | Estuarine microbial communities from the Columbia River estuary - Flood tide ETM metaG S.713 | ecosystem: Environmental > Aquatic > Marine > Intertidal zone > Estuary | place: USA: Columbia...
GCTACATTGCAATACCATCCATTTGCTTTTGTAGGTTAAAAATTCTTTATCAAGCGATAGTTGTGGTTTAATATCTGTTTTATTTAAATCGGCAAAGCTTATGGCATTGGCACTAAAATGCACGCCAAAAGCATCGGTAGCAATAGTGCACGATGGGCCAAGTTTTACGTAAGTAGTAAAGCAATATTTCTGACCTTTTGCCAAACGATAGTTTAGCTCGTTTTCTATGTACTCAATATCTTTCGTTGGGCTGTAAACGCGTATACCTACAAATGCCACCCCTTCTTTTGCGGCAGTGGGTGTTATAAAAAAATCGGGAGAAACAGATGCCGGAGCCCAAGCGGTAATTTCATCACTAAAGGAGGTTTTAGATAATTCTAATGTTGGATGGTCTTCAAAACTAGGATTGGCAACTGCATTTAGCGGATGATGAATACTAAAAGGGCTATTTGCCAATAAGTTTGGGTTTCCAATGCTGTCTTCAAAATGCTGGTACATAGCCAATTTATAGGCAGCATTTGGGTCTTCTATCGTATTAATTTTAACAATGTTGGCATAGTTTAGCCAAGTTAAGTCTCTAGGTATGGGCTTATAAATGTACACCGAATCGCCCATTTGCTTTATCGTAATGGTATCTTTCCACAAGATTAAAACACAAGGAAGCAGCGGTTTTTCGTTTTCTATTTTTTGGTGCTTATACGTTCGAATTAAAACGGGTTCTTCATAAGCATTATAAAAAATTTGGTCACCATCTACATAGCTTGTATTGCCTGTGGTTACATAGGTTTCTGCTTTTTGTAAAGTCCCAAACTCATCAAAATATTGCCAAAGGCCAATTTTGTATTTGGCCTTTTGCTTTGCACCTGTGGTGGCACTTACATATTTATAAGATTTATATTTCCCTACTCCTTCTAAATCTCTATCGTTTACCCTAATAGTATCTTGGGAAAACACATTTGTACTTAGAAACAGGAGTACAGCAATTAAGAATTTCATTCATTTTAGCTTCGAGTATTAAACGCAAAGTGCACGAAAACAATTGCTTTTATGGTGCAATTTCTAGTAACTCTATTTCGAATACTAGCGTAGAATATGCTGGAATATTAGCTCCAACTGCTCTTTCTCCATAGGCAAGATTATATGGAATGTATAACTCCCATTTACTGCCAACGGGCATTAGTTTTAGAGCTTCTGTCCATCCAGGTATTACCTGGTTTACACCAAAAGTGGCAGGTTCGCCACGGTCGTAGCTACTATCAAATACCTTCCCGTCAATAAGCGTACCTTTATAGTGCGTGGTAACTTTTTGTCCGTCTACAGGTATAGCTCCTTTTCCTTTCTTTACTATTTTGTATTGCAAACCGCTTGGCAAGGTTACTACATCTGGTTTTTTTGCATTTTTTGCTAAATAGTCGGTTCCTGCTTTGGTTAATTCCAATTGTTTAGCTGCTTTTATTTTAGTTACGTAGGTATTTACAACCTCGTTGGCTTTATTCCCGTCCATATCCACGTGGTTATCTATCATTGCGTGTTTTATTGCTTCATTAAAAATAGCGTAATTTAGCGTATCAATACCCGCCGCTTTAAAACTAGAAGCAATATTTATCCCTAGTGCATAAGAAAAACTATCTACATCATTTTTTAGTGGAGTGTGCACATGCTGTGCATTTGCAACATAAGCAAAAAAGGTTACCAAACCCAAAATCATCATTTTTTTCATTGTTACAAACCTATTTAATTCTGTTTATAGAATCTTGGCTTGTTGGTTAAATGCAATATATTTTTAGTTTAAAGCGGCATTTAACTCTGCTTCTAGCAAGAATACAAGCCGGGCAGCATTATCTAGCGAGTACAAGCACATTTTTTTGTTATTGCCAAAATCAAATTCTAAGCGAATAAAATGTGGGTAGGGATAATCTAAATTCTTTAAGTTTTTGTCTAGCAAGAATATGCCACTGCTTGGTATATCATCTAAAGAAGAATAGTAGGAACCAATAATTGCAAAGTTTTTAGTATTTTTCTGTTTTTGAACAGCTGTAATTTCATCATCGGAAATAACGCGAAATGCGGAAAAAGTATAAGTTAGTTTTAAAATAGAATCTAACTGAAAGTTCGTCATTTCTCCTTCGCAACTGCGGTTAATAAAATAAAGCGTATCACTTCCCAAGGCTTTTAAGCCTTCAAGCATAGCAGCTCGTTCTCCGTTTTCAAGCCACTCGTTGCCTAGCCCTATGTTTAAGCCAAGGCTAAGCATATTGGGTTGTGCGTCAATAAAATCACCCAAGTATGTTTTGTTAATAGCGTAAGTGTAAGTAGCAAATAAAGAAGTACTGCTTTTTAAATCGAACTCAAAACCCGCATAGAAATTAAAAGTAGAGCGATTATTAAATTGAGGAACAATATTTACTTCTTTTGGTCCGGTATTATTTCTTCCTTGATAAATAGATGTAGCTCCAAGTACTTGCGTATTGTTAAACCCCAGCAAAATACTCGAATTATCTAACATTTCTGATGCGTATTTAATACCAAGGTTTAAACCAAAGTTATCGGTTTGTATCTTGGTGTTTTTTTCTTCTACACCATAGTTTAATCTATTGTAGTTAATGGATCCCACAGCTTTAATTTGAGGTGCTGTTGTTTTATAATCAAGATACATACCCAACCCAAACCCCATGTTGGTGGTATACGATATGGAGCTATTGCCAATTATGGGCATATTTATGCTTGGTGTAAGCCCATAATTAAACTTTTGAGCTAAAACAGGGTGACAAATACCTGCTGATAAAAGGAGTATCCAATTGTGGATTTTCATACCCGCCAAAAGTAGAATAAAAAGAATGGAATAAAGCCGTGTTCTTTGCAAAAAGCAAGTAAGGTTTTACAACAGTTCGTCTATTTGCATAGCGATTTATAAATCCTAATTTTGCGGCACGCATCAAAACGTATAGTATAAGAGGGGGCGGAATTATTTTTTGAAATCGAAATTTTAATTTTTAAGCATGAGAAAATATAACATAATCGGAGTAATGTCTGGTACTTCCATGGATGGATTGGACATTGCACACGTAACCTTGCAGGAGTTACAAGAAGGGAAATGGGATTACACCATTAATGCTGCTACAACAATTAGTTATGAGGAAAAATGGAGGCTAAGATTGTCGAAACTAAGACATCAAAATTCATTGGTTTTTTACAAAACAGACAGATATTATGGTCAGTTTATTGGCGAAAGCATAGCGGCTTTTATAAAAGAAAATAATCTTGAAACAGATTTAATTGCATCACACGGTCACACGGTATTTCATCAGCCAGAGAACAATTTATCGGTACAAGTGGGCGATGGTAATAGTATTTATGCTTACACAGGCATACCAACAGTTACTAATTTTAGAGCTTTAGACGTAGTTTTAGGCGGAGAAGGTGCACCATTAGTGGGCATTGCAGATCAATACCTTTTTGGAGAATTTGATATGTGCTTAAATCTTGGTGGTTTTGCAAATATTTCAGCGGACATTAGTGGCTCTAGAGTGGCTTATGATGTTTGCCCTTGTAATATTGTACTTAACAGAATTGCAAGAGAGTTTGACAAAGAGTTTGACGAAAATGGAGAAATTGCAGAGACGGGTACTATTGACTACGACTTACTTGGGGATTTGAATGGTGTAGAATTTTATGAATACGAACCACCAAAATCACTTGGTAGAGAATGGATTAGCTTAAACTTCTGGCATTTTGTAAGAAACAGTAGTGCTACTAAAGAAGATAAAATGAAAACATTGGTAGATCATATTGCAGTGCAAATAGGCAATAATATTGAAGATTTATCAAGCGGAGATGCCAGCAGTAAACGCGTATTGGTAACAGGCGGCGGTGCTTTTAATAAAACACTTATTTCTCATTTAAAAAGCCATACCGAGGCCGAAATAGTAGTGCCGGACGAAAAAATGGTTAACTATAAGGAATCATTAGCCTTTGGGTTATTAGGTATATTAAGAGTTCAAAATAAAAATAACGTATTCGCCTTAGCAACAGGAGCCACCGAAAATTCGATCTCTGGAGCATTATTTGGCGATTTTTCTAAACTAGTATAATGGAAGATTTATTAAAAAAATTCGAAAACAAACAACCCGAAATCGTTTTTGAATGGAAGGATTCGGAAACCGAAGCAGAAGGTTGGGTAGTAATTAATTCGCTTAGAAACGGTGCTGCTGGTGGTGGTACGCGTATGCGAAAAGGGTTAGATAAACGCGAAGTAGAATCTTTAGCAAAAACAATGGAAGTGAAATTTACCGTTGCTGGACCGCCAATAGGTGGAGCTAAAAGTGGTATCAACTTCGATCCTGCTGATCCGAGAAAAGAAGGCGTTTTAAGAAGATGGTATGCAGCTGTTGCTCCATTGCTTAGAAACTACTACGGTACTGGCGGAGATATGAATGTAGACCAGTATAACGAAGTAATTCCGTATACGGCAGATTTAGGTGTTTTGCACCCACAAGAAGGCGTGGTGCAAGGCTATTTTAAAAACTACAGTAAAGTAGAAAAATTGCAGGCTATTACCCGATTGCAAACTGGGGTTCTGTTAACAGTAGTAGACGAGCGTTTTACGCCGGACGTGAGCAGAAAGTACAATATTTCTGATATGATTACTGGATGGGGAGTTTCTGAAGCGGTAAAGCATTATTATGAAATTTGGGGTGGTATGCTAAACCACAAAAGAGCCATTATACAAGGTTGGGGAAATGTAAGTGCAGCAGCTGCATTTTATCTTTCTAAACATGGCGTGCAAATAGTGGGTATAATTGATAAAGATGGCGGTTTAATAAACAAAGAGGGGTATACTCACGAAGAAATTGTGGAGTTGTTTAAAAACAGAGATGGTAATAAACTAAGTACACCCAATATATTAAGTTTTGCAGAAACAAACGAACAGATTTGGAGTTTAGGTGCAGAGATATTTGTACCAGGAGCAGGAAGCAGATTGGTAACAAAAGACCAAGTTACAGCACTTATTGATGGCCAATGTGAAGTAGTAAGTTGCGGAGCAAACGTGCCTTTTGCAGATCCCGAAATATTTATGGGCGAGATAAGTATGTACGCAGATGCTAATATGGCGGTAATTCCAGATTTTATTGCAAACTGTGGAATGGCTAGAACCTTTGGCTTTTTAATGAGCGAAAAAGGAGTGGTAGATGATGTAGCTATCTTAAAAGATGCTTCGGACATTATCGGAAACCAAATGCGAAGATTACACCAGTTTAATCCAAGAACTACAGGCCTAAGCCGCAAGGCATTGGAGATGAGTTTGACAGATTTGGTAGATACAGGAGATTCTAGCCATAGAGCAGGTGTTGGAGGAATGGCGTAAAATGAAATAAAGAGTTGACTGGTTAAGCAGCTAATTTAGGAAAAAGGGTTCGTGTTTACGAACCCTTTTTTTGATAAAAAAACATAATAAATTCGCGTCTTACTGCAAAAAAAACATAATAAATTTGCATTGTACTACAAAAAAAACATAATAAATTTGCAATATAAAGTCTTAATACTATCTTTGAAAGATGATTCAGCGTGATCAGGAGCTACATATTGCACAAAGTCTTAGCAGACGAAAAGTAGTGATTATTTATGGTCCTAGGCAAGTAGGTAAAACTACTTTGATGAAAAAAATATACAATGATTTTGAAGGGCCAAAGCAGTATATCGATTGTGATTTTGAAGATCAACGAGCTGCACTTACAGGTGCTACCATGGTACAATTTAAAGCGTTGGTAGGAGACACTAAGTTACTTTGTATAGACGAGGCACAGCGGGTGGAGAATATTGGACTTACACTAAAAATTTTACACGATAATTTTAAAGAGGTTACGGTAGTGGCTACAGGTTCTAGTTCTTTTGAAATGGCCAATACCATAAAGGAGTCACTTACGGGTCGTAAAATTGAACATATTATGCTGCCCATAAGCACCAAAGACCTTTGGAAACACCACGGCGGGATAATGGAAAATGGAGCTTTAGAACAGCGACTTATCTATGGATTTTATCCGGATGTAGTAAGCTACCCGGCAGATGCTCAAGAAGCACTCATCGAAATTGCCACCAGTTATTTGTATAAGGATATTTTTCAATATCAAGAATTAAGAAATTCGGAGTTGTTAAACAAATTGCTGGCTGCACTGGCCTATCAAATAGGCAACCAGGTTTCGTACAACGAGCTCGCTCAACTTACCAATACCTCGCCGCATACGGTAGAGCGTTATATCGACTTGTTAGAAAAAGCTTTTGTTATTTTTAAGCTTTCGAGTTACAGCAATAACCTACGAAATGAGTTGAGCAAAAGCAAGAAAATATACTTCTATGACAATGGCATACGCAACGCTATTATACGTTCGTTTAAGCCGCTCTCTTTGCGAAATGATATTGGGGCACTTTGGGAAAACTACTTGGTAAGCGAACGATATAAAAACCTAACAAGCCAGGGAATATATCCTCAAAAACATTTTTGGAGAACAACGCAGCAACAAGAAATAGACTACCTAGAGCTGGATAGAGATGCAAAAGGAGAGGAGCTGATACATGCTTTCGAAATGAAGTACAATCCAAAGAAAAAAGCACGACTTAGCAAAACCTTTACCGGAGCTTACCCCAATCACACTTTTCAAATAATCAACTCCGAAAACTATTGGGAATTTGTGGGGGTTGGTTGATAAAATAGCTCAATATATTTTGAGCTATTGCTCGCTAAATGTGTCAAAAAAGTAGAGATTTAGCGAGCAATACATTCTTAGTTGCGTAGTAAATATTGGAGCTTGTTTCATAAAACCTTAAAATAGTTCAGCTTCAGGGGCGGCCGTCGGTGTTGAGGTTCTTGGTAAATTGCACGGCCAAATCACATCCTCTATCTCTCTTCTAAATACTTCATCTTTCTTTCGTTTTTTCAGATTTTGGTTGTAGAGGAAGTTCTGCTCCTCATATTCCAAATCATCAGACACATTTCGATTTGCGGTGCTTTTATTCATAGACTTGAGAAGCGTTTTAAGTTCCTTTTTATCGATGCTTCGCAAGGTCACCGATTTACTATCATCTTTCTTTTGGAGTAAGTCGGTATACACAAAATATTCGCTTCCTTTTTTCGCCAAACATACCAATTCATAGTCGAATAATTCATTCAACGATTCAGTATAAACGGCGTTATTTTTATTCATTTTCTGATAGCTCGGTAGCTTATTGGGAATGAGATATACATTCACAAAGTCATAACTGGCTTCGTTTTGCACCTCTACTTTTAGCTTGTGATATTCGATGGAAATGTCCTTGTTGTTATACGTTGTTTTTAGTGAAGTCCTGGAAATAGTGCTTGCGGTAACATATTGATCTAAGTTCTTCCACCCTGTTGTTGTAATGGGAACTATATACATTGCTTTGGGTGCAAGGGGAATTGGATAAGAAAGACCCGCTTGACGATATGCTTCTACCAAGTTGGTTTTCAGTTCTTTTTCAAAAACATTGGCTCGGTCTTGCATCTCATCGACAGATTTTTTTCTGTCTTGATTTTGCTTGGTTGCATCTTCTTTAGCGTACTTATTGAGCACCTTTTCACGAGCTTTTCTTGCGGCTTCATCGTAGGCATTTTTCTTCTTTTTGTGATAGTCGGCCAACTTGGCAAAGGCAGGAGAAGCCGTCTCAGTATTGCCTAGTTTCTGAGCTGCAAAGCGTTCAAAAATTTCTTTTTTAGCACCAGACATTCTACTCGCTACTATGGAGTCTGCATAGCAGATGTCTCTATCTAAATTTGCAATATAGACATTTAGTGAAGTCTCATCACAGATTTCGAATAGGTGCTGTAAGCGTTGCTCAAACTCCTTGGTAGCAATGTAGGTTTTGGCAAATCGTTTGGACTGCAGTACTTGGATGGATGCTGGGCAGATTTCTGGTCTTGGCTGTTCTGCTTGATCCGTTACAGCAGAATCTGTTTGATTCGTAACTCCTCTCAGTGATATACTTCTTTCAAATAGAACGCAGTTCCCTTTAGAATTACATTTTTGATACTCTAAACTTCCCTGAAGTGATAAATTCATATTTAAGATTTTAATTTTTTGCAGAAACACTGCATTCTTATCAAACAAGAAGGTTTTACATCCAAGTATTTCATCAACTTGTTCTTTGGCACCCATTGATGTCAACCCACCTACTAACTCGAAAGACCTATGCCTTTTTAGCATAAGTGAAGCATTTGATGCACAATTTTCTGCCATTCCATTCGAATAGATCAATCCATCATCAATTTGATCACTAATCATTTGTAGAGTAACAATATCTCCGACTTTAAAAGGATTTGGATTTAGCTTTATTTTCCAGAGTTGAGGTGTAATTCTATTAGATTCCTCTACTATTTGAGCATCTCGATTAAGTGAGTTTAGTACATCTGCCTCATAATAACTTCTTTCCCAATTCTCTTCGTTAGTAGCAGCACTTTCTACCCCACAATCAAAACTCCAATACAAACTGTCTGTAAACTTTTTGTTTGTAGGATCATACCCATTCTCTGCTACTTTAACCAAATAGCCCGGCGGATAAAAATTCAACTCGTCAAACGAGCAATTTACCAAATAGTTTTTAATCTTCTTTGGGTTCACCCAATTCACATTTCCAGTGGAATCTTCTACTCCATCAAAGAGCATAATGTTCGGATCTATTTCATCCGTAGGCACTTGGGCGGTGATCTCTTTGCCATTAGTAAGTTGGAGTTCCACGCCATCTTTGGTAGCAGTGATTTTGAACATTCCCGCTGTGGCTAGCAGATTGGAATCGGACATCGTATTGAGTCCACTTTCCATAATGTCTAGAGCATTCAAGGCTTCTTTTATTCCCAGATCATAGTAATCTACATCCCCAAATGCATATGCTGGAATATGTAGGATAATGCCGTTGGTAGTTTCTATAACAGTGTCTTTGGTATTGTCTATGTTGAATACCGATGTAGGTAAACTCGCACCTACTTCGGTAGGATCTATTTTTGGTTTTAGTGTTTTAGCAACATAAAAAATAGCCAAACCGAGCACAGCGACTGCGGTTATAAATGCCGTTTTAAGCATTTTGCCCAGTTTTACTTGTTTGTAGGCGTTGTGTATATCGGTTTTCAGCCCTTGGAGTTTGGCTGCTTCCATAATATCACGTTGCAGGTTTACCTCGCGAGCCAAGTTTTCGTCTTGTGCTAGTTCATTTTCAAAGGCTTTTCTATCTTCTTTAGACAATAAGCCAAGCAAGTATTTTTCTATCATTTCTTCCATAGTTATATTATTTTATGAGTTGAAATGCTTTTGCTTTAGCAAACTGTAAACACTTGTATTTCTGATTTTTAGCCACTATTTCAGACTTAAATTTCAGCTGTTTGGCTATCTCTGCAATTGTTTTCTTTTTGAGATAAAAGAGTTGCAAAATTTCTCTGCATCGAGCCGAAATTTGTTCCAGGGCTTTAAATGCGTATTCCAGTTTCGACTCTTTTTCGGCCAGTTCATCCACGTGGTTTGAAGCGGCTATTTCTATTTCCGATATGTCGGAAGTAGCCTGTTTTCTGTCTTTTCGGGCTTGATTATACCATACGAATTTGGATACGGAAAACAGATAAGTTTCAATGCTTGCAGTCAACGTAAATTTTTCATCCTGACATTTTTCGCAAAGTACAAGCAGAGCTTGTTGGAAGATGTCTTGTGTTTGATTTTTTTCGCATCCATTGGCCACAAGCCATTTCTGAATTACGGGAAAATAGGCGTAGAGTTTTCGCAAGCCTTTCTGGTTTCCTTCTTGTATTTGTGTAATAATTTGGATGTCCTTCATACCTCTTTTTTACATTAATGTCGAAAGCGAGAAAAGGTCACCTTGAGTCTTCTATTAATCCACTTAATACCCAACGGCATTCTGCGTTTTATTACCAATAGGGTGCTGGTTAGCAGCAAGTTTTGCATATTCTTTGGCTTGAGTTAAATCGCCGCTTCTTTCGGCTAAAATAGCTAAGTTGTGGTACAGTTTCGCAAGTTTTTTACGTTTTACTTCTTGTTTTATGCCGCGTTGCCATTCTTGTTCGGCATCATTCCAATTCTCTTTGCGAACGTCAATCGCTCCTTTTTCTAGCCATTTGTTTCCAGAGGTATAAATGGTGCGGTAGGTATAGTGGTTGGTAGGTGAAATGCGTGAGGCATAATCTGCCCCCAATCTGCTGCCCAAATTGCCCAATTCTTTTGGAAAATTTGCATTTAAAAGTTGTGTTGCTCTCACTCGTTCAAGCGATTCTGCTTCGTAAAAATATTCTTCGTTGTAAGTCTTCTCATCCAGTATAGTGCCTGTTTTAGCACTATAGGTTTTCCAGCCAAGCTTAAAAATTATGGTCCGTTTACCGACAATAAAATCTACTTCTTTATAGGTTTTATTGCCCAAATCTTGTCGGCGGATTTCAATTCTATAGTCATCGCGATAAACTTGGTCAAACATTTCCAACACCACCAAAATATCGGCATTTCCAGCAGCACCTTGTATTTGTTTGGGTGTTAAAGGTTTCGGGAAATTACCATCGCCAATTTCTTGAAATTGGTTAAGCGAAGTGTTTAGTGTAAAATACTTTCTATTGTAAACTTCCGATCGAAAACCACTTAAAGCTCCATTAAGTCCGTTCGCTAAACTTGGCGTATAATAATCTTGATTAAATACTTCAGTCGGTCTAAGATTAATCCTATTAAGTAATTGTATTTGTTTATTGTTA
>Ga0102812_10003212_pt1 | contig 10747 bp, 5 predicted proteins | sample ColrivemetaGS713_FD_79334 | JGI IMG/M metagenome (GOLD analysis project Ga0102812, IMG submission 79334) | Estuarine microbial communities from the Columbia River estuary - Flood tide ETM metaG S.713 | ecosystem: Environmental > Aquatic > Marine > Intertidal zone > Estuary | place: USA: Columbia...
ACCCGCATTTGTTAAGCTTGGTTTGCCGAAAGAAGATGGACAACTAGCACTCAGCTTTTAAGTGGAATAATTGATAAACCTGTCAACGTTATTTAGGGAAGGTCACAACCAACCAACTAACCATCAACCATCAACCATCAACCATCAACCATCAACTATTTCCCATGATTAGGCAAAACCCTGGGAATCAAATACAACTCCGTCTGCCGACCATCGATGTAATTGCAGCTTTGGCCATCGAAGTAGGCGTCTTCTTCAAGCATGATGCGGATTTTCTTGTTCCACTCGGGGAGGAAGATAGCGTTGTTGAGTTCGATAGCGTAGCAGGTGTTGGGGTAGAGGGGATAGTCGCCGGTGTGGGGCACGCCGCCTTGTTGGTCCCACATGCCGATGGTTGGGCCGGCGGCGTGGCCGTGGTAGCCAATAGGATGGGTATAGATGGAAGGTTCTAAACCTTCGTTTTTAGCTTGTTGGAGGGACGCTGCCAGGATTTCGTTGCCGGTACGCCCGGTGCGGTAATTACTGGTTAGGATATCCATCAGGCGCAAGCCTTTCTGGTGAGCAGCTACCAGGTAATCGGGTGGGGCGGTTTCTCCGAATTTGAGGACATAAGCATTTTGTTGGGTGTCGGTATTGAGACCGAGGTAGGTGATGCCAAAATCAACGTGCAACAGATCCCCGGGCTGGATAATCGCTTCGGCGGGCCGGCCAGCAAAACTGCGTTCACTTTCTGTATTTTCAGGGTCGGCGCGTTGGACATCCACCGTAGGATGAAACCAGGCCGTGAAGCCCAGCTCGCGAATCCGCTCGCGGTACCACCAGACCACCTCGTCGGTTTTGGTCACTCCCGGAGTAATCACCTGCTCGGAAAAACCCTCGGCGATAATTTCGTGGGCAATCCGCATGACTTGCCGGTAGGCGGTCATTTCTTCCGGCAAGCGGGTTTCCAGCCAGCCAATAGCTAGTCGTTCACCGCTGACGAGCCGGTTGCTGTATTTTTCTGGTAAATAGGCTTGTAACTGATCGTAATGGTAAGACGTCAGGCCATCCGCCAGTCCGAAATGTTCCGAGCGATTGATGGCAATTTTCTGGGGATCACGTTCTGCGATGAGTCGGGCGAGGGCTGCCCACTGGTCGGGCTCGGCTTCCTTGTCCCAAGCTTTCTCGAAGATGCTGCCCACGGCGTAACGAGCACACGCTAGGCTTTCAATTTTTTCGCCGGTATCGTACATCACCAAAATCGTCGTACGCCGTGCCGACAGCCAAGTGCTGGGCAGGAAGGTCTTCAACACCGGGTCTTCATTGTATTCTCTACTGATCAGCAACCACATGTCGATACCCTCGCGGCGCATGAGGTCGGGCAAAATACGTTCCACTCGCTGCTCCAACCACTGATCGCGCAGCCGAGCTTCCTCCTCCAAGGTGAGGGTGGCGGGCATTTGGGCAGAAAGAGAAAAACTGATAATGAATAAGCAAGCTAAAGCAAGGAGCGATTTGTACATGATGATGTAAGGATGGTGAATGGGGGTAAGATAGGAGATTTTTTTAAAATTTTGGGCCTTTCCCTGTAGTAGCAGGGGAGCTACCTGCTTGTCCGTTAATAGCGCCAGTGATTTTCCTTAGCTTTCCGCGAGTGCCTGGCTATACATGTCAATTTGCTCTTGTTCGTAAGGTTCGGGTTTCAAGTTGCGACGGCTAAGAAAGTCTTGGATTTGAGCAAATTGTATGCGGGCTTGATTGATTTTGCCGGATTTTAGTTCATTTTTCACTTTGTGCAACATACAAGAAAAGATGATTGAGGTATCTCCTTCCAGTTGTTCGTACGCGGCAATTGTTTTGTCCAACTGTAGGGTAGAGGCCGCATATTTTTCAGCCGATTGCAGCACGAGAGCCAAGGTGTAGGAAGCTTGTGCAAACATGTGTGGGTAAATAGAGAATTCAGTAATGGCCCGCCGGAGGTGCTGTTCTGCTTCGGGGAGCTGAAAAAGCCGGTAATGCGCCATTGCTAGGAACAGGTGTGTTTGGGCGATCTCAGGATGCTGATCTGGTAGTACGAAAGGCTTTTGCTTCAACACGAAGTAATACAAATTCAGGGCCTTTTCGGGTTGCCCGTTAGCGTCCAGGGCCAGAGCATACTCCTCGGTGGCGTTAAGGTAGCTATACTGGTCACGTTGGAAGTCGTGGCGTTGTAATACCGCTTGATAAATGGGGTCTGCCTCTGTAAAGCGGCCAAGTGCAGTGAGCGATTTGGCCTGGGCGTAGAGGAAAAAGGGATGGTCGTATGGTAAGGATTGAGCAGACGTACTCAACTCCAGTGTATTTAGGTGGTCGCCTTCGGCTTGTAGAATTTGGATTAGATCAATGAGGGTGGTAATGATGATCGGGATGCGTGGATCGTCGGGACTGCGCGGCATCGTTTTACTGATCAGTTCAAGCATTTTTTGGTTTTCCCGGAGAGCTTGCTGAGTATCTTTGCTCGCCAGGTGGATACCGACAATCACGCTATGGCTGCATATACTTTCTACACTCCAGTTAATAAACTCATCGGGTTCCTCACCTTTCAGTTTGGCAAGGAGTTGCATTGCATTCTGATAGCTCGTGTAACTACGGTTCTTTTCTGCCTGTTCCAGTGCATCTTCGAACTGCCCTAATGTTCTGTAGGTCAAGGCCAGGTAAGTACGATAGAAGTAAGCCAAAAGTTCGAAAACATATTCTTCTTCAGCCTCGGCCAGTGGAAGCGCATGTTCCAAGAGAAATTTGGCATTTTCCTGAAAGATGGGCTCTTGAATTTTGTCCACTATCCGGTTGATATAGAACCCGTCGTTTTCTTCGAGTTTAGGCTGTACCACTATCCAGCGCGCCAGTGGTAATCCCATTAGCGACCAGTAAATTCTATTTTCGTGCGTAGGGTCTTCGGCAGAAAACTTGCTTTCGAGTACACTGCGCATTGGTTCTACCTCTGAGCGAGTTGGTTTACTTTGGTAGAGTACTACTTCCTGAAGCATACGGTGCATACTGAAGGATTCTTCTTCTTTGCGCAGCCAGCCCGCTCGGCTCAATTGGTTAAGTGCTCGGTTCAGTCCGATAGGGGGAGACTGGAATATCTCTGCCAGGTGAGCGACCAGCACTGGTTCGGCCGGAAGCAAGGCTCGTCGTCGTAGGTAAGCTTGCTGCTCTTCTGGTATACTGGAAAGCTGAAAAGCGAAAAGTAATTGTTGGTATACGCTAGCCTCCTGCCCACTATGGGTTGAGAAGATCGGCTCCTGTAGATCTTCTTGATTGAGGCGAAACGCTCGAATGTTGTACGTTAATTCCTCCAGACGGAGTAGGCCAGGCATGGCGGCTAGTGTTTTAGCCAATAGCTCAATAGTAAGTGCGTGGTAACCAATCTCGCGCAGCAGTCCCTGCATTTCTACCTGATCGACGGACTTAGGATAATGGTGGTGGAACAATGCGGCTGCACCTGCTTCCTGTAAGCTTTCCAGATAGTATTCCTCAAAAAATGGTAGTTCTTCTCGGGTGGTCAGTAGGACATCCCAGTGGTCTGGGAAGGTCAGATGTTGCCAGAGCTGCCGATCACCCACCGGACTCAAAAGTTGCTGTTTGTCGATATTATCCAGGATAATCAGATTTCTTCCGGGAAGCTGTTTAAGGCGTTCAAGCGCATAGATAAAATAATCCGTAGCACTTTCTTGAGGAGCAGTGCTGCGGAGTTGTAGTTGATGCTGTAAATTACTGTTTTGTTGGAAGAAGGAGAGCAATTGCTGCGTACTATTGACCCACAACAAGTGGTCATATTGTAAACGGTTTTCCGTGGCCCAAGCTGCGGCTAAGGTGCTTTTGCCAGTGCCACCAATGCCACGGATAACCAGTGGAGTATTTTGGATAGAAAGGCGTTGAGTCAGTTGCTGGAATTCGGATTCCCGACCAACGCATTCGTAATTGATACGATAATTGGGCACTGTGTTCAGCCGAGGATAGGGCAGGTGCCAGTTTAGCAGTTCAGGTTTCTCGGGGTCATAGTACAGTTGCCAGGGAACAGCAGGTATTGAGTGGAGGGTGGGTTGTCGCCCAAAAGCACGGAGCTGGGCCGTAGGATGTGTTGGCGCATTATTGTATTCAGGCCAGCGGGTCTGCATCGCGCCTACCGCTATTTGGTAAGACTCCTGTATAGTTCGCTGTGCCCCCAGTGCTTCGTAGAAGCGAGCTGCAAAGAAGGCTGCTTGCCTGTCGGCTACAGGGCAGGTCGTGGCCACTACTATTACTTCCGGCAGCTGTAGAAAAGCCTTTACTTGGTCTATGGTACTGCAAGCATTCAAAACAATGAGTTTTACTTGCGCTGCACTTCGCAGCTGTGTGACCAAACCCTCAGAAAAGGCAGTGCCATCTTGTAAACGTAAGCCTTCACGTTGGGCATGACCTCCGAAATGTAGTAAGGCGACCTCCTGTCCTCCCGTACTAATATTCTGACTGAGATTGGTGAGTGCTGAATCTTCCTGCAATAAGACTCGGATACTACCATTTTCCGCGGCTTTGCGAAGGCCTGACTCAATCGCTTGTTTTTCCGCTTCCAATGCCTGCAAGTAAGCACCATCAGTAGACTGAGCAAAATAAATCAGTGCAGTAATGCGTGACATAGATATTGCGGATTGTTGTGGTGAGGTGGGGCTGAATCCAATCCCTAAAATTAAAATTATTTTTATCATTCCCTAATGAGTACGAACGCCAATTTTAATTTATTGGCCGACTCTTAAGCCCCCTAGGAGGTACGTGAATCACATTAATTCCGACTTCCGACGGTCTTTTCGCGTAAGACGAACACGAGTTCACTGGCAATACGGGCGGAATTGGGTGGTATTCACCGGAAATCGGCTTCATGAGGCTTAACCAGTTCAGCCAGATCGTCCTGCAATCTGAAAAACCAGAATCAATGCCAAGTTTGGTGATTGTTTTGGCCAGTGATTCAGAATAAAATATCGCGAACTACATTTTTTGTTACGCGAAAAGACCGTCCGACTTCCGCTTTCCGACCTTACACTACCTTCTCTCCCCAAACAGCCACTTCAACAACCCTGGCTCCGCAAAAGCATGGTCCCAACTGTTGTGGTTGACTCCAGGATACTCGGTGTAGCGAGGGACGATGCCCAGGGTTGCCAATTGCTGGACGATGCGGCGTGAATTTTCTACCCGTACGACACCATCCTCGGCACCGTGAAAAATCCAGAGGGGGATCTGCTTGGCGTAGAGCGCTACCAGGGCAGGATTGGTGCCCCCACAGATCGGCACAGCAGCAGCGAAGGTCTCCGGCTCGCGAGCGAGTAACTCGAAGGTGCCCATGCCGCCCATGCTGAGGCCCATGAGGTAGACGCGGTCGGGATTGACTTTTTCGGTATCCATAAAGGTGTGCAGGGGCTTTTGGACGGCGGCCAGACTGGGGTTGGGGCGTTCGTTGAAATTGTAGCGGCGCTGGTCTTCGTCTTTGACCATCTGGGCCCAGTAATCGTCGGTAGCACATTGCGGCATGAGGACAATGGCGGGGAACTTTTCCTGATTATCGAGGAAAAGGGGCGTGCCGTGGGTGAGTTGGAGTAGGTTGTCATCGCCCCGTTCGCCGGCACCGTGGAGGAACAGAACCAGGGGGTATTTCTTCTTTTTATTTTGATCGTAACCTTGCGGCCAAAGCACCCGGTAGGGGAGCAGGTGGCCCGATTGCTCATCGGTGAAAGTGCGGGCTTCGAAGGCAGCCAGGGCCGCAGGGGGTTGGGCTTTGATGGAGGTCATGGTAACAATCAGTGAAAGGAGGAGAATTAGTTTTTGCATCCGAAGGAGGGTTATTAGACTCTACGTACAGAAATTTCGTATGCGACCAAATGCGCTTTTAGCTGCGCTGATCGTCCCTTCGGTTCTCGGAGTTGCGGCCATGCTGCGTTAAAGAACCGAGCTTCGTAGCTTAGGCTACGATCTCGAACCTTCGCCTTGCCTGACCACAAAATCACCATTTGCCTGCTATACGAAATCTCTATACATAAAGTCTATTTTAAACACAAAATACTAAAAAATCAAGTTGTCGTATAAAATGTTTTAGAATAAAATTACTTTTGTAGCAATGGGCCAAGATCAACCAAAACAAGAACTAGCGGCGCTTTTTTACCGTGAGCTGTACAAGATACAGACGCAGCCGTCATTGTCGAACGAAGACCAGACGGTGGCTTGCCTGCATTTGCTACAGTTGATCTTTGAGGAAGTTACCCGCAGAGAAAAGCTGCCTTTTACGACCTATTTTGCCCGCATGGCCTACGCGGCCCACAAGTATTCTTTGCCTAAGTCATTGCAATATTACGTGCATCTGTTTCGGCGCTTGGCGCGTAAAAAAGAAGTCCAGGGAGAAGTGACTACGGTCGATTTGGGATCGAAAGCAATAGCAGATCTTATCCTGGCGATCTGGCGGCAGCCGCCCAGTGCCGAAATAGCGGCAAGCTTACCGCTGGAGTGGCCGATGCCGATGCAAGAAGTCGCCATTGCGGCCTTTCGGCCCGAAGCACGGGTACTTGTCTTGGGCGATGATCCGGCCCAGCAGCAGCTGATTGCCCGCGACGAAGATTATCCCGACCAGGAGGTGCGGATTCAGTATCATCTGGCCGATCGCAATGAGTTGTTTGATCCAACGATCCAGTTAATGCGTAAGGTGACGGGCTTCCCGGTCAACCTTAATATATTGGATGTGGAAGTTGGTGTTGATGGAATATACCGCCCCCGAGCGTTTGTGTTGGAACCCGATTTTCTGATCGATGTTTCTGGCGTGGCGGAGTGTTTTCACGGCCGCGATACGCACCCCTGGGGCTACTTGGTGAAGAAGTTTTTGCCTTTTGAGCAGACGGTACCCCTCATGCTGGGGAACGTCGCCAACTTTTTTCTGGACGAGTTGATGAACGATCCCGAGGTGACTTTTAAGTCTTTGGCAGCTAAGATTTTCAACCTCAATCCGCTGGCGTTTTGCTTGTTTACGGATCGCCAGATTCGGGAGATGATGGGCAAGGCGCAGGGGCATTTTGTACGCCTCAAACAGATGGTAGTGCAGGGCTTCGCCCAGGAGGGCATGAACAACGAATATTGTTACCTGGAGCCTACGTTCTACAGTGAGCGCTACGGCTTGCAGGGGCGTCTGGATTTGCTGTACCGGAGTCCGCAGTTTCAAGGCCGCACCGTGATCGTGGAATTGAAAAGCGGGAAGCCTTACCAGCCTAATATCCACGGGATCAGCCCCAATCATTATATCCAGACGGTGCTTTACGATTTTCTGGTACGCTCGGCTTATGGGGGTGCTACTAATGTGGGTTGCTATATTTTGTACAGCAGCCAGGAAGAACGCCCGCTGCGATTTGCTCCCGCGATCAAAGCTCAGCAGTACGAGGCCTTGCAGTTGCGGAATCAATTGCTGGCCATCGAATATTTGTTGGCGCAATTGGGGATTACAGAAGAAGACTTGTTATTGCAAACCCGACGCTTGTTCAGTAAGCTCAATGCCGATAAATACCCCCACCTGAAGGGTTTTGCCGCCCAAGACTTGCAAAATTTTTCCCAAGTTTTTTACCGACTTACGACGGTAGAACAAGCTTATCTTGGCGCTTTCGCCGGCTTTGTCGCGCGCGAACACCGCCTGGCCAAGACGGGCGTGCAGGGCATGGAGCAGATGAATGGCCTCGCCAGTTTGTGGCTGGATCACCCCCAGGAAAAGGAACAAAATTATCAGCGACTCGCCCAGCTAAAACTGGCCGTCAACAATACCAAAGAGGAAGAACCTATCCTCATCCTGCTGCGTGGTGAACAAACGAATACCCTGGCCAACTTCAGGGTAGGGGACATTGCCGTGCTTTTCCCGTACTCCGAAGACGGCAAAGGCGTACTCGATCACCAGGTCTTCAAGTGTACCATCCTGTCGCTGGATCAAGAGCAGGTGACGGTCCGCTTGCGTAGCAAACAGTTCAATGACCGCCTTTTTTACGAAGAGGAATACTGGACCTTGGAGCATGATCTGCTGGACAGCAGTATCAACGCCTATTACCGCGGCCTGTTTGAGTGGGCACAGTCGCCACCGAATCGCCGACAATTGCTGTTGGGCGCGCGGGCACCGCAAAAGGAGGAGCCTACCGTGAGGGAATGGCCCAAGCTGCTCACCGACGAGCAGGCCATGCTGCTGGATCGCATGCTGGCAGCTCCTGAATACTTTTTGTTGTGGGGCCCTCCCGGCACGGGGAAGACCAGTGTGATGTTACACTATTTGGTCAAGTATCTACTGGAACACACCGACGAAAATATACTCCTGCTGGCCTACACGAACCGTGCCGTTGACGAAATTTGCGAGTCCATCGAAGCGATTGGCGATCACCTCAGGGGGCAATACCTGCGGATTGGCTCCAATTACGGCACGCACCCCCGTTTTCAGGAGCAGCTGCTGCAAGGCGCCATCAAAGACATCCATAACCGCAAAGAACTGCGGGAGTTGATTGAGCAACGCCGCATCTTTGTGGGCACTGTCGCTTCGTTAGCCAACAAAACCGACCTGTTTCAACTAAAGAAATTCCAGCGCGTCATTATCGACGAAGCTTCACAGATTTTAGAGCCGCTATTGGTGGGGCTGCTTGGGCGCTTTCCCCAGTGGGTACTCATCGGTGACCATCGGCAACTGCCCGCCGTGGTGACGCAAACCAAGGAGCTTACCCGCGTGCGGGACCAGTCGCTCCAAGAGGCTGGGATTACCGATCTCAGTCAATCCCTCTTTGAGCGCCTCTACCTCAAGTGCCAGGCGGAAGGCTGGGATTGGGCCTATGGGCAGCTGACGCACCAGGGGCGGATGCACGAGGACATTATGCAGTTTCCGGCCAACGCCTTTTACCAGGGGCACCTCCAATGTTTGCCCGAAAGTACGGCCCGTTTTGCGCTGCAGCAGAGGCCTATAGATTGGAAGTTGCCGCCCGATGCCAATGCCTTGGAACAAGCCCTCTGCCGAAAAAGATTGGTCTATTTACCAACCCCCGTCGATGTAGGGAGCACTACGCTGAAAACCAATGAGCACGAGGCGCGCCTGCTGGTCGACCTGGTAAAAGCCTTCGAGCGCCTGGCGCAGGAAAATGGTGCGCCACTGCGCGAGGGATCGATCGGGATTATCACGCCTTACCGGGCCCAGATTGCCCAGATCAGGAGTATGCTTGAAGCCGAGAAACTAGCCCCGGAGGCTTACACGATTGATACGGTAGAACGCTACCAGGGCGGCGCGCGCGATATCATCCTGATCAGCTTGTGTACCAATGCGGAACGGCAGATGCAATCCCTGAGCGCCCTCTCTACCGAAGGCGTTGACCGAAAGCTGAATGTGGCCATGACGCGTGCGCGATCCCACCTCGTCCTACTAGGCAACGACAAAATTCTGGAGAGCAGCCCGGTTTATAAGCAGTTGTTGGATTTTTGTCGGAGGGATGGTTGATTTTTTGTTGATGGTTGATTGTTGAAAGTTGATTGTCATCATCTGACCTGTCCAACAACCAACAACCATCAACCATCAACCATTTTACTTCGTCGCAAAAATCATGCTCTGGTCTTTGAATGCCTTGAATTCCAGGGCGTTGCCGCTGGGGTCGAGGAGAAACATGGTGGCTTGCTCGCCGACTTCACCTTTGAAACGGATGTAGGGTTCGATAATAAACTCCTGGCCGTCGGCACGCAAGCGCTCCGCCAGGGCATTCCAGGTATCCATGTCCAGGATAGCACCAAAGTGCTGCACGGGGACGCTTTTGCCGTCTACCTGATTGGTGGGGCCTTCGGGAAGGCCATTGTCTACCAGGTGAGCAGATAGCTGGTGGCCAAAGAAATCAAAATCGATCCAGCGTTCGGCGGAGCGGCCCATTTCGCAACCAATAAGGTCGGCATAAAAGCTGCGGGTAGCAGCTAGGTCCGTTACCGGAAACGCAAGGTGAAAGGGTGGATTTTGCATGGTCATTATGTTTACTATTTACCAATCGGTCCCAACTCAATACCTTCGGAGTAGGAAACCTGAACATTATTGCGATTGAAGGCCGCCTTGATATTGCGATTTACTGAAAAAGTAACCGGCCAGTAATCATCTGGATCAACGTAAGGACGAACGGTCAGCACAATGTTGTGGCTGTCGAAGGTCTCGATTCCTACCGAGGGTGCCGGTTCTTCCAAGACGCCGGGAGTAGTCCGTAGGACCTCCATAATGATGCTTTCCACGCGGGGAAAGTCTTCGCCGTAAGGCATACTCACCGATAACTCAATACGTACGTGGCCTCTTTCGGAGAAATTGGTGACGATGTTATCAACGATTTGCCCGTTGGGAATGATCAACGTTTTGTTACCCGGCGTGACAATCAGCGTATTGAACACCTGGATTTCTTCCACCCGACCGAATTTTTCGCAGACCTCAATCCATTGGCCCACTTTATAGGGCCGGAAAATGAGGATGATAATACCGGCCGCAAAATTACTAAGGCTCCCCTGTAAGGCCAGGCCAACAGCAAAGCTGGCTGCCGCCAAAATGGCGACAAATGAAGCAATATTGATCCCTATAATACTGGCAATGGCCAGGAATAGGATAATCTTCAAGCTGACGGAAACAACCGAACTCAAAAAAGGAATCAGGCTTTCGCTGATCCCAGCTACCTGCATGGCTTTGGCTACCAGCGTATGGATTTTGGTAATGACCTTTAAGCCAACGATGAGTACTACCAAT
>Ga0102812_10003215_pt1 | contig 10741 bp, 10 predicted proteins | sample ColrivemetaGS713_FD_79334 | JGI IMG/M metagenome (GOLD analysis project Ga0102812, IMG submission 79334) | Estuarine microbial communities from the Columbia River estuary - Flood tide ETM metaG S.713 | ecosystem: Environmental > Aquatic > Marine > Intertidal zone > Estuary | place: USA...
ATAGAGGAATATTTATAGCCCCTCTCATTTTAACTAAACCATAATTACCCATGGATAGATCAAATTTTCCTTTTTTTGCATCAAAAGATGGTTTTTGACTAATTACATTAATAGTACCGCCTGTAGAATTCTGACCAAATAATGTTCCTTGCGGTCCTCTAAGAATTTCAATCCTTTCTAAATCAATGAAATCTGTCCTTAATGCAAATTTTGATGCAATAAAAATACCGTCCATATGAAGAGCTACAGAAGGTGCGGCTATTGCATTTTGGTTTGTCTCATCACCAACCCCTCTAATAGAAATAATAGTCTTATAGCCTTCATTCTTTGCAACTGTCACACCTGGAGCTATTGCACTTAATCCAACAAAATCAGTGATATTTTTTGTTTCTAATTCTTCTTCGGTTAAAGCTGTTACTGATTGTGAAATGTCTTGCAGACTTTCACTTCTTTTTTCAGCAGTAACAATGACATCTTCAATGACCTGCGCTTCTGCAAAAATCACTAGACATAATGCTAGAAAAAAGGTTGATGAAGTAAATAATTTTTTAAAATAAAGAGATGTTTTCATTGGTTTCCCCAAAATAATGTTAGATGTAAAATTTGAACCCCAGATTTTATCATAGCTTTGTATTAAAACATGCAATATATATGCCAAAAAATGAAAAACTCTTTGTTTAAAACATTTAATTAGTTTAAATTATAATTTAATTAAACTTCTTTAATGCCATGAAACTAATTCTAGAAAAAATGTTTGATCTGCAAGCAAATAATACAAGTGTAAAACAAGAATTTTTAGCTGGTTTTACCACTTTTATAACAATGGCTTACATTATTTTTGTTAATCCCCAAATGATGGCAGCTAGCGGAATGGACTATGGTGCAAGTTTTGTCGGCACATGTATTGCTGCCGCTATTGCATGCTTTGCCATGGGTTTTTACTCTAATTGGCCAGTTGGGCTAGCTCCTGGAATGGGTCTAAATGCTTTTTTTACATATACAGTTGTTGGGGAAATGGGTTATAGCTGGGAAGTCGCACTAGGTGCTGTTTTTTTAGCAGGTATATTATTTGTAATTATAAGCTTGACTCCTCTAAGACAGTGGATGCTAAACAGCATTCCTATGAATCTTAGAATCGCCATGGGAGCTGGTGTTGGTTTATTTGTAGGATTTATTGGCTTAAAAACTGGAGGAATTATTATACAAAATGAAGCAACATTTTTAAGCTTGGGTAATTTTAAAGATATTGAAACTCTTTTAGCAGCCTTAGGATTCCTTCTAATTCTAGTGTTAGCTGTTAGAAAGGTTGTTGGAGCAATAATAATTGGAGTTATGGCAGTTACTATCTCAGGCTTATTACTTGGCTTGATTCAATTTAATGGAATTGTATCTTCACCTCCTGATTTAAAACCAATCCTACTTAAATTAGATATTTTAGGTGCAATGGACGTTGCTTTGATTAGCGTAATTATATCTTTTCTATTTGTTAATCTTTTTGATACAGCTGGCACTCTATTGGGCGTTGCATCTAGAGCAAATTTAATCGATGATTCTGGAAAAATTATAAATCTTGACAAGGCATTAAAAGCTGACAGTACTGCTAGCGTTGCTGGGTCATTCCTTGGTTGCTCTCCAGTGACAAGTTATGTTGAGAGTTCAGCTGGTGTTGAGGCCGGAGGAAGAACTGGTTTAACTGCAGTAATAATAGGAATGTTTTTTATTATAGCTATTTTCTTTTCTCCTATTGCATCTATGGTACCAAGTTATGCTACTGCTGGTGCTCTAATATATGTAGCAATACTGATGCTTGGTGGAATGGAGCGCCTTGATTGGTCTGATAATACTGAGTTACTGCCAGCACTTATTATGATAATCATGATTCCCCTAACCTTTTCAATTGCAAATGGAATTGCAATAGGTTTTATTTCTTATGTTGTTTTAAAGCTTGCTGCAAGAAAAACATCAGATATAAGCATGGGTGCATGGTTTTTGTTTTTGATATTTGTTTTGAAATTTATTCTTTTAGACTAATAAGAGACTAGCGTTCCAATATTGTAGCCTTGATCGGTAATTAATTTACTTCCACCTAATTCAGGAAGATCAATAATACATAAAATTAAGATATCTGATTTCTCAACACCAAAATTTTCTGTTAGTAGTTCTGCGCAAGCTATTGCAGTGCCACCAGTTGCAACTAAATCATCAATAATTACAACTCGTTGGCCTTTAGTAATTTTGGTATTCTTTTGGATCTCAATTGATGTGCTGCCGTATTCAAGATCAAAATTTTTAATATAAGTCTCATTTGGCAGCTTGCCAGGCTTTCTAGCTAAAACAAAAGGAAGAAGTAGATCGGTTGCAACAGATCCAGCAAAAATAAAGCCCCTGCTTTCAATACTTACAACTAAATCTGCTGAAAATTCTTCAGTTATCTTAGTTAGCTCTTTGCAAGTTTTTTTGAATGGCTGAGGTGTTTCTATTAAGCTAGTTATGTCTCTAAACTTAATTCCTGGTATTGGAAAGTCATCGACATCTCTAATATGTTTTTTTAAATCTAACTTATCACTCATAATTTTACTCACACTCGAAATTACTAGTTTTGCAAACGCTTATGAAGCAGTACATTGCAAGGTGCAAATTGTCTTTACAACATATATGATTTATTTATAAATATTTCACAATCTGAACATCCTTGTAATTAAAGAAGTTTAACACTCCTGCTATTTAAGGTTTGCAACAAATTTGAAAAAGACTCACCTATTTAATGCTTCCATCGAGTTTAGCACTTCATTAAAAATTAAATTGTTGGTTTTTAAAGAGAAATGATCTGCGTCAGTGAAGAATAACTCATCATTGCTGCTCAAAGGTGAGCAAAATTCTTCAGAGCAAAAATATCTATTTGGATCTACAATTATTACATTATCAAAACGCTTAGACATTGATAATAACTCTCCTCTTAGACGATCAACTCTTTGATTAACAACATTCTTTTGAATAGCAAGATAGTTCCTTGCTTCTTGCAAAGAACGTCCTTGTGATTCCATTGCAAAAAGCCTGTCTACTGGATCCCATCCATTACTGAAAGAAGGCAAGATAAGGATAAGATTCTTATTATTGTTTGCAATAAACTCTAATGAATTTATAAGACTTTCGATGAAGTGTTGACGCTCTTCTTCAATATCAAAAAAAGTTTTTTTACCAGTAAACCTTATCCTTGCTCTAATTTCATTTCCACCAGGCTTGCCATTATCAAAACCATTACCATAAAAATATAAGGGTAGACGGGCCTGATAAACCACAGTGCTATTGCGCCGTTCTATCAAAATTTTTTTTCTAGCAAGCTGATAATCACTTGAGCAAATTAGGGTTCTATCAATATAAATATTTAAATCTAGAAGAAATGGGCAGGCTGATGCAGTTAAGTCAACAAGTTTATGAAAGGAGTCAACCGAAGAATAAAACGACTCAGATAAGACTCTGGCATGTGAGTCACCAACAATTATTACTTCTCCTAATCTTCCACCCCCAAAAATTTCGCAAGGTTTTTCATCAAGTAGTAATAGAGGAGGTGAGCATTCTCTACCCTTGTCAATGATGCCATGATACTTATATGGTATTGATATTTCTTTGTGAGAAAAAATAACTTTAGATGGGGTAATAGTATTCACATGAAGAAAAAACCCTAATGCGAAAAAAATTATACTCCCTACAGCAGACATGGCAAAAATACTTTTTCTATTGAACATCGTTTTATTTCTAAAAGGAGACTCAACAAATCGCCAACTAAACCAAGCCATTGCTAATGAGGTTAAACATAAAGCAATAAGGATAACGTCAGAAACATCTCCCAAAAGTCTATGCCTTGCAAATGCCAGTATGGGTTGATGCCATAAATATGCGCTGTAGGAAATAAGACCAATTACAACAATATATTTAAGGCTAAGAAATTTATGAACATAAGTTTTTGGAACAGAGCATAAAATTAATAAAACTGTACCAGTTGTTGGAATCAAAGAATATAAACTAGGAAATGGGGTTGTTTCATCAAATGCAATGATCGAATAAATAATCATTACAAGGCCAAGTATACTTAATGCTTGGTTTAAGGAATGAGATTTTAGGTATGTATTATACTTCAGATAAAATGCAGCAAATATACCAATGAGCAATTCCCAGACTCTTGCAGGAAGTAGAAAAAATGCGCCTGATATTATTTTGTTATCAGTTGAATATTGAGTTCCCCACACAGCTATACTCAAACTAACAAAAAAAATTATCAATAAAAATATTAAAATCCACTTAACTCCTAACTTCCAAGCAAGCATAAGAAAGATGGGAAAAAATATATAGTATTGTTCTTCAACCGACAGACTCCAAGTATGAAGTAATGGCTTGAGTTCAGCAGCAGTATCAAAATAACCACTCTCAAGCCAAAAAAGAATATTAGAAGAGAAAATTGATACTGCTACAAGGCTTTGCCCAAAGTCTCTAAGGTATGCTGGTGACATCCATAGCCAAGCAAAAGGCAAACAAACAGCCATCATAAAAAATAAAACTGGAAGAATTCTGCGGGCGCGACGTTCATAAAAATTAATAATGCTGAATTTTTCTTCAGCCATCTCAGAAATAATGATGGTTGTTATTAGATAACCACTAATAACAAAGAAAACATCTACGCCCACAAAGCCACCACTAAACGACTCGAATCCAGCATGAAATAAAATAACTGGAAGAACTGCTAATGCTCTTAAGCCGTCAATTTCTGCTCTATATTTCATGTATTAATTTTAACTTTTAATTAAACTCAGACAATTCTTGATGAAAAGATAAGGATTTATGGGCAATATCTTTATCCATTTCAAGGGAAACAACCTTATTAGATTCCTTAAATTCAAAATCATATTTCTCTTTAATTTTTAATATTTTTAATATCTCCAGCCAGTATTCACTTGAATTACAAAGTTTTTCATAACAAATAAAATATACATTTTCATTATTTTGAAGCTTATTAAAGCAATGTTTATAAGTTAGATACCATTGCTCCAACCAATGATTAATAGTCAAATCATCTTTAAAACATAAGTTTTTGGTATGAACAGGAATATAGTTTGGTCCAAATTCTGTATGACCAATCCATTTCATGTAGTTAGAAATAAAATTGTCCTTCTTAGAATTTTTAATAAATCTTTTGTGTTGCGATAATAAAGAAAATGAGTGCTGAATTGGGTTTCTAAAGGGAATCAATATTTTTGAATGGGGGAAAATCTGAGATATTAACTCTACTCTTCTAATATTTTGATTGTTTTTACTTAGATACCGTTTCTTGTTATATTTTTGATTTATAAGTTGAACATAATTTTTAAACTTTTCTTTTGTGTCTTTATCGCCCTCTTTAAAAGTCATCCAAAAGACTTCCTCAAATGCTTCAGGGGAATCCGTAGAAACTTTAATACCATCACCATGTGCCCTCTCAACCATATCAATATTTTTTTTATTAAGAGATAATTTTGACCAAAGATTGGGTGCGAGGACAAAAGGCATATCTTTGTAAGATAGTGATGCAAACTCATCAGATTTATATAGTGCATTTAATAAGATAGTAGTTCCTGAACGCGCAAGACCTGAAACAAAAACATGATTGTTGTCTGTTTGATTTGTTGAAACTACAGAACTCTCAACGTCAAATATCACCTCACGCATGAACTTGGAAGAGAGTGCAAATCTATGAAGTTTTTGTTGCAACCAAGTATAGTTATTCATTCTATAAATTGTTTTCTTAAAAAGAAATACCCAAATGCAAAGATCATTGATTCTATTATTCCTGTTAATGAAAGAGTGAACGCAATGAAATTATTGATAAAAAAATTTGGAATGAAGAATAATGACATTATAAATATTAGAATCAACAATATTTTAAGAGAATATTTCATTATCTTAAGTGCATAAGAGGGTATAACTTTTTCCTTCCAATGATCACTGATACTATTTTGTTGAATCACATAAGTAACTTTTTTTGTAACTATTAATATAGAGTTTAAATGTGATAAAAAATTAAGTCTGATGAAAACTTCAACAGATAAAATGCAAACTAATACTAAGAGTAAGTGTGTCATTAGGATTCATCGTTAGAATCTTTTAATAATATTTTCTTATCTTTTCTTTTCTTCAATGCACGCTTGATTGGATAATATAAAATTCCCCATAATGCCAAAAGAATTGCAGCAAAGAAACCAATTATCGCAGCAATAACACCGCCACCCATGCCAGGCCCTATATAAGCATAAGAAGGAAAAGAAATTAAAAAAAGAGATATAAATAGGATTGATTTATTCATTGCAAGTTCCTTTGTTAGTTAAAAAATTGTTAACGGTATGAATGTCTTTTTCAGTAAATAAGATTCTAGACCATCCAACTCTATACACATTTCCATTATCTGCGCGATTAACATGAGTCCATCTTAAAGAACTATCAGCATTGAAGTAGAGCGTTCTTCCATAATTGGATTCTTCAACGAATAAATCACCATTGTTAAGGATTTGACCTCTTCCTTCAGTGATTGTTCTTACGTCATTTTCAATAAGGCTATCTTTAAAGTATGAAGCATACTCATTAGTCTTGAAGTCATAAATAATAACCTCATTGTGACCATCTACAACATCACCATCTACAAAATCTTTAGAATTATTATTGAAAATGGATATTCTACGTTTATCTAAAATATTCACATCATGTTGATGAAAAAATGGTCCGACCCCTCTCCAAATAATTTCATTAGTTGATGGTCTATATAAGAGAACCATAGATTGATGTCGTAATGATAAAAACACATCTCCCTTTTTCCAGAATTCTCCATCAAAGTTTACTGGTTGTATGTCATTTAGATGTATGGGGTCAATATCACTTATAGGATCAACATCAAATAACCCGTCTCCAACAGAAAACAAGAGATATTCTAGTCCATTGTCTATAAAAATTTGTGAAACAGATTTTTCAAAAAGAATTTCACCATCTAATGATAGTTTTACAATAGCATCATCATAAAAACCGCCTTCAGTTACAATATCTCTTCCAACCATTTCAAGAGGGAGGCTTTGAGGATACATGTGACTTGGAGCCCATGTACTTCCATCAATATCTGTTTCAATTGAGTGGTGGAATATATCATGTGTATTTTGGAATACTAAATTAGAACAAGTATCAATTTTTCTTAATGGCTTTTCCCAACCAAATAATAATTGTCCATCAATGGTTAATTTTGGGTGCATCAACATGCTTCTTGAATTGTTGCCATCTCTATTTAAATACTTAAATTCATCATTTTGCTCAACTAAATCATTAAATGAATCTATATCAGGATTCCAGGTATGCAAAACTTCAAAAGTTTTCAAATCAACAAGTTCAACAACCCCCTCCTGTAAATTACCATCATATCTTGATAATAGCAGATAAGACTCATCTAAGTTATGAGTTCCATTAAAACCATCTAGTGTCGGGAATCTGTCTTCAACAGCTAAATCATCATCACCTAACAATAAAGATTTAAAATTCACTGGAATTTCTGCAAGGATTAATGCAGTTTTGGAAACCCAGCCTGCCTTAGTACTTCCAACCAACTCTTGTCTTACAAGAACACCAAACCCAATGGCAAAAAGAACACTGAGAAGTATTGTTAGATAGAGAATCCATATTTCGATTTTTTTAAACATTTTTTCAAATTTTATTTGTTTTATTAATAAACATGTATATCATACTTTCTTTTTAAATTTTAATTAATAATAGTTTATGAAAATTTTAGTTATGGGTCTTCCAGGTAGTGGCAAGACTTACTTAACAGAGCGACTCGTGCCTCTTTTGAAGGCTGCTTGGTATAATGCAGATAAGGTTCGTGAAATGGCAAATGACTGGGACTTTTCTGACGAAGGTAGAGATAGACAATCAAAAAGAATGAGAACCTTTGCAGATTTTGAAAAATCTCATGGAAGATTCGTTGTATGTGATTTCGTCTGTCCTACTAAAGCAACTAGAGAAAACTTTGATGCAGATATCGTTGTTTGGATGGATACTATTAAAGAAGGCAGGTTTGAGGATACCAATAAACTTTTTCAAAATCCTGAAAAAGTAGATTTTCATATTACTGAATGGAACGAACATAATCATGATGTTGTTGCAAATAAGATTCTGCAATGGAAAAAATAGATAAAAAAAGACATCTTGCAAAGACTATTACTTGGAGAATTTTAGCAACAACAGATACGTTCTTAATTGCGTGGATAATCACAGGAAAAATTGATTGGGCAGCAGGAATAGCAGGAATAGAAGTTTTAACAAAAATGTTTTTATATTATTGGCATGAACGTCTTTGGTATAAACATATTAAATTTGGAGTAAAAAATGTTTGATTGGAAAAAACCTACAGTGCAAATGTTAGGTAGATGGCAACCATGGCATGACGGACACCAAGCACTCTTTAAAAGATGTGTTGCAAAGACAGGTCAAGTCATTATTCAAGTAAGAGATGTTCAAGGTGCGTCAGGTGGAGATGGTCAAGATGATAATCCTTTTGATTGGGATGCAGTATGTGCAAACATTGAAACAGGTCTTCTCAGAGATGGTTTTAAAAGAGGTGTTGAATTCGAAATAATGTTGGTTCCAAACATTGTCAATATTACTTATGGTAGAGGTGTTGGTTATTCCTTTGAAGAAGAAGTTTTTGATAAATCTGTCACTGAAATAAGTGCAACGAAAATAAGGCAAAAATTAAGAGAAGAAGGTAAGTTATAACTCTTAGAATGTTTGTAACACACAATAAATGCTTTTAAAGCATTGATATTATTGGTTTTCTAGGATATACAATTATTCCCACTCAATAGTTGCAATTTCTTGAGACCCTATAAACACTGACTTACAGAGTGATGAATAATAGTTTGTCATATGTTTACTACAACGAATCCTCATTTTTTGTCTCATAACATCATTATACAGTCGATTTCCGACAAACTTTGACTCTCTACCCTCTTCAACACAGTTCTAAAGTCGTTCCATGCACATTAGAAGACACCTTTCGATACATCGACTACTGTTTGTTCACATGCACGGAAAAGACGACGGAGAGACGAATAGGAGGTCGAGACTTTGCCTGAGTATTTGCCGTAGTAAGAGTCGAGAAAGTGTGCAACTTCAGCACCACTTGCACCGTCTGCTCTCATGATGAAGACATTGAAGTGTTGATATTACTGGTTTTTTTGGGATGTGCAATTATACCCACTCAATAGTTACACGATTTAAGAACCTTGCTACATAAGGGTTTGCGAGCAGAAAATCTGTCTTTACAACATCTTTACAACATTTTGTGTTTCGTTTTGCTCTGCTCAATCTGTGTAACTCCTTTGTTTTCAACAGTTTAACATTTTTGGTGTTGTAAACTTTATAACTACTTTTAACTAATTTCTAAGAAAAGATAAGACTTCTTCTATCGCTTTATTTGCCGACGCTGTCATAACATCAGACTGAATCAATATTGGATCAGTATGAAGAAACAAAACAACTTTTCCATCATAGTTAGACCAAGCAAATTTTGTTCGCTCAAAAGGCATAAGTGGAACCCTAAAGTTGTGATCTATTAGACTGGAATCTCCGATTTCCAATTCCATATCTGCTAATGGAAAATAATTAGATATGAAATCAGCTGCGGATATCCTTCGAATAGGCATCTCAAAAATTGAAGTTCTTCTTAGAAACTTCATTGCTTGTCCTGCTTGATCATATGAACCCGAAGAAGTTAAAACTAGACTAAATCGCTCATACGTTTTTGCGATTGGCTCCATTGGAAATACAATCGGAAATTTTTTAATAGCTCTATTATTTCCCTCATCCAGTGCTAACGAATTCTTCCTTAAGCTTAATGGGCTTATGATTGGTAAAGTTGGTTTTTCTAATTCACTTAAAGATTCGTAGTAATTACCAATGGCTCGAGCTGTTATGAAGGAGAATACGTCGCTCATACTCAAATCATTATTTAATCCAATTTCATAAAGATCTATATCTTTAACTGGAAGCGTTATCTCATTAACATTAAAGTCGGATTTTTGAGACCCAACAGATCTATAAAAAAATTTATTAAAAGCAAAATTGTTTTCCTGCTCGGATTTTGGAATTTGAAAATCTTTTAACTGATATCCAAATTTAGTTCTCTCTTCGGTAGTTTCAAATAAATGAAGAGCATGTTTGTTAAGCATCCCTTCAAAATCTGAAATTACATGATGCCAAATAAAAACCAGTTGTTTTTGATCATGCGTCAAGTAGACCCGAAACAAAGGAGCGCCCTCACCTTCCGTAGATGGTTGTGATAACTCAAAATCCGCCAAAGCTCTATATTGTTCGATGCTTTCTTCTGGCCTTAGTTTATAAAAGTTTTTATTCCAATCTGGCTTAGTCTTTTGCCAATACGGGAGCTTATTAATTTCAATAATATTGCGATTAAACATTTTATAGGAATTTATTAAGTCTTTTATACGCTCTAATATCAGCGCTTGGTCTAATGGTTTATCAAAATTATAATAAACGCTACATGTAATATATCTATTGTTTCTGCCGCCTTGTGATAGCCAAAAAATTGAATCAGCATTAGAAACTTCTTCAAAATTATAATGATCTTTACTTTCATCTCTTAAGAATAATGATGCGAATAAAAAAATTATCAGACAAAAAAATATCAGATAAAGCTTTTTAGATTTCATTAAAT
>Ga0102812_10003216_pt1 | contig 10741 bp, 9 predicted proteins | sample ColrivemetaGS713_FD_79334 | JGI IMG/M metagenome (GOLD analysis project Ga0102812, IMG submission 79334) | Estuarine microbial communities from the Columbia River estuary - Flood tide ETM metaG S.713 | ecosystem: Environmental > Aquatic > Marine > Intertidal zone > Estuary | place: USA: Columbia...
CAAATGGGGGAGTTAAAAGATTCAATATTTGTAATAGGATCACCAGATGTGGATATTATGTTTTCCAATACACTTCCAAAATTAGATGAAGCAAAGAAATATTACGAAATTGATTTTGAAAAATATGCTGTTGTAATGTTTCATCCTGTCACAACAGAATCTAAGTATATGGATGAATATGCTAATGAGTTTGTAAACGCCTTATTAGAAGATACTCATAATTATGTAGTTGTTTTTCCAAATAATGATTTAGGAAGTAAGGCTATTTTAAAGGCATATGAAAAATTAAAAGGTAATGCACGTTTTCGTATTTTTCCTTCATTGCGTTTTGAATATTTTCTAACATTATTAAAAAACGGACAATTTATAATAGGTAATAGTAGTGCTGGTATTCGTGAAGCACCTTATTATAGTTTACCTATTATAAATATTGGAACACGCCAACAAAATAGAGCAGCAAATACTGATATTATTAATGTAGATTATACAACAAATAGTATTACAGAAGCACTTAAAATTGTTGATTCACACAAAGTCCAAAATAAAAGTAATGACTTTGGAAAAGGGAATAGTGCCAACTTATTTTTGATATCTTTATTAAATAAAAATATTTGGGCTTTAAATCATCAAAAACAATTTAGAGATATATAAATACACTTTTAATTCTTGTCTATAAAAATCTATTGAAGCTTATTGTTTCACTTACTAAAAATAAAAAGGATATTATTAATTATTTTAATAATTTAAATGAAGAAGTATATAAAGAAAAAAGTAAAAAAAGTGTTAGCAAGTTTTGGGATAACACCTTATGTTTATTTTACGTATAAGTATAATAATCCATTAGAAGTTAAAAGGAGAATATTTGGAAATGATAAAATTTTAATTTTTGACATTGGAGCTTATGATGGTAGAAGTGCTTCAAAGTATTTAAAGGAGTTTCCAAAAGGTGAAATTTACTCATTTGAGCCTACAAAGAAGAGTTTTGAGAAACTTAAAAAGAGTTTTGGGACTAACACAAATGTTAAAATTTTTAATACAGCTTTTTCAGATTTTAAAGGAGAAACAGAGTTTTATGTAAATAATTCGGGTTTAACCAATTCATTATTGAAGCTTTCTAATACTAAAATTAACAATGAAGTATATAACTTAAAAGAAGAATCTATTGAAAAAGTAGCAGTTACCACTTTGGATATTTTTACTAAAGAAATGAATATTGATAAAATAAACATTCTTAAAATTGACGTTCAAGGAGCTGAATTAAGTGTTTTAAAAGGCGCTCAAAATCTTTTAAAGAGTAAAAAAATAGACGTTTTATTTGTAGAAGTGGAGTTTTTAAAACTATATGCTAATCAACCTCTTTTTCACGATATTTCTAGTTTTTTATATCAGAATGATTATCACTTATATTCGTTGTATAACTTAACTTATTCTAAAGAAGGTCAAATGGTATATGGTGACGCTATATTTTTAAACTCAGATATCATAAATAAAAAGTTTAAAAAGTAAAGTATTGAGAATGGTGAAAAATAAAATAATTAAAAAAATAAAATTAGGGTATAAATACCTTAAGCTCTTTTTTATTTATTTGCCTCATATTAATTTAAAAAAAGCACATAAGAAAGAAATAATAATTGTTTTTGATGGTAATTTTGGACATGGTGGATTAGTAGATAGATTAAAAGGAATTATTTCTTTTTATGCCATTTCAAAAGAAATAAATGCTGATTTTAAAATTTACTTTAAACATCCATTTAAGTTAGAAACCTTTCTAGAGTCAAATAACTACAATTGGACTTCTTCAAAATTTAATTTAAAATTTAACCCTTTTCAAACTAAAATATTATTTCTAATGGATGATTTTTCATTTAATTGGAAGGATAAAATTGAAAAATCTAGAAGCCAAAAGTTTATTGTTTACGCTAATGTTGATTATTTAAATTCAGTTTATATTAATTCCGATAACCAAATACTAAAAGATAAATGGAATGTTCTTTTCCAGCAATTATTTAAGAAAAGTAATTTGTTACAAAGTGAATTAAAAAAGCTAAATCTCCCTAAAGAATATATTGCAATCCATACTCGATTCACAAGTTTATTAGGTGATTTTAGTGATACTAGTATTCGCTCAGTATCAGAAAAAAGGAAAGTAGAAATGTTGAATTTGTTAAAAGGACACATTAAACAAATAAATACTAATCTTTCTGAAATTGTTTTTTCAGATAGTATTTTGTTTTTGAATTATATTAAAGAGAATACAAATAGTATTGTTTTAGAAGGAAATCCAAGTCATATTGATGTTAAAAATTCAGGTTCAGATGATGATAATCTTAAAACCTTTGTTGATTTTTTTGTAATTTCTGAAGCTAAAAGAATATATTTGTTAAGAACAGAAGAAATGTATAATAGCGCTTTTTCAAAGTATGCTAGTTTTATTAATAATAAAGAGTTTTTTAATATTTGTATAGATGAAAATTAATAAGCAATTAAAAAAAAAAATTAAACAAATTTTGCTTTTTCTAGGTTTATGGAACTTAATTAAGAAGTTACTTAAGAAAGATATTGGGAACCCATTAAACAAAAATTTATTAGAAGAGGGAATTAATTTTTATTCACAATTTATAAAACCAAATGATCTCGTTTTCGATGTAGGTGCTAATTATGGGAATAGAGTTGAAATATTTCAAAAATTGAATGCTAAAATTGTAGCGATTGAACCTCAAAGAAAATGCGTTGATTATTTAGCATCTAAATTTAAGAATATCACAATTGAAAATATTGGTTTAGGTAGTAAAAATGAGTTTAAAACATTTTATGAGGCAGATAGTAGTGTTTTAAGTACGTTTTCAAGTGATTATATAGAAAAGGTAAAAAACACTAGACATAAAACTTCAATATGGAAAAAAAGTATTGAAATTGAAATTAAAACGCTTGAAATGTTAATAGAAAAATATGGTGAGCCAAAGTTTATTAAGGTTGATGTTGAAGGTTTTGAATTAGAGGTTTTTAAAGGATTAAAGCATAAAATAGGTGTTGTTTCTTTTGAATACAATATACCAGAGTTACAAGTTGAGATGATAGCTTGTATGGAGCAACTTAATAGTATAGGATATGAATTATTCAATTTTTCAAAAGGAGAAACACTTTTGATGAATGAGAAATGGCTTACACTTAATGATTTTTTATTATTATTAGATAATAAAGAGATTAATATGTCTAATTTCGGTGATATTTATGTAAAATGATTGTTGAAAAGACTAAAATTTTATTTATCGTTCCCGATGGCGTTGGTATTCGTAATTACCTATATTCCAATTTAATTTCGGAATTAGATGATTGTAATCTAACAGTTTTAAGTACTTTACCAAAAGAAGCTTTTTATCAAATTAACACCTATTTTGATTACCAAAAATTAACTTTTGAAAAAGAAGGCTTTATAACTCGACTATTTAGAGAAACGGCAACTTTTGCACGTTTATGTTGCAATGCAAAGAAAGTTAATAATAAAAGTATTTTAACAAATTGGAATTATCAACCTAAAGGTTTTAAATTAAAAACACTTAACAAATTTGCTGAGGTTGTTGGTAAAATGGTAGCCTTAAATTATCAAAATATTATAAGGTTTGAACAAATTGCTCAAAAAAACTGGTCAAGAAAAAGTATAGAGCTATATAAAAAACAACTTAAAGAACTTAATCCAAAATCAATCTTTATTACACATCAGCGTGTTGCTTCTTTAATGCCAATTTGTATAGCAGCAAAAGAGTTGAATATTAAAATTGTTTCAGCTATTTATTCTTGGGATAATTTACCAAAAGGGAGATTAGCTATTATTGCAGATAAATATGTAGTTTGGTCAGATTACATGAAAGAGGAAATGAAACTTTTTTATCCTGAAATTACTCCTGAAAATATAATTGTGACAGGAACACCTCAATTTGAATTTTATGAACAAGAAGATAAAATTATAAATAAGAATGAATTTGGAATACAATATGGTTTAGATGTAAATAAACCTTGGATTTGTTTTAGTGGAGACGATGTGAAAACCTCACCATATGATCCACAATATTTAAAAGATGTAGCACAAGCAATTACTCAAATTGATGCAAAAATAAGACCTCAAATTATTTTCCGTCGTTGTCCTGTTGATTTTTCAACACGTTATGATGCAGTTTTAAGCGAATTTAAAGATTGTCTTATTTCCATTGATCCTATTTGGAATGTTCCTAATGCTATCGAAAATTGGGGTGTTTATTTTCCTAAAAAAGAAGATATTACGTTGCAAATCAATTTGGCTTTTCATTGCGAAGCAGTAGTTAATTTAGGATCTACTATGGCACATGATTTTGCTATGTTTAATAAGCCCTGTTTTTATTATAATTATGATCCGGTTGAGAATCAAAATTGGTCGGTAAAAACAATTTATAACTACCAACATTTTAGAACCATGGAAGGTTTGGAGGCAGTGGGTTGGTTACACTCAAAAGAATCTATTAAAGTTGAACTTGAAAAAGTATTGCAGCATAAATTGGTTGATGGAAAAGATAGAAAATTATGGCTTCAAAGAATTGTATTACATCCTGTAAATCAAGCATCTAAAAATATTGCACAATTATTAAAAAGCTAAAATGAGAAAAATAAAATTGTATACCGATTTTAATAAAGTTGCTGAAGCTCCTCATTTTGGTTATGTGTTTCCTTTAGTTGAATATTTATACAAAAAAAATGACCGTTTGCAAGATTTTTACGAAGTTGTGTCAAGGGTTGAAGAAGCCGATTTTTTAGCGTTACCACTAAGTGTAGAATATTTATTACAAACTCAAAAAAATTTATATTATCATCAGTTTTTAGATTTAGCAAAAAAGCATCATAAAAAAGTTTTGATTTTTACTGCAGGCGATGCGGGTAAAACTATTTACGACGAATCGGTTATTACTATTCGATTAGGAGGTTTTAAAAATAAGTTGGCAAAAGATACTTTTACTATGTCACCTTTTTTTGAAGATCCTATCGAAAAATTTAAATTGAAGTTTTATACTATCGATAAAGCGCAAAAACCTTCAATTGGTTTTGTGGGTCATTCAGGAACTGGTTTCAAAAAAGAGATAAAAGAGGTTTTGGTTTTTATAAGCGCTAACCTTAGAAGGATTATTGGGAAAGATAAAACCGATTTCCAACCCTTTTATCCTTCAAGTATAAAGAGACATCATTTTTTAAACAAAATTGAAGACATACATAACTTTCAGTCTAATTTTATTCATAGAGAAAAATATAGAGCCGGAAGTGTTTCGGAAAGTGATCGTTCGAAAACCACCATTGAATTCTTTAACAACATTCAAGAAAATCCATTTACATTTTGTATGCGTGGCGCTGGAAATTTTTCTGTTCGCTTTTATGAAACGTTAGCACTAGGGCGAATACCTATAATTGTAGATACTAATTTTGAATTGCCTTTCTCAAAAATGATTAATTGGGATAAACATTGTATATTAGTGAAAGAAGATTTTTCTGATTTTGAAGAGCGACTTGGAACTTTTTATAAAAATATTAAAGAAGATGATTTTACCCAATTACAATTGGAGAATAGGAAAATTTGGAAAAAGTATTTTACAAAAGAAGGATATTTCGTTTCTTTACATGCTCAGTTACAAAAGCAATTCATATAATGCACATTTGTTTTATATCTAGTGAATATCCAAAAGAAGGTTTCCCACATGGTGGAGTTGGAACTTTCTTAAAGACAATTGCGCCAAAATTAGTAGCAGCTGATCATAGAGTAAGTGTTGTTGGTGTTAACTATATTGCTTCAGATGAGTCTTCTATTGAAAACGGTGTTGCAATTTTTAGAGTAAAAAAGCAAAACAGGAGAGGCTTGACATGGTGGTTAAATGCAAAGGCTATAAATGCTAAAATTAAAGAAATACATGCTAAAAACCCTATTGACATAGTTGAATCGGCAGAATTAGGATTAGCATTTATAAATAAAATTAAGGATGTTAAATATGTAATTCGATTACATGGTGGACACCATTTTTTTGCTGAAGCTGAAAATAGAGGGATTAATAAATGGAAAGGTTTTCAAGAAAAAAGATCGTTTAAAAAAGCAGATGCATTTATTGCAGTGTCTAGCTATGTGAAGAGACATACAGCTAAGTTTTTAAAAATAAATAAACCTACTAGTGTTATTTTTAATTTAATTGCGATTGATCATTTTAAACCGATTTCAGTTACTGTTGAAGAAAAAAGTATTGTTTTTGTAGGAACAGTCTGTGAGAAAAAAGGTGTGAGACAGTTAATTCAAGCTTTTCCTTTTGTGAAAGAAAAATATCCTGAAGCGATGTTGAATATTTACGGTAGAGATTGGTTTTTTCCTGACGGGAGTTCGTATATTGAGTTATTAAAAAATAAGGAACTACCAAAAATTAAACCATTTGATGAATCTGTTTATTTTAAAGGAATAGTTAGCTATACTGAAGTTCCAGAAGCATATGCGAAAGCTGAAGTTTGTGTATTTCCATCACACATGGAAACTTTAGGATTAGTTGCGCCAGAAGCCATGGCTTGTGAAAAGCCTGTAGTTTTTACACAACTTGGCCCTGGACCAGAAGTTATAGAAGATAATTATAATGGTTATTTAGCAAATCCATATGAACCTAAGAATATTGCAGAACAAATACTAAAAGTGTTTGATGATAAAGAAAAAGCAAAACTCTTAGCAAAAAATGCAAGAGAAAAGGTTTTAGAAAAATTTAACCCTGAAGTAATAGTTAAACAGAATATTAATTTTTATAACAATTTATTAAAATGAGTTTTGTAAAATTACTACACTCTGATTATAGAAAATATAAAAAATACGGTGGTAATTTTTTAACCATAGTTTTTTTTACACAAGGTTTTTGGGCTATTTTCCAATATAGGTTAGCACATAGTATTTATAAAGTAAAAATTCCAATCCTAAAACAATTAATTCAATTAATCATGTTATTTTGGCAAAAGATGATTGAAATGATCACAGGTATAAGTATTCCTGCATCTGCATCAATTGGGCATTCTTTCTATGTTGGTCATTTTGGAGGTATAATTTTAAATGCTAATACTATTATAGGGAATAATTGTAATATTTCTCAAGGTGTAACAATTGGCGTGTCTGGTAAGGGTGATAATAGAGGTGTGCCTATAATTGGAAATGATGTATATATAGGCGCTAATGTAGTTTTGGTTGGTAAAATTATGATAGATAATAATGTGTTAATTGGAGCTTGTTCGTTGGTTAATACTAATGTTGAAGAAAATGCTGTTATGTTAGGTGTTCCTGCAATTAAAATTTCAGATAAAAGCTCTAACGGATATCTATAGTATGAAGTTTGTAGTTATTTCTTCAGCGCCAATAGTCATCATAAATGGGAAATATTATATGTATGGACCTTATCAAAAAGAAATGAAGATATGGGCTAAATATGCTGGTAAAATTCAGTTTTGTTGTCCAATTTGGCAAGAAGATAGAGGACTTCTAATTGATGAGATTTCTTTTCCAATTTCAAATACAATTGAATTAAATGAGTTTGATATTAAATCCTTTAAAAAAATCCATCTTGCATTATACTACTCCATACTAAATTTTTTTATTATTCTTAAGGCTATAAAGTCAGCGGATCATTTGCATATAAGATGTCCAGGAAATATGGCATTGTTAGCTTGTTTGGCTCAACTATTTTACCCTAAAAAAATTAAGACTGCAAAATATGCGGGTAATTGGGATCCAAAAAGTGTACAGCCGTGGAGTTATCGTTTGCAAAAGTGGATTTTAAGTAATGCTTTTTTAACCAAAAACATGCAGGTTTTAGTTTATGGAGTATGGGCTAATCAAACTAAAAATATTAAACCTTTTTTTACGGCAACTTATGCTGAATCGGATAAAAAAGAAGTTCCAATTCGAGGATTTTTAGGTAGAATTCGTTTTTTATTTGTTGGAATGTTATCTGAAGGAAAACAACCGTTATATGCTGCGGAATTAATAAGGGATTTGGTTTCTAAAGCTTATAATGTACAAATAGATTATTTCGGTGATGGAGAATTCCGAAAGGAAATTGAAAAATTTATTATTAATAATAATTTAAATAATAGAATAATATTACATGGTAATCAATCAAAAGAAACTGTTGAAAAAGCATATCAAGAAAGTCATTTTGTAATATTGCCTTCCAAAAGTGAAGGTTGGCCAAAAGTAGTAGCTGAAGCTATGTTTTGGGGTTGTGTGCCAGTTGTAACACAAGTTTCATGCGTTCCTTATATGTTGGATGAAGGAAAAAGAGGAATATTACTTCAATCAAATTTTGCGGATAATATTGAAATATTAGAGCGCTGTTTAACAGAAGAAAAAGAGTATCATGATAAAGCTAAAAATGCAATGTTATGGTCAAGAAAATATACGTTGGATACTTTTGAAAAAGAAATTGAAAAAATGTTTTTTAGCTAAACAAAATCTATTATATGACTAATAATTTTAGCCGGATTTCCAGCAATAATTTTTTCTTCGTGAACATATTGTGTAGTATCTATTTTTTTTAGTGATTACCGGTTTAATGATAAGAGCATTAATACCTAAAGATAATTTTGAGTTTTTTAAGTCGAATAGTATACTGATTAAAATATTTGAGTATTCTTATATATGCTGTTTTAAAATGCTAAAAAAGAAGTTTTTTGATAAGTTTAATATTTGAAATATTTAAATGTTTATATATAAGCAATAAGTTTGTAGGTGTTGGTTTTAAATTTCTATTTTTACTAAAAATAAAAAAATATAGAAGCGCAAGATAAAAATATAAGAATAATTCAACTAATTGATAGTTTAGAATTGGGTGGAGCCGAGCGAATGGCTGTTAATTTTGCAAATGTATTATCTAAAAATATTTCTTTTTCAGGTTTAATTACTACACGTAAAGAAGGTGAGTTAAAAAGTCAACTTTCAGAAGATGTAGATTATTTTTTTTTGAAAAAGAAGTCAAATTATGATCTAAGTGCATTTTTAAGATTTCGGAAGTATGTTTGTGCAAAAAAAATAACATTTATTCATGCACATAGTTCTTCTTTTTTTTGGGCAGTATTGTTAAAGTTTACATTGTTTAGAGTCAAAGTAATATGGCATGATCATTATGGGAATAGGGTTAATGATGAGGGTTTTAAAAATATTACTTTGTGCTTTTTTTCATTTTTTTTTAGTCATATAATTGCAGTAAATGTAGAATTAAGAGATTGGGCTTTAAGCAAAATGTTCACAAAAAGAATAGTTTTTATTCCAAACTTTATTTTAAAAAAAAGCAAAAATATAAGTGATATTAATTCAAAAACCTTTTTAAAAGGTGATAAAGAAAAGAGGATTGTTTTGTTAGCTAATTTAAAATCGCCTAAAAACCATATAAATTTTTTAAAGGCATTTAAAATGTCTGAAATTTATAAGAATGGATGGACTCTACATTTTATAGGGAAAGATTTTTCTAATGAATATTCTCAAGTTTTAAAGGACTTTATCTTGTTTAATAATTTATCACAAAAAGTGTTTTTTTATGGAAGTTGCAACGATGTGAGAAACATATTAAAACAATGTAAAGTAGGAGCGCTATCTTCAACATTTGAAGGGTTTCCAGTAACTTTATTAGAATATGCCAATGCTAACTTATTTGTTATATCTACAAATGTAGGATATTGTAGCACTTTAGTTAATGATAATGTTGATGGTTTATTATTTCTGCCAAAAAACACTAATAGTATAGTAACTTCATTAAAAAAATTAAATGAACTTTCGGATGAAAATATCTCCCAAATTTCTTCTAGATTTAATATAAAAATAGCAACTCAATATGATGAAGAAGTTGTGATAAATGAATATTTAAGATTTATTCAAAATGAATAAAAAAATAAAAGATTATTACTATTTACTAGTTGTACTTCATATTTTTATTGGAGTCATCTCTTATTCAATTCCCTTCATGACTAAAATATTTTCTATTTTAGTTTTTGTTTGGGGTTTGTCTTGGGTAATTAAAACTAAAAACAGAAGCAATGAGGCACTTAAAATTTCGGCTTATGTTACTGGTGTTGAAGTGTTTTTTAGAATGACAAACGGTATGCATTTTACAGAATATGGAAAATATTCTATAATAATATTCATGTGTTTAGGGCTTTTTTATAGTGGTTTAAAAAAGAAATCTTTGTTTTATGTTTTGTTTATAGTATTGTTAGTTCCAGGAGTTTTTGTAGCTATTCAAACATTAAATTTAGATACTGATTTTAGAAAAGCCATCGCTTTTAACATTTCAGGACCAGTCTGTTTGGGTGTAAGCTCAATTTATTGTATTGGAAGAGATGTGTCATTTGATGATTTTAAAAAAACATTAACTTTTATGGCTTTACCAATTATAACGACTACAGCTTATATAGTTTCTTATAATCCGAGTGTTAGTGATGTAGTAAGACATACACAATCTAACTTTGCAGCCTCTGGTAATTATGGGCCAAATCAAGTGTCTACAATTTTAGGACTAGGTATGTTTTTGTTTTTTTTTCAAATACTATTTAACTCAAAATCTAAAGTTAGGATAATAGTGAATACTATATTATTGGTAATTGTTTCTTATCGTGCAATTGTTACATTTTCACGTGGAGGAGTTATGGCTGGCTTAGTAATGATTGCTGCTTTAAGTGTTTTTACATACTTGTTTCTTAACGTTAAAGCCAAAGGAAA
>Ga0102812_10003217_pt1 | contig 10740 bp, 8 predicted proteins | sample ColrivemetaGS713_FD_79334 | JGI IMG/M metagenome (GOLD analysis project Ga0102812, IMG submission 79334) | Estuarine microbial communities from the Columbia River estuary - Flood tide ETM metaG S.713 | ecosystem: Environmental > Aquatic > Marine > Intertidal zone > Estuary | place: USA: Columbia...
CCGTCCCGCATCACCGAGCGGGTCTCATAATAGGCGTCGCCACGCTCCCCGGTGTATTGCGAGCGAGTATCGGAATCGAAGGCCCAATACGGCACATACAAGCCATCGAGCCGCGAGCCATCAGACCGTGCGTATTGCTTCAGCTTGGACGGCGCGAACCACAACCGCCCCAGCCAGCCGCGCATCGCCTCATGGGCCTCGCGTTCCGAAAGCTTGAACGGCAAGACGGCGGCCGGTTTGATATGGCGGTGGGTGCCCGTGTCGGTCACCACCGGAGAGCTGCAAAACGGGCATTGCGCGGCGTGTTGCGCGGGGTCGAATTGCACCTGCGCGCCGCAATTGTCACAGCTTAGCACCCGGGTTTCTTCGATCGCCTCGGGCGGCAGGTGATTGGACAACGCCTCGCGCAGGTCCATCGTCGTCAGGGCAACATCCCGCTGTTCATCGCTATAGGGGATGTCTTGCTGATGGCCGCAATACTGGCACGTTAGCTGCAATTGCCCCGGCGCATAGCGCAGCTGCGCGCCGCATTGCGCGCAGGGAAAACGATGCGAATCAGTGGGTTGCGCGGCGCTTTCGTCGTCCTCGCTCATGGCTTACTCCGCCGGAGGAGGGGGCGGAGGCATGGACGCAAAGAGGCTGCCAAGCCCGGAAACTTCGCTAGCCTTCTTCCATCCGTCTTGCCCTGCGGTCCAAACCAGAGTGTCACGACCAAAGCTGCCCTGCGCCATCATCTGACGCAATTGGCTCTCGCCAAAGGGGCCGGTTGTCTGGCCGTTTTCGGCCACATGCCACGCAGTCGCGGCGGGGGGCGGCGGCGGCGGAGCGGCGGCGGCGGGTTGCCCGGCGGCCTGCTGATTGCCCGACATCGCATTGGCCATGGTCTGCGCCATGCCCATGCCCATTCCCATGCCAAGACCCGCGCCCATCGCGTTGTCACCACTCGCCGAGGCGGCGGTTTGCATGGCCTGAGCCGCAGAAAACTGGGTGTATTTGTTCAAATCCCCAACGATTCCCATCGAACTGCGCTGATCGAGGACTTTCTCGACGGCAGGCGGCAGTGAGATATTCTCGATGTAAAGTTCAGGCATCGAGAGGCCGTAATCGGTGAGCGTGGGCTCAATCGCGGCACCAACAATATTCGACAAATCATTGGTATTCGCGGCCATATCCAGCGCCGGAATGCCACTGGCGGCCAGCGATTGGCTGACCTTTTGCACGACGATGTTGCGGATCTGCTCGGAGATTTCATCCTCGGTGAATTCGCCATCCGTGCCGACGATTTCGGTCATAAAGGTGGCCGGATCGGTGATGCGGATCGTGTAGCTGCCAAAGGCGCGCAACCGCAGCGCCCCGAATTCAGGGTCGCGCAGCATGATCGGGTTTTGTGTGCCCCATTTCAGACCGGGGAAACGGCGCGTGTTTACGAAATAAATCTCGGATTTGAACGGTGAATCGAAGCCGTGATCCCAGTGCTGCAACGCCGTCATTAACGGCATGTTGTTGGTTTCCAACTCATAAAGACCGGGGCCGAATACGTCGGCCATCTGGCCTTCGTGGATAAACACGGCGGCTTGCCCTTCGCGAACCGTGAGTTTGGCGCCCATCATGATGTTATTGCCGTAGCGTTCAAAGCGGTAGACCAGCGTATCGCGGCTGTCGTCCAGCCACTCGATCACGTCGATGAACTGACCTTTGAGGAAATTGAAAACCATAAGAAACTCCTGCGGAAAATAGGTCGAAAATGGGATGCGCTTGCGGCGGCGTTGGCGCTAAGTTTCGCCCGCTGCAAGCTCAGAGGCAATGGTAAAGATGATCGGTCGGGCCTGGGCTGCGGTCATTCCGGGGCGCAAACGCGGGTCATAGTGCAGTCTGAGCATCAAAAGATCTTGATCGGTCAGCAAGGCAAATTCCTGATCGTCGTTAAAGATCGACGGGCGCGCGCGGTTGCTGTCCGAGGCCAGCCCAAGGCCCTGCGTCAGTTCCTCGTGATAGCAGGCCAAACGCGTGAGGTCCGGGTGTTCGGCGCGCACAATGGCGACGGCTTCGGAATAAACGGCGCCATCGTCGCGCGAAAATGCCATCACGAGGCAAAAGGTCTCGCGCGGCATATTGGTGATCAGGGACACGGCGCCCTCGTCAATGCCGGGGACCAAGTCACGCAGGCGCGGTCCGGCGGCGCGGCGTTCGCTTTCCGACAGGACCAGCACGTGGAAATTGCCCTGCGTGGTGCCCAAGGGCGCCAGTGAGATCGGATGCCCCGAGGCCTGCGCAAGCCGGTTGGCAAGCCGCGCGACCTCGGCGTGGTCTTGAAGCCGCCGCGCGCGCCCTGTGGTCGGGCCGAACTCCATCGCGTAGGTGACCGGCTGTTGCCAGCGGCGCAGCACGCTGTCGGCGGCGCCAGCAAACCCCAAGGGGCCACGGGCGTGCTCTTCGCGCAGGGCGATTTCGCTATAGGTTTCGGCGAGGCGTGTGGCCGAATTTGGGACCTCTTGCGCGCCGCTATCGGTGCGCATCAAGCGATTGGCAAGACGTTCGGTTTGAATGCGGGTGTAATAGTCGCTGAGTTCAGCCGACAGAGCGTCCGAGGGCAGGGTCTCAACTGGACGCGGCGGGGCGGCGGTGGCCAGAGCCCGCGATTGGCCGGGCTGCAACGAGGCACACCCGGCCAGAGCCGTAGCAAAAGCAAGCGTCAGTGCGACGCTTGCCTGTTTCGTGACAGGGTGCGGATCAGGCCGCCGGAGTCGTTTCACGGGCCTTAGCCGCCGAGAGTGAATCGCGCAGCTCGGCCTCCATCTTGCGCAGATCTTCCTCGGCCTCAGCCCGTTTGGCTTTGCCGGCGTCGGCGATCTGCAGGCTGTCCTGAATGGTGGCGATCAACTGCTCGTTCGCGTATTTCACGGCCTCGATATCAAAGACACCGCGCTCCATTTGCTCGCGCACTTCGCGGTTGGTCTGGCGCAGATTGTCCGCGTTTTTGTTCAGCAATTCATTGGTCAAATCATTGGCCGAACGGATCGCCTTCGCTGCATCACGCGAGCGCTGAATGGTCAGCGATTGCGCCAACTGTGTTTCCCAAAGCGGCACGGTGTTCACCAGCGTCGAGTTGATCTTGGTGACCAGTGATTTGTCGTTTTCCTGAACCAAACGGATCGACGGCAGCGATTGCATGGTGACCTGACGCGTCAGTTTCAGGTCATGGACCCGGCGTTCCAGATCGTCGCGCGCGGCGCGAAGGTCACGCAATTCCTGAGCGCGAATGATCGTGTCATTTTCATCGGCAGCCTGAACCTCGGCCTCTTTTGCAGGGATGGTTTTGCTGTCGAGTTCTTTGATCTTCTCTTCACCAGCCGCGATATAAAGTGCGAGCTCATTATAGAAGTCGAGTGTCTTTTCATACAGCACATCCAAGGACTTAATGTCCTTTAGCAGCACCGTTTCGTGGTTCAAAAGGTTCTCAGTGATGTTGTCGATCTGGCTTTGAACCGTCTCGTAACGGGCCATGAAATTGGCCAGTGGTGCGGCTTTGCCGGTCAGACGCTCCCACCAGCTACGCTCGCGACGGGTGTCGAGTTCACTGACGCTGAAGCCACGGATCGTGGTGACGATCTGGCGCAGGCTGTCGCCAGCGGGGCCAACATCTTTGTTGCGCACATCGTTCAGCATCGCTTGGCTGATGGTCTGCAATTCAAGCTGCGCCCGCGAGCCAAACCCGATGATCGAGCTGGTCGAATCCATGTCGATCTCGGCCATGCGGGTGCGGATGCCGGCCGCTTCGGGCTCGTCGGCTTGTTCCAGCGTCACCAGTTCACTGACCGGCTCGGGCAGGTTCAACTGCGAGGCTTCAGCGATGGCGGCGGTCAGTTCTTCAGCCTGTTGGCGGACCTGATCAGACATGGGCGTTTCCTTTCACGGGCAATGGCACGTTCGCAGCAATGGCTGCGGTTAATGGGGTTCCGGGTCTGCGGGGCGCAGGCCCTCGCGTTCTAAGCGCTCACGCAACACATCAATTTCGATGTCCAACGCTTGGCGGTTACTGTCGAGTAAGGTTTCTGTGCGCAGCATGAAGTTCTCTTCGAGATCGTCCAGCAGGTCGACATACTCTTGTCGCGCAGTCTCATCGCGGGTGCGGGCGAATAAATCGGCGAATTTCACCGTGGCATCACGCGCGCCACGCAAATAGATGCCCATATACCGGCGTGCTGCGGTCAGTTGCGCGGGGTCGTTTTCGACGGCGCGCAGCAGGGTGCGCACATGCGACTGGAAATCGCCCAGACGCTTTTCAATCTGGCGGTTGCGGGCGCGTTTGATGGCGTCCGACATGGCCTCTAGCAGGTCCTCGGCCTCGTCAACGGCGCGGGCGACGCGGTCGGTCTGGAATTCGTCAATGCCTTCCATGCCTTTGTCGCCCAACGGGTCAGGCCCAAAGGAGGCCAGATGGAGACCAGCCCCCAAAACGCCGAAAATAACGGCATTCACGACGCTGGCGTCACTACCGAACCCGGCCAAGGCCAGAGCCAGCCCCATAACAACCGCGCCAAAAATCTTGCGCGGAATCGCGGGACGGCGGGCGATGCGGCGCTGATCATAGGCGTCGTGGGCGATAACCCCCTCGCGGGTGAGCCATGCACTGAGCAGCATCAGGCCGAAGACGCCCAAGTGCTGCACCATGCCGCCGGAGCTGCGGAAGAAGGCGCTGAAAGCCCAAAGAAACGGCACGACGAACAGCAAATTGACGCGCATTCCCACCGGGTTCAGGCGTTTGATTGCCGCAGGTTTGGGGCTGGATTTGGGTGCGCCAGACGTGGTTGCGCCAGACTCGGGGCGCGGGTTGCCGCCGGGGCTGAATTCACCGCCAAAACGTTTTGCCATGACTTAGCTCCCTACAACCCGGACATAGAGTATCAGGGCCATCAAAAGCATGTAGGCTGTGTATTGCAGTCCACGCGAGGTCACTGGCAAATCCCTGTCTGTCGCGCATTGTCTCGCGCATTGAAACATATGTCCGCATTCAGGACACTCAGTTCAAGACTATAGGACAATTTCCCTGTGGTTGAAAAGCGTGGAACGCCTCGATTAGCGGCCTGAACCGGGCTTACGTGGGGTGGTTGCCGTGGAACGCGCGGACTTGGTGCCCCATGAGCGAGGTTTGGCGGCACTGCCATCCTCGTTTTTGCGCCCGCCACCATGGGATTTTGAGCCCCAGGATTTGCGGCCCGGCGCGTCGTCCTTGCCCGCGGGTTTCCCGGTCGCGGGGCCGCGTGTTACTGGCTTTGCGCCGGATCGCGCGGGTCCAGCGGTCGCGCCGCTGGGTTTGCGTTCAGGTTTGCCACCCGGTTTGGCACTGGGTTTGCCACCCGGTTTGCCACTGGGTTTTGTCTGCTCCATCGGTGCGGCACGGCCATCTGCAACCTCGTCGGTTTGCAGACCCAACTGATCGCGCAGGGCTTTTGGCCGCAATTCTTCAACCGCACCCGCCGCCAGATTGCCCAATTGGAACGGACCGTAGGCCGTGCGGATCAGGCGATTCACGGTCAGACCGACGGCGCTCAGGGCGCGGCGGATCTCGCGATTGCGCCCCTCGCGGATACCGACCGACAACCACGCATTCGCGCCTTGTTGCTTATCAATCGTGACCATCATCGGCTGAAACCGCTCGCCCTCCAGCGTGAGGCCTCGTTTGAGCGGGGCAATCATCGCCTCGGTCGGGGTGCCATTCACGCGCACCCGGTATTTGCGCAGCCAGCCGGTCGAGGGCAATTCGAGCCGCCGTTTCAATTCGCCATCATTGGTTAACAAAAGCAGCCCTTCAGAGTTCAAATCGAGGCGGCCAATGGACAAAACGCGCGGCATTTCTTCGGGCAGGGCGTCGAAAACGGTTTCGCGGCCCTTCTCATCACGCTCAGAGGTCACGAGGCCCAAGGGCTTGTTGTACATCCAGACACGGATCGGCTCGGGCTTGGCCAAGGGCTTGCCGTCAACGGTGATCTTGTCGCGCGGCCCGATGTTCAGGGCAGGGCTGTCGATGCGCTCGCCATTCACGGCCACGCGCCCCTCAGCGATGATCACTTCGGCACCGCGCCGCGAGGCGACCCCCGCACGGGCGAGGACTTTGGCGATGCGATCACCCTCTTTGGGATCACTGGCTTTTGGATCACTGGCTTTATTAGCGTCAGTTGGCGTGGCTTTGGGCGGTTTGGACATTGTGGACCTGCTAGGCGAAGGGCGGTCGTCGGGCTTGCGCGCCAGAACGGTCGCGGGCATCAAGGCCCCATGAACCCGTTCACAAGCCCCATGTCAATCGCACTAGACCACGCACGTGCCGCCGCCGCGCGGGGCGAGGTGCCCGTTGGCGCGGTGATCACCGACCCGGATGGGCGTATTGTGGCGCAAGCCGGGAACCGAACGCGGGAATTGAACGACCCGACCGCGCATGCCGAGATCGTGGCCCTGCGTCAGGCCTGCGAGGCCGCGGGCAGTGAGCGTTTGCCGGGCCACGCGTTGTGGGTCACGTTGGAACCTTGCCCAATGTGCGCCGCAGCGATTGGATTTGCCCGGATATCAAAGCTCTATTACGGCGCATCAGACCCCAAATCTGGCGGCGTCGGGCAGGGGCCACGGGTGTATACGCACCCCCAATGCCACCACGCGCCCGAGGTCTATGACGGGATCGCCGAGGAAGAGGCGGCACAACTTTTACGTTCGTTTTTTGAAACTCTGCGACGCTAAGCGTGTGGGGCTGACTCTACATATGCTAACCTGCGCGCCAGAACCCGCTAAATTTGCTTCAATTGTGGCCGATTAGCCGTTGATTCCCTGTGAGAAATCGCCACCGAAGAATGTGGATTGCGTGATTCGTGCAATTTCTCTAAACTTAAAAAAAAATAAAAGACTGAGGCAGAGGCAGAAACAACGCTCGCGTGACGGAGCAGACCGACTGACATACGTCAGTCAGGGCCGTTGGCGAATCACGGTGTTAAGACTCTGACCATGGTTAGGAAGCAGAGCAGGCATCATGATTGGCATTGTCCGGGCGAAAGCCTCTGAAACACCGAATCCCCCCCTTACGCGGCGGCATCGAACCCGTCGTGCTGGCCTTTTGGCGTCTCTGGCGGCGCTGACATTTGCGGTGGGCTGCTCGCAGACTGACGGCGATCGGACCGCGACCGGGCTTTTCCGTCTGATGGGCAGCGAGCGAAATCCGCAATACGAAACGCTTGAAAATACGGTGCAATACACGATTGTTCCGGCCTCGCGGACGATGGTCAGCGCCCCGAACGCGCTGGTTGTCTTTGAGCGCAATCTGGCTGGTGCCATCGAGCAGCGTATTGTTCTGCCAAACGCGACGACGGTGCGGGGCGACAATGTTTTGCACGTGCGGGCACAAACCTCCGACAGTTCGCGCCTTGAAGAGTTCAACTTCAACGAAGTCTCGGAGCGGTTCGGCGGGCTACCCGCACCGTTCGAGCGGCTGAGTGCGTCGGGGCTGAACTCGGGAACGGATTCACTGGGCAGCTTCGTCTATGGCTCCGAAACGATCGGCACAAACACGGTCTGCGTGTTGGTGTTGCGGCGTCTTGGCGTCGGTGCACGGCCTTTGCCACGCGGGACGCGCGCACTGGATGTCGTGATGCGCAACTGCGTCAATGGAACGGTTCAAGACGCGCTTGCACCCATGAGCGAACGGGCCTTGTCCGTCGGTGGTGGGTCGCAAAGCGGGATTCTTACACTTTCGCCTCATGCTGCGCCTCAGACGTGACATCATTCGTATGTAATCGATTAGTAATTGTTAATGAGTAATAACAGGGAAACGCAGTAATGGCCAAGATGATAGGGACGAGACCCCTCTCGCTCGCGGACAAAGCGAATCTGCTCCTTTGGGTGTGCCTTACGATATTCTTGGCGGCGTTGGTCAGTGTTCCAACGTCGATTCAAGTGCAGGCAACCTTGGGTATCGCGGCGGTTATCGTCGTCGCACTGCTTAAGATTGTCGCGATGGACAATATGGTCGCGCGTTTTGCCATGATGGCAATCGCGTCGACATTGGTGATGCGCTACTGGGCGTGGCGGATCACGGAAACGCTGCCATCGATTGACGAATGGGTCTCGTTCATTCCGGCCTTTGTGCTGTTGGTGGTCGAAACCTACGCCATCGCCGTGTTCTTCCTGTCGGGCTTCATGACCGCAGACCCGATCCGGCGCGGTTTGCCGCCCAAGGTCGCCGCGCGTGATCTGCCGACGGTGGATATTCTGGTGCCGTCCTATAACGAGCCCATCGAGATGCTCGCCGTCACCCTGTCGGCGGCCAAAAACATGCATTACCCAGCCGAGAAACGCACGGTTGTTCTGTGTGATGATGGCGGCACGGACCAGCGCTGCAATCACGAAGACCCGGCGATTGCCGAGGGTGCACGCAAGCGTCGGCGCGACTTGATCGCTTTGTGCAATGAGTTGGAAGTCGTCTATTCGACCCGCGCGCGCAATGAGCACGCCAAGGCAGGCAACATGTCGGCGGCGTTGGAAAAGCAGCACGGTGATTTGGTTGTCGTCTTCGATGCCGACCACGTCCCGAGCCGTGATTTTCTGGCGCGCACGGTTGGCTTCTTTGTCGAGGATCCAAAGCTGTTCCTTGTCCAGACGCCGCATTTCTTCCTGAACCCAGATCCGATTGATCGCAATGTCGGGCTGCGGCACGATTGTCCGCCGGAAAACGAGATGTTCTATCACCTCAGCCACCGAGGGTTGGACCGCTGGGGCGGTGCTTTCTTCTGTGGATCGGCCGCCGTTTTGCGCCGTCAGGCCTTGGATGAGGCGGGCGGTTTTGCGGGCGATACGATCACCGAGGACGCTGAGACCGCACTGGCCATTCACCGCAATGGCTGGAAATCGCTGTATGTGGATCACGCGATGATTGCCGGGCTTCAGCCCGAAACTTTCGTGTCCTTCATCGAGCAGCGTGGCCGTTGGGCGACCGGGATGATGCAATTGTTGATCCTGAAAAACCCGTTGCTGGGCAAGGGTTTGAGCCTGACACAACGGCTGTGCTACCTGAACTCGATGACGTTCTGGCTGTTCCCGCTGGTGCGCATGACCTTCATTCTGGCACCGCTGGCCTATCTGTTCTTTGGTCTGCAAATCTTCGTCGCCACGATCGAAGAAGTCGCGGTTTACATGACCAGCTATATGGCCGTGAACTTCATGATCCAGAACGCGCTGTATGGCCGTGTGCGATGGCCGCTGGTGTCAGAAGTCTATGAAACCGCGCAGGCGCCGTATCTGACCAGCGCGATTTTCAAGACGGTGATGAACCCACGCGGTGCGAAGTTTAACGTGACCGCCAAGGATGAGGTTCTCGAAGAGGATTTCGTCTCGCCGATCTACAAACCCTTGGTGATGATCTTCACGCTGACCCTGCTGGGCGTCGTCGCGGCGGCCGTTCGCTGGGTGATGTATCCGGGCGATCACAACATCATCATGGTTGTGGGCGGCTGGGCTTTGTACAACTTCTTGCTGGTCGGGGCATCGCTGCGTGCGGTTGCCGAACGTCAGCAACGCCGCGCCGTGCCGCGCGTGCCGACCAATGTTCCGGCGACGGTTGCCTTGGGCTCGAACGATCCAGTGTTCCACGCGGCAACGATTGTGGATGCCTCGACCTCGGGGTGCCGTATTGTCGTGCGGATGCGGGCGAATGAAGAGGGCGTGAATGCGCGTGTTCCCGAAGAGGGCGAGACGTTCTTTTTCACCCCCGAATTCCCCAAATCGCCGCATCTTGAAAACGCGGTGCGGGTGCAGGTGCAATCCGTCTCGCGCGAGGGGGACTCGGTGTCTTTGGGCGTCAAATTCGACCCGACGCAGCCGATGGTCGTGCGCGAAACCGTGGCCCATATGATCTTTGGCGACTCGTCGTCATGGGAAGCCCTTCGTGAGCAGCGCAACCGCCGCATGGGTCTGCTGATGGGGATGTTCTATGTGATCAAACTGTCGCTGCAGGGCATTATCCAGACGCTCAAGGCACTGGCCGCCGAGCCTGCACGCCTTCAGCGCCAGCGCGCGCGTGAGCAAGATGTGGTGATCGTCGATAGCCAGCCCGCGCATTTGCTGGCCTTTGGCGAAGCCTTCGATCCACCGCCCGCCGCGCGTCCGGTATCCTTGTTGCAAGCCGCAATCGCACAATCGAATGCGCCGCGTGCGCCGGGTGCACCCAATGGTGCTGGCACCCATAAGGGGACGGTCTGATGCGTGTGTTTGGAACAGGTCTTCGGCCCGATTTTCTGGCCATTTTGGCGATGATGCTTGTCGTGGCCGGTGCCCCGGTCGGGGCGCAAACGCTGATCCCTCTGCCGATGGATGACGCGGCGGACGTGATTGATAACGCCGAATTCGACCGGCTGAACGCGGATCGGATTGATCCCGAGCGCCATCGCGGCAACCATGTTGAGTTGGTCGCATTTGACCCATCGGTGATCAGCCCGCTGCGCCCGATTGAGGCGCGTGGACGCCCGGCTGGCACCGCGATCCGCTTCGACGGTGAAAGCCGCGTGTTGGAATTCGCGCTGTTCGTGCCCGAGCCGTCGCAAATGCGCGGGCTGCGGGTGACAACGCTGTCATCGATCAACGTCCTGCCAGAACGCTCGCGGTTTCGGGTCTATATCAACGACACGATGATCGGCGAAGCGCAGTTGGAAAACGTGACCGAATTCGGTCAGGTGGATTTCCCGGTGGGGGCCTCTGTGGTGCTGC
>Ga0102812_10003218_pt1 | contig 10739 bp, 5 predicted proteins | sample ColrivemetaGS713_FD_79334 | JGI IMG/M metagenome (GOLD analysis project Ga0102812, IMG submission 79334) | Estuarine microbial communities from the Columbia River estuary - Flood tide ETM metaG S.713 | ecosystem: Environmental > Aquatic > Marine > Intertidal zone > Estuary | place: USA: Columbia...
CAAGCGGAACGGACAAGGTATAAGCATGTTCCATTTCATTCTTCACTAAAGTTTTGATCGCTTCCAACTCAGGTTTATACACGTCAAAAACCAATTCATCATGTACTTGTAATAGCATTTTGGTTTTATAATTTGATGCCTCCAGCTTATTGTGAATGTGAATCATGGCAATTTTAATAATATCGGCGGCACTGCCTTGAATAGGGGCATTTACAGCATTTCTTTCTGCTGCACCACGTACTACGGCATTTCTTGAATTGATATCATTTAAATAACGACGTCTTCCTAAAACAGTTTGAACATAGCCATGTTCTCTTGCAAACTGAATTTGATCATTGATATATTTCCTCAATTTTGGATACGTAGCGTAATAAGTGTCAATTAATTCTTTGGATTCACCGCGTGACAAATCTGTTTGATTGCTTAACCCAAAAGCGGAGACCCCATAAATAATTCCAAAGTTTACGGTTTTGGCATTGCTTCGTTGCTCACGTGTCACTTCATTTAAGGGGACATTAAATACTTTTGAAGCTGTTGAGGCATGAATATCTTCACCATTTTTGAAAGCATTAATCATGTTGTCTTCTTCACTTAAAGCAGCAATAATGCGAAGCTCAATTTGAGAGTAATCTGCGGATAAAAGCGTGTAATGTTCATCTCTTGGAATAAAAGCTTTTCTAACTTGCCGTCCACGTTCAGTTCTGATAGGAATATTTTGAAGGTTGGGATTATTACTACTTAATCGGCCTGTGGCAGCAACCGTTTGCATGTAGTCCGTGTGCACTCTGCCGGTTGAAGGTTCTACCTGATTTGGAAGGGCATCCACATAGGTGCTCTTTAATTTGGCCAACCCTCTGTATTCAAGAATATGCTGAATGATTATATGGTCTTTAGCCAAATAACTTAAAATATCTTCGCCGGTGGCATATTGCCCGGTTTTGGTTTTTTTTGGCTTTTCCACCAGTTTTAATTTATCAAACAAAATATCGCCTAATTGCTTCGGTGATGCAATATTAAATGTTTCGCCGGCTTCCTTATAAATAGTCGTTTCTAAGGTTTTTATATCGGTGTTTAATTGGCTGGATAATGAATTTAAAAAGGCCTTATCCAGATTAATACCTTCCAGTTCCATATCAGCAAGAACGCGAAGTAATGGAATTTCAATGTCATCAAAAAGTTTTTGTGTATTGGCTTCGCCTAATTCTTTTTCAAAATGCTCTTTGAGCTGTAGCGTGATATCCGCATCTTCTGCTGCATATTCCGTTTGTTTTTCTAAAGGAACTTCCCGCATGGACAATTGATTTTTTCCTTTTTTTCCAATGATGGATTCTATAGAAATAGGCGCATAATTTAAATAAGTCTCTGCTAGCACATCCATACTATGTCGCATATCCGGATTGATAAGATAATGAGCCAGCATGGTGTCAAATAAGGGGCCTTTTACAGCTATATTATATTTACGAAGTACCTTGATATCATATTTTAAGTTTTGTCCTATTTTCTGAATGGTTTCCTTTTCAAAGAATGGACGTAATTGCTCAATTAAAGCTTGAGCTTCCTCACGGTTTTCTGGGAAAGGCAAATAAAAACCTTTACCGGCTTCCCAGGAGAAAGCAATACCAACCAATTCAGCAGTGATTGGGTTAAGGCCAGTAGTTTCTGTATCAAAGCAGACACTGGTTTGCTTCATTAAATTTTGAATAAATAATTTAGTAGCCATGCCAGAAGCGACACTTTGGTAAAAATGCGGAGTGGTTTCTGCTGTCTGTCTATTACCAAAAGTTGCTGTAGTGTCTGTGCTACTCTCATCGCCCCCAAATAAGGAAAACTGACCCGCGCCTGCCTTAGTGGCTGGCGCTATATTATCGGTTTTTGGTTTTTCAGGAGTTGCTGCGTTGCTACTGCCATTATTTTCGGGGGACTCATTTTCAGTAGTAAAGGTCTTTTGAAAATTAGCTAGAAGCTGTCTAAACTCAAGCTCTTCAAAAAGTTCAGTTACTTTTGAAATATCCGGGTGATTTAATTCAAAATCAGAGGCATCAAATACCACAGGCACATCAAGCATAATAGTGGCTAATTTTTTTGAAAGCACCCCCAGTTCTTTATTGGCTTCAATATTTTCTTTCATTTTGCCCTTTAGCTCATGCGTATTGGCTAAAAGGTTTTCCATACTTCCGTATTGCTGAAGGAATTTTTTGGCTGTTTTTTCTCCAACTCCAGGAAGACCAGGAATATTGTCTGATGAATCACCCATCATACCTAAAAAATCAATCACTTGCAAAGGATCTTCAATTTCAAATTTCTTTTTTACTTCCTCAATGCCCCAGGTTTCATAACCACCGCCAAAAACGGGGCGGTACATAAAAATATTATCACTTACCAATTGTGCAAAATCTTTATCAGGAGTCACCATAAACGTTTGATAGCCTTCCTTTTCAGCTTGCTTTGAAAGAGTTCCAATAACATCATCGGCTTCAAAACCTTCTTTTACCATAATAGGAATATGCATGGCTTTTAAGATCTCTTCTATGTAGGGAACCGCAATTTTTATAGCTTCAGGGGTAGCATCTCTGTTGGCTTTATAAGCTTCAAATAGTTCAACACGGTCAACACTGCCTCCTTTGTCAAAACAAACGGCTAAATGGTCAGGTCGCTCCCGTTTTATAACATCAAGTAAAGAATTCATAAACCCCATTATGGCTGAAGTGTCCAAGCCTTTAGAATTGATTCTGGGGTTTTTAATAAAAGCATAATAGCCACGAAATATTAATGCGTAAGCATCAACAAGGAAAAGTCTTTTTTGATTTGACATGAGTTGATTTTTATTGAAGACCATAAAACTACAAAACTTATGCTTTGAATAGAAATTAATTGAATTGCAATTTGTAATTTTCGGTCATTAAAAATAACACACATGAATAATTTTGCAATAGCCATACATGGTGGTGCAGGTACTTTAGTAAAAGGTCTTATGACAGAGGCTTTAGAAAGTCAATATAAAAAGACTTTAAAAACGGCTTTAGAAACCGGATACCGCGCTTTGGAACAAGGTGGGAGTGCTCTGGATGTTGCAGAAATGGCAGTAAAGTCATTAGAAGATTCACCATTGTTTAATGCTGGAAAAGGGGCGGTTTTTACAGCAGAAGGCACCCACGAAATGGATGCCAGTATTATGGATGGAAGGACTTTGAATGCGGGTGCTGTGTCTTTAGTTACGGGTATTAAAAATCCGGTTGCCTTAGCACGTGATGTTATGGAAAAAAGTAATCATGTTTTTTTAGCTGGTGAGGGGGCCTTGCAATTTGCAAAAACTAATGGGTATGAAATTGAATCACCGGAATATTTTTATGATGAACTCCGCTATCAACAATGGCAGGAAATTAAGGATAGTGAAGGTTTTCAGTTAGATCATAGTGTAAAAAAAGACAGTAAGTTTGGAACTGTTGGTGCGGTTGTTTGTGACAAATACGGGAATATTGCTGCGGCTACTTCCACCGGTGGAATGACTAATAAAAAATGGGGACGAGTAGGCGATTCGCCTATGGTTGGTGCCGGTGTCTATGCCAATAATAAAACCTGTGCCGTAAGTTGTACAGGCAGTGGAGAGTTTTTTATTCGTGGCGTGGTGGCGTATGATGTATCGTGTTTAATAGAACATAAAGGACTCTCGCTCAAGGAAGCCGCTAATGAGGTAATTTACAACCGTATTTTGAAAATTAATGGTGATGGGGGTTTAATTGCGGTTGATTCCAAAGGAAATATTGCCATGCCATTTAATACCGAAGGAATGTATAGAGCGTGTAAATCTGCCTCGGGTATTGAGGAAATTTCTATTTATAAATAAAGGATTAAATAAATGGTGATTCTACTGGGAGTACATTGATTGCACGAGAATGAATGTGAAACTGATCACCATTAGCTAAAACGTGAATTTTTAAATTAGCTATCGTCATTGGGGTGCCTATTTTCAATATTTTTTCGTTGTTGTGCTCAAGATGGCTACCGTCAAAAATAATAGCCATACCAGAACCAATAATGGTACAGTCATTACCGTTTTTAATAATCATCCCTGTATCCTCGGCTAATCCAACCCCTATTAAATTTGGAAATTTTGCGACGGCTTCAGAGATTCTTCCAAATCTACCCCGTTGAATAAAATGAGTGTCAATGATTAACTGAGGGATAAGATTTAAACCTTTATTCATAAGTACAGCTCCTTTTTTAAAAGCTTTGGTACTGCTACCGCCAGCGATCATTTCATTGGCCATGGCCATAGCGCCGGCACTAGTGCCGGCAATAACAAATCCGGTATCATTTTTATAACGTTCTGAGAGTATAGCGTGAATGGTTGTACCACCAATATATTTAGAAATTTTAGACTGATCTCCGCCAGAAAACATCACGCAATCAGCCTGTTTTATTTGTGAAATAGTTTTGCTTTCTTCTGAATCTTTTTGCGATTTAATATTTAAAACACTGACGTTTTTGCAGCCTAAAGTAGTAAAGGCTTTTATGTAATTTTCGCCTACTTCAACAGGAATACTAGAAGCTGTAGGTATAATCACAATATTGGCATCAACACCACCTGCTTCTTGAACAACATGTGCTAATATACCTTCTTCAATGTAATCTAATCGATGAATCTCATCCTCTTCAAATCCTTTGTCTTCGTTGCCTCCTATAGGAATTAATGTGCCTTTTATCAACTGCATAAAAATCAATCTTGTTTTTATTGTCCAGCAAAAATAAACTAAATTTTTAATTGAAAAATGTATATATTTATAATCTTTCACTTTATAAATTAAAAGCTATTACAAAATGAAGATACGAGAAATAAATGCCATGAGAGGCCCTAATTATTGGTCAGTAAGACGTCATAAATTAATTGTCATGGTATTAGACTTAGAGGAGATGGAAGAACGCCCTTCTGATAAGATTGATGGTTTTTATGAAAGATTGAAAGAGATGTTTCCAAGTATGTATGAGCATCGATGTTCTGTTGGTGAACCCGGAGGGTTTTTTCAACGGGTCCAGGAAGGTACCTGGATGGGGCATATTATTGAGCATATTGCTTTAGAAATTCAATCAATGGCCGGAATGGAAGTTGGATTTGGTAGAACACGGGGCTATGGCGAAAAAGGAGTATACAATGTTGTTTTCGCTTATATGGAAGAATCCGTTGGACGCTATGCGGCAAAAGTGTCTGTTAAAATTTGTGAGGCTTTAATTGACGGAAAGCCTTATGATATGGCCGATGATATTCAGCACATGCGCGAACTCAGAGAGGCAGAGCGCCTGGGGCCTAGTACGGGTTCTATAGTTGAAGAGGCTGAAGCAAGAGGGATTCCTTGGATTAGATTGAACAAATACTCCTTATGTCAGTTAGGATATGGTGCGAACCAAAAACGGATTCAGGCAACTGTAACCAGTGAAACAAGTAGTATTGGCGTGGAATTAGCCTGTGATAAAGAAGATACAAAATTTTTATTGGAGCAGGCTCAGGTTGAGGTGCCAAGAGGAGATATCATTCGTCGTGAAAGTAGTTTAGAGGACGCTTGTAAATATGTAGGGTATCCTTTAGTTATTAAACCTGTTGATGGGAATCACGGCAGGGGCATTACAGTGAATATTCAAAATTATGATGAAGCATTAGTGGCATTCAGAGCTGCAAAAGAAAGTTCTCGTAGTACTGGCGTTATCATTGAGAAATTTATTACTGGAGAAGATTACAGATTACTTGTAATTAATAACAAACTAGTGGCGGCTGCAAAACGAACGCCGGCGCATGTTGTTGGAAATGGAAAATTAACGGTTCAGGAATTAATTGATGAGGTTAATAAAGATCCTAGACGTGGCTATGGTCATGAAAATGTACTCACACAAATCACAGTTAACGATTTAACTAAAACCATCATTAAAGACGCAGGTTATACATTAGAATCTGTTATCCCCGCGGGAGAAACACTTATTTTAAAAGATACGGCCAATTTAAGTACTGGTGGTACCGCTGAAGATGTGACTGATATTGTTCATCCTGCAAACACCAGTATGGCAGAGCGCATTTCAAAAATTATTGATTTAGATATTTGCGGTATTGATGTTATGACAACAGATATAACAAAACCTCTTTCAGAAACAGGCGGCGCTGTATTGGAAGTAAATGCAGGTCCGGGATTTAGAATGCATTTGGCACCAACAAAAGGATTGCCGCGAAATGTGGCAGGCCATGTTATTGATAAGTTATTTCCAAAAGGTACAACAGGACGTATTCCTATTGTGGCTATTTCTGGAACCAATGGAAAAACCACAACAACAAGATTAATTGCTCATATTGCAAAAATGAATGGCTATCGTGTAGGTTATACCACAACGGACGGGGTTTACATTCAAAACAGATTGCTTATGGCTGGAGATTGTACAGGTCCGGCAAGTGCAGAATTTGTGTTAAAAGATCCAACCGTTAATTTTGCAGTTTTAGAATCTGCACGTGGTGGTCTGTTGCGGGCAGGACTGGGATTTAAAAATTGTGATATAGGTATAGTAACCAATGTGGCAGCTGATCATTTAGGCTTAAAAGGCATTCATACTATAGAACAGTTGGCAAAGGTAAAAGGTGTTATTCCGGAAACGGTTTTGCCAAACGGCTATGCTATTTTAAATGCCGATGATGATTTGGTTTATGATATGCGTCGTTCCGTAAACTGTAACGTGGCTTTATTTTCAATGGATGAAAACAACCCAAGAATTAAAGCGTTACAGAGATTGAATGGTATTTCAGCCATTTATGAAAACGGGTATGTGACTATATGTCGAGGTGAATGGAAAATGCGGGTGATGAAAGCGGAAGATATTCCTTTAACTTATGGAGGGAAAGCAACTTTTATGATTCAAAATATATTACCCGCTGTTTTAGCCGCTAATATTCAAGGAATTAGCATTGAAGATATGAAGGCGGGGTTAGAAACCTTTATCCCATCACCATCTCAAACACCGGGTCGATTAAATCTATTTGAATTTAAAAATTTTACAATTTTACTGGATTATGCTCATAATCCTGCTGGAATGCTGGCTTTGAAGAAATTTACCGATACTCTTGAAGCTACAGTTAAAGTAGGTATTATAGCAGGCGTTGGAGACAGGCGGGAAGAAGACACGAATCAAATAGGAAGCATTGCTGCGCAAATGTTTGATGAAATAATTATCAGACAAGATAAACGCTTACGCGGAAGAACAGAGCAGGAACTGATAAAAATGTTGGATGATGGCATTAAAATGGTAGATAAAAATAAAAAAACAACCATTATTCCATCAGAAAAAGAGGCCATTACCTATGCTGTTAAAAATGCAATAAAGGGCTCTCTTATAATACTTTGTAGTGATGTTATTCCAGATGCATTGGAACTGGTGCAAAAATTTAAAGAGCAGGAAACAAAAGGAGAACTATTCTTTGCAAACTAGGTTTTAAATATTGCATTCTATTTTTACTTATTATACTTTGATCAAATAATCTGATTGAATTGACACATTGTTGCCATTGTCATTTTTAGTCATGCTAAAATATTGATGAATGGCATAGGCGCCTGTTACCCCTTGTTTATTCAAGGCTATATAGCCCACTTGAAAATTTTTATAATCACTATTCGGTTTATTTACTATTCTGTTAATAGCTTCTTCACAAGCTTCTTGAGGTGTCTTGCCTTGCCTCATAAGCTCAACCACTAAAAAACTTCCGACAGTTTTTACAACTTCCTCGCCTAAGCCGGTGGCAACACAGCCCCCTATGTCATTATCTATAAATAATCCGGAGCCAATTATGGGGCTGTCACCTACACGACCGGCCATTTTATAGGCTAAACCACTTGTAGTGCAAGCCCCTGCAATATCTCCATTTTGGTCAATAGCTAACATGCCTATAGTGTCATGGTTTTCAATATTAATGAGAGGTTCATATTTCGAAGTCTTTTTCCATTCTTCATATTGTTTTTTAGTACTCTCGGTCAGTAAATTGGTTTTTTTGAATCCGCTTTCATAGGCAAATGTTTCTGCACCAAGACCGGCCAACATCACGTGTGGTGTGTTTTCCATCACTTTTCTGGCTACTGAAATGGCATGAACAATATTTTGAAGTGCAACCACAGAGCCACATTTCCCTTCTTTATTCATAATACAAGCGTCCAAAGACACATGGCCATCTCTATCAGGTCGTCCGCCTAATCCAACGGTTTCATTTGTTGGGTCAGATTCTTCAATCATTACGCCTTGTTCAACGGCATCTAAGGCATTTCCACCATTATTTAGAACCGTCCATGCTTTTGAAGTGGCGTTTTGAAAATTCCAGGTGCAAACCACCATTGGTTTAACAGATTTTATATCCAAAACAGGTGAAGTATTCATTTCTTGACCAGAAGCTAAAATGGAGGATGATACCATTGCTGTCATACCAAGGGTTGAATTTTTTATAAATTTTCGTCTTTGCATTACATTGTCTTTTAATCAGTTAAACTAAATTATACTTTTTTTTGGAATGACTATTTTATGAGTACCTAAAATAGGGAGATACTTATAAATAATTAGCAATATTAGGTGAATATTAGTAGTTTTAACTTTAATGTGAAAAGGGGGGTATTATTTTCCAGAATAACTAATGTTTAAAAGCTGTTTATGATTGTTGAAATATGTGCTAATTCATTTGAGTCTGCTCGTAATGCTCAAGAGGCTGGAGCCCATCGCATTGAGCTATGCAGTGAATTGGAGGTAGGGGGCATCACACCTTCATATGGGTTGATTAAACAGGTAGTGACTCTATTAAGTATTCCGGTTTTTGTTCTGATAAGACCAAGAAGCGGAGATTTTAATTATTCTGAAGCAGAGTTTGAAATTATGAAGAATGATATTGAATTATGCAAAAGGCTTGGCTGTAGTGGTATTGTTTCAGGCGTTTTAAATCTGGATAATTCTATAGACCAATTGCGGACGCAAGAGCTTTTGGAACTTGCAAAACCACTACCGTTTGTTTTTCATCGCGCTTTTGATTTGGTTCCTGATCCCATAAATGCTTTAAATGTATTAATGGAGATTGGAGTGCAGCGTGTTTTAACATCAGGTCAGGAAAGCACCGCATTAAGTGGGTTGCAATTAATTCAAAAATTAAAGAACGAGGCAAAAAACAGAATAACTATTTTACCGGGCGGTGGTATTAATTTAGAAAATGCCATGCAATTTAAAAAGGCTGGTTTGAATGAAATACATTGTTCACTTTCTACGTTTCATCAGCATGCAATACCCCCTAAAATTAGTATGAAAAATCCAGTTTATTTTAATGATTTTGGGAAAGCTATTTCAGATTATTCAAAGATTTTAGCCCTTGTAAAATTAGTTCAATAAGCATCTTTTACTAGAAGGCTCCACAACTAAAAACTTTAGTTTTATGTTATTTTCATTAATAATAAATTGTTAATCTTACATTAAATACCATCCTAAAATGTGTTTAACTTTTTACATTTGACAAAATTTAACTATGTCCCGCTTTTTTATTGCACTCATCGTTTTTTCTTTATTGTTTTTGATAATAGAATTTTATGCCTTTCAGGCACTTAAAACCATTACAAATAATAAGTATGTCAAAATTATTTGGGTGCTAGCTGCTTTGGCTATTTACATAAACTTATTTTATACTTTATATGCAACACCCAGAAGCGCAGGTCAGACTATTAGGTTTCAACTTGCCGCAGGGTTTTTACTCACTTTTTTAATTCCTAAATTAGTAATCGTCATCATGATGTTTGGTGAAGATGCCGTTAGAGTGGTTCAAAAAACAGTGTCTTTTGTTTCACCCGGAACAACACAGCCTATTGCAAGCAGACGTTTATTTGTTTCACAATTAGCCCTAGTTTTAGCAGCTATTCCTTTCACGTCTTTTTTATATGGCATCTTTCAGGGAAAGTATAATTATAAGGTTTTAAAATATCAATTATCTTTTGAAGATTTACCAGAGGCCTTTGATGGATTTACTATTACTCAGATTTCTGATATTCATTCAGGAAGTTTTACAAATCCTGAAAAAATTCAATACGGGATAGATTTGATTAATAAACAGAACTCAGATCTTATTCTTTTTACTGGAGATATAGTAAATAATAAGGCTGATGAAATGGATAACTGGATTGATTTGTTTAAAAATTTCGAGGCACCTTACGGTAAGTTCTCCATTTTAGGAAATCATGATTATGGCGATTATGTAGATTGGGATTCAAAGGAAGATAAAGCCAGAAATTTTGAGGCAGTTAAAAAGGTGCATCCTAAAATTGGATTTGATTTACTTTTAAATGAGAACCGTTTTATTGAAAAAGACGGACAAAAAATAGCCCTAGTAGGTGTTGAAAATTGGGGCAAGGGTTTTAACCAAGCAGGAGATTTGGAAAAGGCTTCTTTAGGATTAGAAAAAGCAGATTTTAAAATATTGATGTCTCATGATCCATCGCATTGGGAATATAAGGTAAAGCAGGATGATTTTAATTATCACCTTACCTTAAGCGGCCACACACATGGCCTTCAAATGGGCATAGAGATCCCTGGCTTTTTCAGATGGAGTCCGTCGCAATATGTTTATAAACAATGGGCGGGATTGTATTCAGAATTTGGAAGGTTTATTAATGTCAACAGAGGTTTTGGTTACCATGCATTTCCAGGGCGTGTTGGGATTTGGCCCGAGATAACCGTTATTGAATTAAAAAAAGGAA
>Ga0102812_10003222_pt1 | contig 10736 bp, 12 predicted proteins | sample ColrivemetaGS713_FD_79334 | JGI IMG/M metagenome (GOLD analysis project Ga0102812, IMG submission 79334) | Estuarine microbial communities from the Columbia River estuary - Flood tide ETM metaG S.713 | ecosystem: Environmental > Aquatic > Marine > Intertidal zone > Estuary | place: USA...
GCGTTGCTCATGTCTTGGAGCGTGCGCATGGTTGGCGGCTATCATTTCCGTCATTTGCGGCGCTTGCCGATGAGCATGGGCTTGGGTGCTTTGGCCATGATCATCGGTGTCGTTTATTTGCAGGGCATTCTTGTTCTATCGGGCGTGAACGCTGGCCAAGTGGGTGCTTGGTTGGGGCTATGGGCCCTCATTGCGGCGCCATTCTTGGCGTTGTCGCGGGTTGCGTTGTGGCATCGCGTCCGGTCGCTGATGCGCCTTGGCCGATTAGAACACCGGTTTGTTTTGGTCGGCGGCGGCGAGTCTTTGCGGCCAATGATCACGGAAATCGACAAGTTACGCGGCAAGGGACGGCGGCTGTGCGGCTTTTTTGATGAGCGCAAGGACCGACGCTCTCCGTCTATGATCAATGGGTATCACAAGATGGGCGATGTCGATGACCTCGTTGAATTTGCGCGCTGGGCGAAGGTCGATACCGTTATCGTTGCGATCCCAAATGCCTCTAAACAGCGCATTCAGGAATTGCTGGGGCGTCTTTTCGTCCTGCCGGTCGATATTCGCGTGCTAGAGGGCGCCGAGGTGCCGCGATACTCGCGCAAGCGGCGCTCTAAGATTGGGCCTTATAAGCTGATCGAGATTTACAAGCGTCCCTTCGAAGGGGTGCGTGCCGCGCAAAAGCGGATCTTTGACGTGGTTTTCGCCTCCATCGCGCTGATACTGCTCGCGCCTGTGATGCTGTTGGTTGCGCTGCTGATCCGGCTCGAATCGCGGGGGCCAGTGTTGTTCCGCCAGCGCCGTCACGGGTTCAACAACAAACCGATTCAGGTGCTCAAATTCCGCTCGATGTATGTCGATCAATGCGACCCTACGGCAGTTAAAGCTGTGCGGCGGGCTGATCCGCGGGTTACCAAAATTGGGCGCATCATCCGCCGGGCTTCGATCGACGAGCTGCCGCAGTTTTTCAACGTGCTTCGCGGAGAATTGTCGCTGGTTGGGCCACGGCCGCACGCTATGGCGGCGCGCACGGGCGATATCATCTATGATCAGGTGACCGAGGCCTATTCGGCCCGCCATAAGGTCAAGCCGGGTGTCACTGGCTGGGCGCAGATCAACGGCTGGCGCGGCGAGATGAACTCGTCTGAGAAAATCCGCGCGCGGGTTGACCACGATCTCTATTACATCGAGAACTGGTCGCTGTGGCTGGACTTTAAGATCATGATGTTGACCCCTTGGAGCCTTGTTACGACGAAAAACGCCTACTAGGTGCCTTGGGCAGTTGACTCTGCTGAATGGATGCGTACAAGGCGGCTTCATAGGAATTTACCGGCGGCAAATGCTGCCGCCGTGCGCAGGAGATACCCATGGCGAAACCGACGACGATCAAGATCCGTCTGAACTCGACGGCGGGCACTGGCCACTTCTACGTGACCAAGAAGAACGCTCGCACGATGACTGAAAAGATGGTGATCCGGAAGTTTGATCCGGTTGTCCGTCAGCACGTTGAATACAAGGAAGGTAAGATCAAGTAAGATCTGCCGAACTTTGATTTCCGCGAGGCCGTGCAGTTTTCTGCGCGGCTTTTTGCGTTTCTGGGGGTGAAATTCGGTCTAGGATTGCTTATGTTATGAGTATTAACATGGCCGTTGTGGCACAAGCAGGAGAGTTGACATGAGTGACGACACCCAAAACCAAGACCAAAATCAAGACAACGAAGACAGCGACCGCAAAAGCTGGGTCGAAGAGATCGAAGTGGCGGGCGAGAAGCTGGTCGCCTATGTACGCCAACTGGCCGATGACGCCAGCGTGCGCCGCATCCGCGTCAAGGCGCGTGATGGCGATGTGACGGTTGATATCCCGCTGACCATCGGCGCGATTGCTGGCGGGGCCGTGGTCATTGCAGCACCCGTGCTGGCAGTGCTGGGCGCACTGGCGGCGTTTGTGGCCAAGCTGGACGTAGAGATCGTCCGTGAGGCTGAAGAAGAGCCTGAGGGCGAGGCACCCGTCACGAAGGTTGACGACGAGGCCTGATCAGGCGCTCTGACAGCAATAGGAAAAGGGCCGGTGCGTGATGCACCGGCCCTTTGTTTTTTGCCGTGTTGGCGACAGGTTATTCCTGATTGCCCATGAACATCAGTAGGAACTGGAACATGTTCAGGAAGCTGATGTAGAGGCTCAGCGCCCCGTCAATCGCAGCCTTTTCCAACCATTCCTGATCACCGTGCTCCGCATGCGCGACATAGGTGTTCTTGATCTCTTGCGTGTGCCAAGCCGTCAGGCCAGCAAACACCAGAATGCCGATGGCCGAGATGGCGAACATCATGGCGGGCGACTGCAAGAAGATGTTGATCACCATGGCGACGATGAGGCCAATCACGCCCATCGTCAGAAACGTGCCCATGCCCGACAGGCTGCGCTTGGTGGTGTAGCCATACAAGCTGAGGCCAGCAAAGGCGATCGCCGTCACAAGGAAGGTCTGCACGATCGAGTAATCGGTGTAGATCAGGAAGATCGAGCTCATCGAGACGCCGATCGCGGCGGCGAAAACGAAGAAGCCGATCTGCACGGTGGCGGCTGTGCCGCGACGCATCAAGGAACCCCAGCCAAACAGGATGAAGGCCAAGGGGGCGAACATGACGACATAGCGAAGCGGCGTGGTGTAGATCAACGAACCAAGACCGCTGAGGTATTCCCCCTGACGGATCATCATCGCTTGCCCATCGGCGTTGGTTGCTGCGGACGACAGGTCGCCTGTGACTGCAAGCCCAGCAATGGCCCAAGCGGCCAGAGCGGTAATCAACATGCCCACGGACATCGTGCCGTAGACTTTGTTCATGTGCGCGCGCAGGCCTGCGTCGATCTGTGCGCTGATCGCGCCAGTGGCGGTGCCGCGCATCGACTGATAGTTGGCCATTTAACCCTCCGTAAAAAACTATGGTTCCGCCAATCCCTGCGGACTGGCGGTTCCCTGCAATATCGGGGTCTAGCGCGGATTTTTCAAGGATTTCCGTGCGATTTTCACGGTTCTCTTACTGAGTTCTCAGGCGCGCCATGATTTTGGCGCGTCCCAGAACCGGCGATTGGCCTCGGTGCAGGCCTGTTCTGCGCTCAAACCCATGTCCAACAGCCGATTTGCGGGCATTTTCTCCAATTGCCGACGCTGGCGCGCGAGCTCCGCCATTTGCTTCAAGGACGACAGCGACAGGCTGCGGAAACCAAAACGGGTCGAGCCAAGGGCTTTGGAGTTAGAAGTGGTGATGTAGGCCATGTTGGGCTCCTGTCTATTCGCATGAATTGGTGATGAGTCGCGCTCGACGCATCGCATATGTTGATTTAATAGCCGACCTGTGTGCATGATAAAAACGAATGATAGTTATGGGAACCATCAAGGGGTGTGATATGAGGCGCAATCTCGATTTGGCAGCAATACGGGCTTTGACGGCCATTGCAGATTTTGGCGGTGTGACCCGCGCTGCGCATGTGCTGAACCTGACGCAATCGGCCGTTTCGATGCAGATCAAGCGTCTGGAAGAGGCGTTGGACTTGGTTCTGCTCGACCGTTCGGGCCGCGGCGTGCAGCTTTCGGCCTCGGGCGAACAACTTCTGACCTATGCGCGGCGCATCCTTGCGTTGAATGACGAAGCGGTCTCGCGGCTCATGGACACCAGTTACGAGGGTGAAATCGTCTTCATTGTGCCGCATGACATCGTCTACCCGCATATCCCGCAGGTGCTGCGCCACTTCAGCGCGGCGTATCCCCGGATGCAAGTCAAGTTGCTGGCGCTGAACACGCGAATCGCCAAAGAGCGGTTCCGCGAAGGCGAGTGCGACCTGATCCTGACCACAGAGAGCCACTGCGACCCCGACGGTGAAACCCTGACCCGCCTGCCTCTGGTGTGGATCGGCGCGCCGGGTGGGCATGCATGGCGCGAAAGGCCGCTACGGCTTGCCTTGGGGCGGCAATGTGCGTTTCGGCCCGGCATTGTTGCGGCTTTGGACCGCGAGAATGTTCCCTGGGAGGCCGCCGTCGAATCCGATTCAGACCGAACGCTCGAGGCTGCCGTCAGCTGCGACATGGCCGTTCATGCGCTTCTTGCCGGGACCGAGCCGCCCCATGCAGAGCGCATCACTCATGGCGGCGCTTTACCAGAACTCACCAGCCATTTGGTCAATCTGTATGTCAGCCCGTCACATAACAAGCCGGGGGTCGCCGCCTTGGCTGATTTGATGCGCCGGGCATGGGACGGGCGCGATTCTGACGCCCGCCCCGGTATCGCGGCGGAATAGAGGGCGCGGCTCAGGCCGGCATCGTTATCACGACTTTGCCGGTCGATTTGCGAGTGCGCATCAGGTCCATTCCCTCCATGGTTTGCTCAAGTGGCAGGGCGTGGCTGATATGCGGGTTCAATTGGCCCTTGGCGTATAGCCCCATGAGTTGCCCTAGGGATTGCGTGATGATTTGCGGTTTGAAGGCCGCGTATCCACCCCAGTAAAGCCCAATAATATCAATGTTTTTCACCAAGAGAATATTGGCGGGGAATTGCGGGATCTGGCCACCCGCGAACCCAATGACAATGAAACGCCCCTCGGGCTTCAGTGTGCGCAACGCCAGCGATGCGATGGGGTCACCGACCGCGTCATAGACAACATCGACACCACCCAACGCCTTGAGTTCTGCCTTGAGGTCCGGGCTGTCGCTGTCAACCAACACCGATGCACCCGCCGCCTTCGCCACTGCGAGTTTCTCAGCGCCACGCGCCACGGCGATCACTTTTGCGCCGAGTTGTGCGCCGATTTCAACAGCCGTCAATCCGACACCGCCCGCAGCGCCTAGGACCAAAAGCGCCTCACCCTGTGCCAAGCGCGCACGATGCGCGAGTGCCACATGCGAGGTGCCATAGGAAATCATGAAACCCGCCGCGTGCTCAAAAGGCATGGCGTCGGGCAGGGGCATACAGCGTTCCGCCGGAAAACAACCAAAATCCGCCAACCCGCCTTGTCCGGCAAAGGCCGCAACGCGCTGACCCACAGCAAGGCCGGTGACGCCTTCACCGATGGCATCAATGCTGCCCGCGACTTCCATACCCATCACAAAAGGTAGGTCGGGCCGTTCCTGATACTGACCACGTGCCATCAGCAGGTCGGCGAAATTCAGACCACAAGCGCGTATTTTCAGCCGAATTTCACCCGGAGCCGGTTCGGGCATCGGAAGGTCCGTCAGGGCAGGGGGAGTGTCGGTCGAGGATAAGACAAAAGCGCGCATGGTATTCTCCGAGTTTTTTGTTGGCGACACGATGTCTTGTGGCGTCGCTAAGGTAAAGACTGACGCGGCGGATCCGGGAAAACTGTCGCAAAATGCGAATGCGCGCTTGGGTTGATCTCAATGTGCGTTGCATTATGCAAAACACGTCTTGATGGAAGAGGCGGTGCGTGTTTACATCTCATGGTAAGGTAGCGTGGGCTGTCTTTGGATGACGCTGCGTCAAACTGAGACTGCTGCAATAATGCGATCCGCTGACCCCGGATTGATGCACGTAAGCCAACAGGGTTGTCGAATTTCGATAAGATTCGGATAAAATGGATGAGATTACTAAACTTGGCATGAAACGTGCTTAAGCTGTAATAGCACGAACTGCTAAGCCGCGCGGTGTCACGATGACATCTGGTGCGGAGATCTGATTTTGAGGAGCGCAATTGTGAAACACCCTGTAGATGTTCATGTCGGCAAACGCATCCGCCACCGCCGCTGGATGGTCGGGATGACGCAGCAGCAATTGGCTGATTCGGTCGGTATCAAATTTCAGCAGATTCAAAAATACGAAACCGGTATGAACCGGGTCAGCGCCTCGCGCCTTTGGGATATCGCGCGCACGCTCGGCGTGACGATCGGCTTCTTCTTTGAAGGGTTGAGCAGCGATAGCGCAGAGGTCGCGGTCGAAGCAGACATATTGGCCAACAAAGAGGCGATGGAATTGGTGCGCGCCTATTACTCGATCCCTGAGGCACAGCGAAAGCGCCTGTTCGATTTGGCGCGTGTTCTCTCTGAAGCGGCATAAGCTGGCGATACCGGCGCAGCGCGGGCCTTGCCCGGCGCGGTCAGCACCCATAAACAGAAAACGGCTCGTGCTCTTGCGCGGGCCGTTTTCTTTGGAACCGGAGCCTAGACAATGCCACGCAGGATACTTTCGCCACAGATCACCGAAGCGCTATGGCAGACGGCTCATGCGCTTGCCGACGTTGCGCGCCCGGTGACTTTGGCCAGTTTCCGAAAACCGGGGCTGACAGCGGACAACAAAGACGCGAACGGCTTTGATCCGGTCACGGTTGCGGACCGCGCCACCGAGGCGGCGATTCGGGCAAAACTCGCTGAGTTGAGGCCACAAGATGCGATACTGGGCGAAGAAAGTGGCGCGAAACCCGGAACCAGCGGGCTGACTTGGGTGATCGACCCCATCGACGGCACGCGCGGGTATCTGTCGGGCACGCCGACATGGGGCGTGTTGATCGGGTTGGTGGATGATGAGGGGCCGATCCTCGGTATCATTGACCAGCCTTATATCGGCGAGCGGTTTTACGGCGGATTGGGCGAGGCGCATGTCGTTGGCCCGCAGGGGCGGAGTGACCTGACCACTCGCCCGGCGCGCGGGCTCGCCGAGGCGATTGTCTTTACAACCTTCCCCGAGGTCGGGACGCCCGCTGAACAAGCCGCGTTTCACCGGGTCGCGGCGCAGGCGCGCCTGACGCGGTATGGGATGGATTGTTATGCCTATGCGCTGTTGGCTGCGGGCCAGGTTGATCTGGTGATTGAAGCCAGGTTGCACAGCTATGATATCGTCGCGCCAATCGCGGTGATCGAGGCGGCGGGCGGGATCGTGACCAATTGGCAGGGTGGCCCGGCGCATCACGGTGGGCAGGTGATTGCGGCGGCAAACGCCCAGATTCATGCCGAGGCTATGGCTCTGTTGAACCCGTGAGGGGGTGCGTCGCTTAGGGCCGTCGAGGCCCCGCGCGCCGCTGGGGGTTTTACACCCCCACGGGCCTTTGGCCCTTCCCCCGCAGGATATTTTTGGCACAAAGATGGGTTAGGCGCGCTGTGTTGGCTGGCCGTTGACCCAAGTCGCTTGGATTGCGCGATCATCACCCATCATGATGGTCGGGAACAGGGCCTCCCAAAAGTCGTTGGCGCGGATGGCGCGCTGGGCGATGGCGGGGGTCGAGGCGAGGTTGACGACGATCAGGTCAGCCTCGATGCCCGGTTTCAGGGTGCCGATGGTGTTGCCAAGGCCAAGCGCTTGGGCAGAGCCGGTTGTCGCGAGCCACCACAATTGCGCAGGGTGCAGGGCTGTTCCGCGCAATTGGGCGATTTCATAGGCCGCAGCCATGGTTCGGAGCATCGAAAACGAGGAGCCGCCGCCAATGTCGGTGGCAAGGCCGATTTTGTGCCCTTCGGCTTTCAATCCGGCCATATCGAACAGGCCCGAGCCAATGAAGCTGTTGGAGGTCGGGCAATGGATGAGTGAAGCCTTGACCTCAAGTAGGCGGGCGCGCTCGCGGTCGGTCAAGTGAATGGCGTGCCCATAGAGGCCTTTTTCGCCCAGCAAGCCGAAGCTTTCGTAGACGTCGAGATAGTCGCGTGCGTTGGGGAATAAGTCGTGGACCCATGCGATTTCTTCGCGTTGCTCGCTCAGGTGAGTTTGCATCGGGCAGTCGGGGTGCTCGGCCCACAATGCCCCAAGGGCTGCCAGTTGTTCTGGCGTTGAGGTCGGCGCAAAGCGCGGCGTGATGGCATAGGTCAAACGGTCGACGCCGTGCCAGCGAGTGAGCAATGCTTTTGACTCGTCGTAGGCCGATTGCGCCGAGTCGCGCAACGTCTCGGGCGCGTTGCGGTCCATGCAGGTTTTGCCGCCGAGCACGCGCATCCCACGGGTTTGTGCGGCTGCAAACAGGGCCTCGACGCTTTCGGGGTGGATGGTGCAAAAGCTGCAAACCGTTGTGGTGCCATTCGAAAGCATAAGATCAAGGCAGGTTTCGGCGGCGTTTTTGGCAAAGGCAGGGTCACCGAAGCGCGATTCTTCGGGGAAGGTATAGGTGTTGAGCCAATCAATCAGGCGTTTGCCCCAACTGGCGATCATGGCGGTCTGGGGATAATGCGCGTGTGCGTCGATGAAGCCCGGTGAAATCAGCGCATTGCCGTAATCGTGGCGCGGCGCGGTCGGATGCGTTTTGAGCAGCGCATCAGCGGTGCCGACGGCAGCGATTTTCCCGTTTTCAATATAGACCGCGCCCTTGGATTCATGGCGCGCGGCCTCGGGTCCGTTAAGGAACGGGTCGTCGGAAAACGTCAGGGTTTGACCAAGAAGCAGCGCGGTTGTCATCGGTTCACCGTTTGATCTGTTCAGAGGGCGCTCAAACCCAGAGCGGGTTGAACATCCCCTTTATTGCGCGACCGATTGCGCATAACAACCACTGGCGCGCGGAGACTCGGGTGCGTGGATTGACGATTGGGGGCTGCGATGACGGGACCGGAGAACGGAAAGTTGGTCGACGATAGGGTCTATGACGCCGAGGATCTGTCTGTTGACGATCTGGATAGCGACCGGATCGATGTCGTGCTTGATGCGGTTGAAGCGGGTGATGCCGAGGCCGTTTTCGAGGCGCTGGAACCGCTGCACGCCGCCGATATCGCCGATTTGCTCGAACAGATCAGCGGCTCGCAACGGCGCGCGTTGCTGGTGCTATATGGCCATAAACTCGACGGTGAAGTTCTTTCCGAACTCGAAGAATCCGTGCGGGAAGAGGTTATCGACGCCCTGCCGCGCGAACAGTTGGCCGAGGCTGTGCGCGATCTGGATACCGATGATGTCGTTGATATCATTGAGGATCTTGAGGATCATGAGCAAGCCTATATTCTGGACAAGCTTGAGGTTGAAGACCGGGCTGCGGTGGAAAGCTCACTGGCGTGGCCTGAGGGGTCAGCCGGACGCCTTATGCAATCCGAAACCGTGGCCGTGCCGCAAGATTGGAACGTCGGTCATGCGATTGACCAAATGCGGTCGTCCGAGTCACTGCCAGATCAATTCTATCATGTGGTTTTGGTCGACGCGCGGCACCGCCCCACCGGCTATGCGACCCTTGGTCGGTTGCTGGCGTCGCGCCGCGACGTGGCCCTGAGTGACATCGCCGAAGAGAGTTTCCGCACCGTTGAGGCGGCGCAGGACGAAGAAGAAGTTGCGCGGCTGTTCAATAAATATCACCTGATCACCATGCCGGTAACCGATCAAGCGGGCCGTTTGGTCGGTGTGATCACAATTGATGACGCGATGACCGTGTTGGATGATGAGCACGAAGAAGACATGTTGCGCATGGCCGGTGTGAATGAGGAAAGCTCGTTGAGTGACCGCATTATCGACACTGCGCGCAGCCGCTTTTTGTGGCTCTTTGTGAATTTGATCACCGCGATTATGGCGTCGATGGTTATTTCGCAATTCGAAGAAGCGATCAACGCGATGGTGGCCTTGGCGGTGCTGATGCCGATTGTCGCGTCGATGGGCGGGAACGCGGGCACACAGTCGATGACCGTGGCCGTGCGATCCTTGGCGACGCGCGAATTGACCGGGCAGAACACGCGCCGGGTCATCTGGCGAGAATTGGTCGTGGGGGTGATCAACGGTGTCGCCTTTGGTTTGATCATGGCGACGGTGGTCTCGTTCTGGTTTGGCGTGCCTATGTTGGCGGTTGTGATCGCTTTGTCGATGGTGCTGACATTGGCCTCGGCGGCTTTGTCGGGCATCGTTTTGCCGGTGATCTTGGACAAAATGGACGTCGATCCGGCGCTGGCATCGGGGCCGTTTGTCACAACTGTCACCGATGTGGTAGGTTTCTTCGCCTTCCTCGGGCTGGCCTCTGTCATGCTGCTGTAAACGCAGCAAAGGCGCAGGGCATGGACACCATCGACGAGATCAAAGCCAAGGCACGCAAAACCGCATTCGCCGGGCGAAAATCGGCATTTGGCACGGGGCGAGATGCCGCCGCTCAGGCGCATTTACGGGCGGCGTTGGCAGAGTATGTCGATGCGGCTTTGGCCGGGTATTTGCCGATCCGCACCGAGATTGATCCGGTCCCCGTAATGGCCGCGCACGCAGGCCCGGTCGGCGTGCCGGTGATTTTGGGTAAAGGCCAACCGCTGGAGTTCCATCGCTGGAGTGCGGGCACCCCACTGACCGAGGGTGCGTTCGGGGCGATGATCCCGGTGGACGGTGTCGCAGTAACTCCGCGTGTGCTGATCGTGCCTTTGGTAGGCTTCGATGCGCGCGGGTATCGGCTGGGGTATGGCGGTGGGTTTTATGACCGCACGCTGGCCAAACTGCGCGCAGCGGGGCCGGTCTATGCGCTGGGCTTTGCCTTTGACGCGCAAGAGCTGCCCGAGGTGCCGATTGACGCCTATGATCAACAGCTTGACGGGATTGTCACAGAAACCGGATTGCGCCAGTTTCGCTAGCGTTTCGGTGCCGCCGCGTGGCGACACCTGATGACAATCCAGCGCAGTTTAATCCGTGCAAACGGTCTCGCGCCGTCCGGCCTGGGTAAAGACTTCGTGGCAGCCGAATAGTGGGGTCATCGGCGCGCAGGTGCGTGACCGCGCAAGACAAGCACCGGCGCAATCGCTGGCCTCGTCGCATTGACGCCCTGCATCTTGGGTCTGATGTACGCAAGCATAGAACCCTGTACCTCGGGGCATGAAA
>Ga0102812_10003226_pt1 | contig 10727 bp, 8 predicted proteins | sample ColrivemetaGS713_FD_79334 | JGI IMG/M metagenome (GOLD analysis project Ga0102812, IMG submission 79334) | Estuarine microbial communities from the Columbia River estuary - Flood tide ETM metaG S.713 | ecosystem: Environmental > Aquatic > Marine > Intertidal zone > Estuary | place: USA: Columbia...
CAAAACCGCCGCTACTATCCGCATCATACTATGCTAATCACACCTAAATCTGAATATTTACCCTTTTAGTCTAGTGATGTGAGACAAGCTATTCATAAGCTGTCTAACAATTCCTGCTTCAAAAGCAGAGTGGCCAGCTTCATCAACAAGAACGAGTTTGGCCTGTGTGCCCCATTCTTTGGCAAGCGTATGAGCTGTGCGTGGCGGGCAGATAACATCATGACGCCCCTGTACAATCCACGCAGGTAAATGCGAAATGCTGTTCAGATTATCAAGCAGGTGATTTTCGGGCATAAAACAATCATTAGTAAAATAATATGCCTCGAGCAAGGCAAGGCTTAATGCCATTGGCCCTGCATCGCGGTGCGCAGCAGCTAAGGTTGCACAGGAGTTCTCATACCCCGCCCAAGCGCGCGCTGCTTCGAGTGCAATAGACTTGCTTGGGCTTGTTAGCCGACTGTAATAAGCGCTGAGCAAATCACCCCGTTGCGAGACAGATATCGGCGCAACAAAGCGTTCATATGCTTCTGGAAAGAACCGGCCCATATCATATAAAAACCAGTCAATTTCAGCTTTGGAGCCAAGGAAAATTCCGCGCAGGATAAAGCCAAGACAATTTTCTGGATAACGAATTCCATAGGCAAGCGACAAGGTGCTTCCCCATGACCCACCAAACAAAAAATGCTGCGATACACCAACAGCGCGGCGTATATCATCCATATCCTGAATAAGGTGCTGAGTTGTATTATCCTTGATGCTAGCAAACGGTGTTGTGCGCCCAGACCCGCGCTGATCAAACAGAATGACATGATATCGTTTCGGGTCAAACAGCCGGCGATGTGCCGGCGCACAGCCTGACCCCGGACCGCCATGAACAAACATCACAGGAATACCGTCTGGTGTGCCGCACTGCTCATAATATATCGAATGACCATCACGATGAAGGATGCCCGTATTAAAGGGCTTAATATCATCGTGAAGATCGACATCGCGATCAAAAGCGTGGGGCATCTTAGGTTCCGTTCAACGGCGTTTCAGAAAGTTCCCCAGTCTAGGAAATCTGAGGCAGCAAATCCAGCGGTGATTCAGATTGCTCCTCAAGACTCTTTTTCAGCTTCTTTAACGCGCGATGCTCAAGCTGACGAACACGCTCTTTACTAACGCCCAGAACACCGCCCAGCTGTTCCAAAGTTGCCCCATCATCCTGCAACCGCCGCTTCATGATAATTAAGCGTTCACGCGGTGATAATTCGGATAATGCGTCATTTAACCAGCGCGACAGGACTTCCCCATCATGCAGTTCAATGACAACCTGTTCAGGGTTTGGGCGGTCATCGGCAAGAAAATCTTGCGCTTCGCTTTCGCTCTCCTGACTGACAGCAGCATTGAGTGAGCCATCAGCGCCAGAGAGGCGTTGTTCCATAACAGTGACATCTGCCACTGTTACACCAATTGTCTCAGCAATTTTCTGCCGACCTTCATGCGATAACGGGCCGCCATCAGCTTCGCCAATACGAGCACGGAGCCGTCGTAATTTGAAAAATAATGATTTGTGAGCAGCTGTTGTACCGGTCCGTACTATCGACCAGTTACGCAAAATATGATCCTGAATAGATGCCCTAATCCACCATGCCGCATAGGTTGAAAACCGAACGCCCCTATCAGGGTCAAAGCGCTTTGCTGCCTGCATCAACCCGATATTGCCTTCTTGAATTAAATCGCCATTGGACAGGCCATAATAACGATATCTAGAGGCAGCGCTCACCACGATACGGGCATAGGCCATCACCAGCTCATGCATCGCACGGTCATCACCCTCATCACGCCATTTGGTGGCTAGCTCAACTTCATGCTCGCGCTCTAGCAGCGGTTGCTGCATCGTATAGCGGATGTAGGAATTATCTGATTGTCGTGTTTCATTAGCACTAAACTGTGTCATAACTTGCTCCTTATTCTCATAACTTGTTACGGAATAAGTGCGCCAGTAGATCAGGTTTTTGCCAGATTGTTTTAGGTCTTTTTACTCTGCCATCATAATAACTGAAAAATATATCACCAGTTACGATGATACAGACAGAAACGCCGCCAAAAATATGTCTGAATGCATAATACCGACGTTATGCTACATCCATCAAATCTTCGAGCCGGACAGCTGCTGTTGCCTGATCGATCTCTTCAATAGCAGCGAACTCGCGTGCTAGACGCTCAAGAGCTGCCTGATACATCTGACGCTCAGAATAAGATTGTTCGGTTTGGGTATCACGCTTGCGCAAATCACGAACAACTTCAGCAATAGAGACAGGATCACCTGATTTAATCTTTGCTTCATATTCTTGTGCCCGGCGCGACCACATTGTTCTGCGAACGCGCGCTTTTCCTTTGAGAGTAAGGATAGCGTCATCCATATGCTTGCGCGATGACAGGGTACGTAACCCAAGGCTCATTGCTTTTTCCATCGGAACCCGCAATGTCATTCTGTCCTGCTCAAAACGAATCACAAGGAGCTTAATTTGCATCCCAGCAATGTCGTTTGTCTCTGTGCCGATAATTTTACCGACGCCATGAGTTGGATAGACGACAAAGTCACCATCCTGATAAATAAATTCTTTTTTGGCCATAATCATTCGCATTCACGAGCCCCTACGGGAAAGGCGAGCATCGTTGATTTGTGAGTGACAAATTGTCTAAGCCAAGCGCCGACCGGCACAGGCTGTATAATCCCTACCGGTCAAACGCCGGCCAGAAGAGTGTAACATAATTTCACAAAAAGTTCAACTTGGCGGGCAGGCTCACCCACCACACCTGATTAATCGCCGGTTCCGGGCGCTTCGCTGAAATGAGATTCAAACTTACCAGGCGTATCACGCAGTTTGTCAGCATCAGGCATTTGAGCTTTCTGTTGCGTAATATTCGGCCATAATTCTGAAAATTTTCGGTTCATCTCAACCCATTCAGGCGCGCCAGGCTCTGTATCAGGCAAAATGGCTTCTGGCGGACATTCAGGCTCACACACACCGCAGTCAATGCATTCATCGGGGTGAATCACAAGCATGTTTTCACCTTCATAAAAGCAATCAACCGGACACACTTCTACGCAATCAGTGTATTTGCACATGATACATTTGTCATTGACGATATAGGTCATAATTATTCCAACTTATTCTATTACCAGCTTATCTAATTACTGGCTTATCTTATTACTGGCTTATCTTATGATTAGTCTTATCATGTCAGTATTTACGCGCTTGCCTCATCGATTCCAAGACGGGTGCGGGCTGTCTGGGCGGCTAACCCAGAATCAACGTCCGAGATATAGAGAAGGCCAGCAAGTCTGCGCATTAATTGAGCCTCAATCTGGTCAAGTCTATTATCTGATAGCACTACCATCCAGACAAGTTCAAGCACCCCAATTCGTTCTTCATAATCTGCCTTCTCACGCAACCGGCGCATCAGCCCATGAATCTCAACTCGGTCGGCATAATCGCTTACCGCATCGCTGAGAACAGATGTCATCTCATCATCAGATAACTCAAACTGCGCTGAGATGATTTCGGCAATTAGCTGGGATTCTTCCTCGGCAATCTTACCGTCCGCACCAGCCGCCTCAATCATAAGGGCTGTTACAAGCTGAGCTAGCTCTAAACTTTCGCTGACCTCTTTTACAGCTTGTGTGTCATTTTGGCTAAGCCAGTTTTTTACAGTACTAAACATCTTACATCTCTTTTTGGTTTTATGGTTTATGCTGAACTAAGCGGGTCTTTTAGCTTAACGGTGTCACGGCGCTCTCTTTTTGTTGGTCTGCCGGTGCCCCTCTCCCTGCTCTCAAAATCAAGACGACGCAACTCTGAATCGTCTTTTTGATTGCGCGGGGGAAGCGGGGCTAGATCTTCATACAGCGTTTGCGCCTCAGGTGCCGGACCGCGGCGACCGCCAAAATCAACAATCTTTATGACGCGCGCATGCTCGACAAGAACGAAGGTTAAAACATGCCCTATCTGGGTCTGTCGATGGGGTTTATTCACAATTTGGCCGTCTATTCTGAGCTTGCCTGATGAGATAAATTTTGTTGCAAGGGACCGTGTCTTAAAAAAACGGGCATACCATAACCATTTATCAAGGCGAACAGGCTCAGCAGATTTCATACCGTCATTATCTAATTTAGACATTACCCAACTTATTTTTTCAATGCCGCTAAAACAGCAAAGGGTGAGTTAGGATCAGGCTGCTTTTCAGGCGGACGAGACCCGCTATTACGCTGCCCTTTTGCTGCTGGCTGTCCGCCGCCCGATTTTCCCTTTTTAGGATTACGTTTATTGTCCTTGCGCGGCGCCCCTGCTGCGCCGTCGGCATGACGCGGTTTATGCGCTGGTCGTTTTGTACGCACCCGCTCAAACAAGGCAAGAGCCGGCTTTTCAGGATCATCAGACGGCTCTTCTCCAGCCTGACGGCACCCAATATCGCTCAGCATTAGTGCCATTTGGTCGCGTGATACGCCTGCTAGGGATAACATCTCATCTGTGATTTTGAACTGTCCAGCGCGTGCAGCGTTACGCACAAGCGCAGCAACCCGCTCAACCATATCAACGCGCATTACCCTCTGGCCAAGCCGCCGGTAGCCTGCGACCATCCAATAACCATCATCAACACCCTCTACCGCATCAAAAGACACACGGCCTTCAGGTGGGGGACCGCATTCCGGAAATGTCTTGGTGAAGAGGCTATATAATAGAACCCGTAATTTTATCGGCGCAGGCTTGAGCATGTCCGGCATGAAAAACGCTTCCATACCGGTGCGCACACCAAGGCGCGCTAGATGAGGTTTATCTGTCTCTTGCATGTCCTTGATAGCAGAGGCGATATCGGCGCGGGTAACTGTGCCAAACTTCTCATACATCTGATATAAGATGCCGCGCGCAACACCTGATAGCCGGGCTGGCTGGACAGCGGCAGGCGCCGGTTTTTCAGATTCTAGCTCTGGAGAGGCTGTTTTAGCAGGCGCGGCAGTTTTATCTGCTGTAATTTCTGATTCTATTTCTGGCGTACTTTCTGGCGTACTTTTGGGGGCGTTCATGTTTGGATCAGGCTTCGCCTCAGCTGGTAGGCTTACCTCATCGGGACGCGATAATGCCAGAAGCGGTTCAAGCACCGTGCTAATATGATCACTCATAAAGCGCACTAGCCTGTCATGAATACGCGCTTTCTGTTCGCTCGTCAGAAGGTCGCTATCAACAGCATCGACTCGCGGCGCATAGACAAGTTCACTTGGGTATAAGCGGCCAATTTCAGCTTCCCGCCACATTATTCTGCCTGATTCAGTTAAGACAAAAGCAGGGTCAGCAGACTGGCTAAGCGCGAAGACACGCCGCTCAATCTCGTCTGGCAGGCCTTTGCGCGCAGCAGAAAGTATCACAGCCTTCTCATCTGTTTCAGACAGGCTTGGCGTAAAGGTAAAGCCATGTAGGCTTCCTACATCTTCACCTTCGACAAGGACGGTGCCGTCTAGTTTTACTGATGTCATCAAAACAGTCGATTCCCTTAATTTGCGCGATAGATGTGCTGCTCTTCGGTCAACAAAGCGCTGTGTTAGCCTATTATGCAGCTCATCCGATAACCTATCTTCTATTGATTTGGCAAGATCCTGCCAGTTTTGACCCGCTTCGGTCCAGCCATTTTTATGGGTTATATAGGTCCAGGTACGAATATGGGCAATCCGTGTCATCAAAGTATCTATATCGCCATCTATTCTATCCAGATGTTGCATCTGATTTGCAACCCACTCTGTTGCCAGCACGCCAGTGCGCGCAAGACTGTCAAAGATATGGGCTAGCATGACAACATGGCTATCGGTCATGGTATTCCGAAAATCAGGAATCTGCGCTACATCCCACAATAATCGTATCCGGCCAGGACTATTTGCAAGAGCTGCTATTTCACTTCGTTCACACAAGGCTTGCATCGTAAGCTGGTCAACAGCATCTGCCTTTCGTGACATAAAAGAGTGCGGCGGCTGCGCTTCAAATGAACGTGTTAGCGCGCGCATTGTGCTAAAATCAAGGTTTCGGGACCGCCAGTAAAGCGTATGCACTGCCGGAAATATGTGTGATTCAATTGCATCAATCATTTCCGGCTCAAGAACGCGCGCTTCCTCCGTCACCCCAAAAGTCCCATCGGTAACATGACGTCCGGCTCGGCCGGCAATCTGGGCAATTTCAGAGGCGCTGAGATGGCGCATATGCCGGCCATCAAATTTGACATCCTGTGCAAGCGCAACATGGCTGATATCCATATTCAATCCCATCCCGATTGCATCTGTTGCAATCAGAAAATCGACATCTCCATTCTGATAAAGCTCAACCTGAGCATTGCGGGTTCGCGGGGAGAGAGCGCCCATCACAACCGCAGCGCCGCCGCGCTGACGGCGCACCAGCTCAGCAAGCCGATATACGTCTGCTGCCGAAAAAGCGACAATGGCTGAGCGCCGTTGCAGGCGTGTTACTTTCTTACTGCCAGCCCATGACAGACGCGACAGACGTGACCGGCGAATAAGCTCAGCGTCTGGAAAGAGTTTTTTCAGCAGACGGCGCATTGTCTCAGCGCCGAGAAATAGCGTTTCCTGACGCCCGCGTGCATGCAGTAACCTATCGGTAAAGATATGGCCGCGCTCCCTATCGCCTGCAAGCTGGACTTCATCGATAACAAGACAATCCACATCACGTTCCAGCGGCATGGCTTCGACAGTGCAACAAAAATAACGGGCATGGGGCGGAACGATTTTCTCTTCGCCCGTGATGAGCGCAACTTGCCCTGCCCCAAGCTTTGCCACCAGCTTGTCATAATTTTCCCGCGCCAGAAGTCGCAATGGAAACCCAATCATACCAGAGGCATGACCGATCATCCGATCAACAGCATAAAATGTTTTGCCTGTGTTGGTCGGGCCAAGAACGAGCTTAATATCTGAAAACATCATAAAAGTCTCTGCATCCAAAAAAATGCACTTACTGAAAAAAAATAGTGACAGCTTCCCATCTTCTATCCCAAAAAGCCCTTTGCAACCTAGATAAATCCAAACAATAACGGGGTCGCAGGGCTGAGCGCCGTGCAAAGAACGCGAAACCCTAAATTTCACCCTTCTTTTTTAACCATATAAAACCAATATTACGGTATAATGTTTTAACTTGAGTGAAAATTTTGGATGCTATCTTTTGTTTTGATATCGCGTTGCTAAAATAGTACGATAACCCAAATTCAAGAGAGCCATAATCAGCCTCCTAATTTTACCCCTTAATTTTATAGAGATAATGATGGATCTTTACAGCGAATATCTAAATGAAATCAACGACCGTAAAACACAGGGCTTACAGCCAAAACCGATAGATAACGGTGCCCTATTAGATGCGATCATTGCCAATATTAAGGACCCATCTAATCCAAATAGAGAGCAGTCGCTTAACTTTTTCATCTATAATACTCTGCCCGGCACTACGTCAGCTGCGGCAAGCAAAGCAAGCATGCTGAAAGAAATCATTACTGGCGCTACCACGGTAGATGAAATTTCTACGGCATTTGCCTTTGAGCTTCTGTCACACATGAAGGGTGGACCTTCTATTGAGGTTTTGTTGGATTTAGCTCTCGGGGAAGATCTTCAAATAGCACAAGACGCAGCCGATGTTATGAAGACACAAGTCTTTTTATATGATTCAGACATGGCGCGCCTGAAAAAGGCTTATGATGAGAATAACCTCATCGCAAAACAAATCCTTCAAAGCTATTCAACTGCTGAATTTTTTACAAAATTAAACAATATTGATGACCAAATCAAAGTTGTTGCATACGTCGCAGCAGAAGGAGATATTTCAACAGATCTCCTCTCTCCTGGCAATCAAGCTCACTCCCGTTCTGACAGAGAACTTCATGGGAAATGCATGATCTCCGAAGCCGCTCAAATCGAAATACAGGCGCTTCAAAAACAACATCCAGACAAGCGTGTCATGCTGGTTGCGGAAAAAGGAACAATGGGTGTTGGCTCATCAAGAATGTCTGGCGTAAATAACGTAGCGTTATGGACAGGCAAACAGGCAAGCCCCTACGTCCCTTTTGTTAATAACGCTCCTATCGTTGCCGGAACAAACGGCATTTCTCCTATCTTTCAAACAACTGTTGGGGTAACTGGCGGGATAGGCCTCGACCTTAAAAATTGGGTGAAAAAACTAGATGCCGATGGCAACCCAATCCTCAATAATGATGGCTCACCAATTCTTGTGGAAAAATATACAGTCGAGACAGGCCGGGTTTTTACAATCAATACTAATGACAAAAAGCTACTCACTGAAGAGAGTGACGAAGAATTAGTTGATATCTCATCCTCATTCTCACCTCAAAAAATAGAGTTCATCAAGGCTGGCGGCTCATATGCCATTGTCTTTGGTAAAAAATTACAGGGTTTTGCCTGTGAGGCTCTGAACGTTAAATTGGTATCTGCTTTTGCTCCCTCAAAAAGAGTGTCGCATCCAAATCAAGGTTTAACGGCAGTCGAGAAAATTTTTAATGCCAATGCGCTTGACGTAGATGACAATCAAATTCTTCATGCCGGCGCCGATGTACGGGTCAAAGTAAACATTGTTGGCTCTCAAGATACGACTGGCCTAATGACGTCTCAAGAATTAGAGGGCATGGCAGCAACAGTAATTTCGCCTTCTGTAGATGGCGCCTATCAGTCTGGCTGTCACACAGCTTCAGTCTGGGATTTCAAAGCTCAGGAAAACACGCCGAAGCTCATGGAATTCATGAATAATTTTGGGCTCATTACGGCAAGAGACCCGAACGATGTTTATCAGCCAATGACTGATGTCATTCACAAGGTGTTAAACGACATCACAGTTGATGATTGGGCGATCATTATTGGCGGAGATTCTCACACACGCATGTCCAAGGGCGTTGCTTTTGGCGCAGATTCTGGAACGGTAGCACTTGCACTAGCAACAGGGGAGGTCACGATGCCTATCCCTGAAACAGTTAAGGTAACATTTAAAGGTGCCATGGCTGAACATATGGATTTCCGAGATATTGTTCATGCCACTCAAATTCAGATGCTGAAGCAGTGTGGGGACAACGTCTTTCAAGGGAGAATTATTGAAGTCCATCTCGGCACATTGCTCGCAGACCAAGCCTTTACCTTTACAGATTGGACAGCCGAAATGAAGGCAAAGGCGTCCATCTGCATTTCTGAAGATGCGACTATGATAGAGTCCCTCAAAATCGCCGCAGACCGCATTCAGACAATGATAGATAAGGGCATGGATAATAACACCAGCATGCTAAAAGGGCTCATCGCGATAGCCAATCGTCGTATTGCTGAGATCACTTCTGGAGAAAAGCCTGCCTTAAAGCCCGATGAAAATGCAAAATACTATGAAGAAGTGATAATTGACTTGGACGAAGTTAATGAGCCAATGATCGCTGACCCTGATGTCAATAACATAGATATCTCCAAGCGTTATACACATGATACAATAAGACCCATTTCATATTATAACGCCGAAAAATTGGTGGATTTAGGGTTTGTTGGCTCGTGTATGGTACATAAGGGCGATATAAAAATTGTGGCTCAGATGCTTCGCAACCTTGAAGAAAAAGCCGGTGTTGTTGAATTCAAAGCACCGTTAGTGGTAGCTGCGCCAACTTATAATATAATAGATGAGCTGAAAGCTGAGGGGGATTGGAGCATTCTGCAAAAATATTCCGGCTTTGAGTTTGATGATAATGCCCCGAAAAATGCTGCCCGAAAAACATATGATAATATTCTGTATCTAGAACGTCCGGGCTGTAACCTATGTATGGGGAATCAAGAAAAAGCAGCTAAGGGCGATACTGTTTTAGCAACATCTACTCGGCTTTTCCAAGGAAGAGTTGTGGAAGATTCTGACGAGAAAAAGGGCGAGTCTCTGCTTGCCTCAACGCCCGTTGTAGTGCTGTCAGCCATTCTGGGCAGAACCCCTAATATTGAAGAATATAAGGAAGCAGTGAAGGGCATTGACCTTACAAAATTCTCTCCCCCGTTAGCGAAAGTAGGAAACTCTTTGTCAACTCACTTCTAAAACTGCACCCAGAATAGTTTTAGAAATAGCGACTTTGATAACATAGCCATGTCCCAAGAAGTCATATCTCATTCTGGCGCGTTGACGGTATCAAAACTTTCGGCATATCGAAGTGGGAGGCAGCTTTCACTGCCAGCGTCTTTCTTGGTTCAGGCTGGTGATGTTATTTGCCTTACAGGGGTAAATGGGAGCGGAAAATCAACCTTGCTGCGGATGATTGCCGGCTTCCTGCCCTGCCATAGCGGCGACGTTACGCTTGATGGCGCCCCCTATAAGCCGCATCAGCCAGAATGCCGCCTTTCAGCGCGTTATCTTGGCAGTAATACAGGCCTTAGCCCGGAATTAACCGGCTGGCAAAATCTTCGTCATCTTGCCGCTCTTCATCGCATGCGCCCCATGTCTGAACAATCTAGCAATGACCTTTTTCAGATTTCAGACTTTGCCCATCGGCAGGTAAAGTATCTATCTGCCGGACAGTGCCAGCGTCTTGCCCTGACAGCGCTTCTTGACCCATCAGACATAACAGCTCTCTGGTTGCTAGATGAGGCTGAGACGGGACTTGATGCAGATAGTCAGGCACGCCTTCACACCCTTATTACCTCATTTAAGGACGCTGGTGGGCGGGATATATTG
>Ga0102812_10003227_pt1 | contig 10726 bp, 10 predicted proteins | sample ColrivemetaGS713_FD_79334 | JGI IMG/M metagenome (GOLD analysis project Ga0102812, IMG submission 79334) | Estuarine microbial communities from the Columbia River estuary - Flood tide ETM metaG S.713 | ecosystem: Environmental > Aquatic > Marine > Intertidal zone > Estuary | place: USA...
CACATTGGTAATGCCGGTCTCTTCCTGAATCACTAGCTGAGTGTTGCGGGCAATGCGGGCAGAGAACTCGGTGGGTAGTGCCAGAGCTTCATCAAAAGAATTGGTATGCAGCGACTGAGTGCCACCAAGAACCGCCGACATAGCTTCAATAGTCGTGCGCATCACGTTGTTGTAAGGGTCTTTACTGGTCAGGCTCACACCAGAGGTCTGGCAATGGGTTCGCAGAACCAGTGAACGGCCATCTTTAGGGGCAAACTTCTCTTCCATTAGAGTCGCCCACAAAATACGCGCTGCCCTAAGCTTGGCGATCTCCATAAAAAAGTTCATACCTATAGCAAAAAAGAACGACAGCCGCGGAGCAAACTTATCCACATCCATACCGCTATCAATGGCCGTGCGCACATACTCAATACCATCGGCAATGGTGTACGCCAGCTCCTGCACATTAGTCGCACCGGCTTCCTGCATATGGTAGCCACTGATGGAGATAGAGTTGAACTTGGGCATATGCTCAGCGGTGTAGCCAATAATATCCGACACCACCCGCATAGACGGCGCCGGTGGGTAGATATAGGTATTGCGCACCATAAACTCTTTTAAAATATCGTTTTGCAAAGTGCCCGCCAGCTGCTCCGGCGCAACACCCTGCTCTTCCGCTGCCACTATATAGCTGGCCATTACCGGCAGCACCGCACCATTCATGGTCATGGATACAGAGACCTTACCCAATGGAATACCATCAAATAAAATTTTCATATCCTCCACAGAATCAATGGCTACACCGGCCTTGCCCACATCGCCAACCACCCGAGGATGGTCCGAGTCATAGCCCCGGTGAGTGGGTAGATCAAAGGCCACTGAAAGGCCCTGCTGACCCGCAGCCAGGTTTTTACGATAGAACTCGTTGGAGGCTTCTGCGGTAGAAAAACCCGCATACTGGCGCACCGTCCAGGCTCGCCCCGCATACATGGTGGCCTTGGGCCCACGCTTGTAGGGCGCAAACCCAGGTAGGTTGTCCATATGCTCAAGGCCCGCAGTATCTTCAGCGGTATATAGCGGCTTAACCTCAATACCCTCGGGGGTTATCCACAGCAAATCATCTGGCGCAGCGCCTTTGCGCTCTTTGGTGGCCAGCTTCTGCCAATCAGCAATTGTTTTATTATCTGCCATCTCAACTCCGGCGTGATTTTCAATAGATGCAATATAGGCTGCACTATGCAGCACTGCTATTATTAATAGTAGGTCTATTTCTAACAGGCAAACTCACATTTATTGCCATTTAATTTCCCAATAAAAGCCATTAAATGCTATAAATATGGCATTAACTCACAAATTATGTCTTTTAGAGGCAGCCAATGGCAACTATCTGCAACCACCATGTGATTAGCTGCATGCATGGGCTAAGACAAAGCAACCAACCACAGCAGCAAGCCCTAGAGCGCGCCGGCATTAACCCAGCCGTGATGGGCCAACCCAACCAACGCGTGCACACCGACCAGGTAGCGCGGCTGTTTAAGACAGTGCAAGAAACCCTCAACGATGAGTTTATGGGCTTTACCCAAAGCCAGTGCAAAGTGGGCCTATTTGCCACCATGGCCGAGCTCGTCAGCCATTGCAGCACCCTGGGGGAGCTATTAGATAAGGCAGTGAACTTTTATAACCTGGTGAGCAATGATATCCCCATGAAGCTAGCCCGCTCCAAAGGCAATGCAGTGCTCAGTTTCCAAATGACCCAACCCCAGCTCGACCCAGAGCACTTTATGGCCGAGTTTTGGCTGGTAATTTGGCACCGCTTTCCCAGCTGGTATATAGGCCAACCCATACGCCTGCAAGAGACCCACTTTACCTTTGGCGCACCAGCCCACCGCGACGAGCTACAAATTATGTTCCCCAGCCAACTGCAGTTTAACCGCAGCGCCAACCGGCTTATTTTTGATGCCCAGTACCTAGATAAACCACTGGTGCGCTCAGACCAAGAACTGCAAACCTATGTACAAAACGCCCCCGCAGATGTGATGACCATTCCAGGCTCAGACAGCACCTTAGAGGCCCAGGTAGAGCGCATAATCAGCCAACAAAACCCAGACAGGCTGGTATTTGCACCCATCCATCAAATGGCAAAAGAGCTAGGTATAAGCAGCCAGACCTTGCACAGGCGGCTAAAAGAGAGCGCAACCAGCTATCAAAAAATTAAAGATAACCTGCGCAGGGAAGTGGCCATACAGAAACTAGTCAACGAAAAACTCAGCGTTGAGCAGGTGGCAGATATTGTGGGGTTTACAGAATCGCGCTCATTTACGCGAGCGTTTAAACACTGGACTGGGTTGACACCGAGGGCATACTGTAAAAGGGAGGGCTGATAACCCGTTATTAAGTCATTTAGAGGGCTGTTAGGACTCAGTCTTTTGCCAAGGTAAAAGTCTACCACCATCTTTCATCTTCTTTAGGGCTATCGTCAACGACTCCTTCGTAACCAAACCTTGGTTTTCAATCTCGACAAACAGCCACAACGACCCCATAACTGTTACACCCTCACGTTTTGTCGCCGATCTAAGATGCTTATCACCGGTCAGCAGAGGCAAAGATAGATTTGCAGCCAATGCCAAGGCAAAACAATCATTGCGGCTAGGACGAGGATATTTGGCCATCAACTGCTGAGCATACTGCAATATATCGCCTGATAGCGGCGCCTTTTGACCCATCTCCCACTTATTGAGAGTTTCTGCGGAAGTGCTCATTTTTTTGGCTAGCACAGACTGACTTAACTGGGACCGTCGCCGCGCCCAAATTAGGATATCTGGATTGATAAACGCATAGTTCCTAGCCATATTTAACTCAACTATATTTACCGGTTAACAAGCTTTATCAGCCTAAAGGATGACATTTTGCGAGTGTAACCACAAATCAGAGAGATATCAGGGCTTGGCCCGCAACAACGGACATCAAGAACCATGTGGGTGCACTGCACCCCCCACCTCAAACATAATCCAGCTGGGGTGTATTTTCTCTCAGATAGCTGCGAACACGGGCCTGGTGCGCCAATAGTTCTGGGGCGTGGGCTACCACTATGGTGGTTGGAATATAATCCAAATGACCGTTGGTTAAATCATTGACCATCACATAGACTTTTAGGTCGGCGATGCTCAGGTGGTCGTCAGCAAAGTAGATGCCGCCCTGTTCCAGCAAGCTTTGGTTTAGGCCAGATAGAAACAGTGGCAATGTGGTCTGTACCAACTCTTCCCGTACAGCTTTTTTCTGGTCTTCGGGCATTGAGTATGTGTCCGCCAGTCGCTTCATGCTGTCATCGGCTGTGTCCACAAAGGCGTCGCAGAGCGCCGCCTCCCAGGGGTCTTCTGGGTAGTACCCGGTGAGCTGACCAATGTATCTAGCTATAGCATTGGATTGATTGAGCCACTTGCCGTCTACTTCAAACTCCGGTAACTGACGATAGCGAAACTGGTCTCTGTGCTGGTCCCAGTCGGGAATCGGGATTCGGATATCCTCAAATCGAAGACCACCTAGTTTGAGAGCCAACCGAGCGGGTTCTGCCCGTCCCCCGTCAAAATCAAAATAGGTGAGTTTGAACTGTGCCATTGTCTGCCTCCTAAAGACGATTAGCCGAGTTATTAAAAGTTATTGCATAAGTGTAGACGATGGTTGGCCGTTGTGTGGGCGATTACAGAATACTGCTGTACTAAAATATTATTCGATACTGACTAGCTCCCACTGCACATGCAAAGCAGCCCCAAAACAAGTACCCTAAGGCTCTAAATAGTTAGCCTGCAGAAAAGCCCATGTCCGACAATAGAATTAGACTGACCCAATACAGCCACGGCGCCGGTTGCGGCTGCAAAATTGCCCCTGGGGTACTGGAGAATATTCTTAAAACTGACTTTGAGGCACCCCATGACGCCAGATTGCTGGTGGGCAACAGCACCAAGGATGATGCCGCGGTCTATGACTTGGGGGATGGCACTGGGGTTATCAGTACTACTGATTTCTTTATGCCCATTGTGAATGATCCCGTTGAGTTTGGGCGTGTGGCTGCCGCCAATGCGATTAGCGATATCTATGCCATGGGCGGCACGCCGATGATGGCCATAGCTATTTTGGGCTGGCCAATTAATAAACTGCCCGCCGAGGTGGCGCAGCAGGTAATTGACGGTGGGCGTCACGCCTGTGCTGAGGCGGGAATTCATTTGGCGGGCGGCCATTCTATTGATTCGCCGGAGCCTATTTTTGGACTGGCGGTGACTGGCCGAGTAGATTTAAAACACCTAAAGCAAAACAGCACTGCTAAAGCGGGCAACCAGTTATTTTTAACCAAGCCCATTGGCGTGGGTATTCTCACTACTGCTGAGAAGCAGGGTAAGTTGCAGCCTGAGCACGCCCGTCTGGCAGTAGACAATATGATGAAGCTAAACAGTATTGGAGCTGAGCTGGCCAAGATTGAAGGGGTAACGGCCATTACAGATGTCACTGGTTTTGGGTTGCTGGGCCATTTGCTGGAGATCTGTCAGGGCAGTGGTGTATCGGCCTCAGTGCAGCTCAGTGCCGTGCCTCTGCTTGACCCAGCTATTATCGATTACCTTAATCTAGGCTGTGTGCCAGGCGGCAGCGGCCGCAACTGGGAGAGCATTGGCGGCTCAGTGACCGGCACTGACTTACAGAGCCAGACCCTACTCTGTGACCCCCAGACCAGTGGCGGGCTGCTATTGGCGGTGGAGCCTGAGTCTGCTCAGCTGGTAACTGATCTATTGCGAGACGCTGGCTGTTGTGACCAGCCTATAGGTGAACTCAGCCAGGCGCTTGGCAACTCGACCATTCAGGTTATTACATGAGTCTGCCGCTGATTAACAATTATAAGCAACTGCTGCTGGACTATACCCCAATGATTGATGTGCGGGCGCCGGTGGAGTTTGCGACCGGTGCTCTACCAGCTTCGATTAACCTGCCACTTATGACAGATGATGAGCGTCACCAGGTGGGTCTGCGCTATAAAAACAACGGCCAGGACTCCGCTATAGCCATGGGCCATCAGTTAGTCCATGGAGAGATAAAACAGCAGCGCGTGCAGGCCTGGCAGGATTTTATGCAGGCCAATCCCAGCGCTGTGCTCTACTGTGCTCGGGGCGGTTTACGCTCGCAGCTAACCCAACAATGGCTGGCAGAGGCTGGCATTGACTGCCCTAGGGTTGAGGGTGGCTACAAATCTCTGCGTGGGTTTTTATATCAGTATCTGATGGATTACTGCACAGACAATATGTTTACCATTGTGTCTGGTATGACCGGCACAGGTAAGACCGAGATTATTCAGGCGCTGCCAACCGGGTTGGACCTTGAGGGCGCAGCTAATCACAAGGGCTCAAGCTTTGGGCGGCCGCTGGACGAACAGCCAGCGCAGATTGATTTTGAAAACCGTATTGCCATTGATCTGCTAAAGATCCAGGATCAACACCCCCAGTCTATGGTGGTGCTCGAAGATGAGAGCCGCAATATTGGCGCGAGGCATATTCCCCATTATTTTTCTGACCGCATGGCCCAGAGCCAATTTGTGGTGATTGATATGGATTTTGAGGAGCGGCTGGAGCGGCTGTGGCAGGAATATGTGGTGGAGCGCTATTTAAAAACCCTGGCGTTTTTTGGGGCTACTGGTGAGCAGGAGTTTGCCCGCTATTTGCGTGAGAGTTTGCTGCGGGTACAAAAGCGGCTGGGCGGCCAGCGCACCAAGGAGCTGCTGGCCTCTATGGACAATGCGATTGCGATACAGCACAGGGATAACTTTGCTAGCCATCGCCATTGGTTGGCGCTGATTACTCAGGATTATTACGACCCTATGTATAGCTATCAGTTGGAGAAGAAAAAAGAGTTGGTGGTGTTTAGAGGGTCTCGGGAGGCGGTTGTTGAGTGGTTGGAGCGGGGTTAGACAGATTTAGCCAGCCACTTATACATCACCATTGCATCCACATAACCCTGCACCGGATGATTAAACGCCTTAGGCAGGCACCCCACAGTCTCAAAACCCAACTTCTCCCACAGCCGCACTGCCCCCACATTAGTCGAAGCCACAAAATTAAACTGCATAGCTGTATAACCAAGTTCAGTAGCTATCTGTTGAGAGTGCTCACACATAGCAGTGGCCAACCCAATACCCCGAGCCTCTGCCGACACCATATAGCCGCAGTTGCACACATGGGCACCGGGGCCAGCTTGATTGGTTTTTATATAGTAGGTACCCAGAATCTGGCCATGATGCTCAGCCACATAGGTTTTGGCGGGCAGCTCCATCCAAACTCGCCTTGCTTCCTGCTTATTGATATCAGGACTGTAGGCATAGGTATCCCCCGCCGCTGCTATCTGGTGAAAAATGGGCCAGATAGCATCGAAGTCGGCCTCAGTTGCCTGGCGGATAATCACTAGCGGGGCTGCATTCTCACTGCGCCATCCAGGCGGATAGTCTCGCCATTGAGATAGCTGTTTTCCACTATATGGGCCACTAGCTGGCCAAACTCTGAGGGTTCGCCCAGACGCTTGGGGAAAGGAATGCCAGAGACAATACCATCCTGCACCTGCTGAGGTGCGCCGAGCATTAATGGTGTGGCCATTACGCCGGGAGCAATGGTGTTAATGCGAATACCCACGGCAGCCAGGTCGCGAGCCATGGGCAAGGTCATACCCACAATACCGCCCTTGGTTGCTGAGTAAGCTACCTGACCCATCTGGCCATCAAAGGCTGCTATGGATGCAGTGTGCACAATAACGCCACGCTCGGTTTTCTCGTCGGGCTCATTGCGAGCCATGGCAGCGGCGGCACAGCGGGAAATATTAAAGGTACCAATAAGGTTAACTTCGATTACCTTGCGGTAATGGTCTAGATTGTGAGGGTTGCCCTCACGATCGATGGTCTTAGCCGCTATACCAATACCTGCGCAGTTTACGCAGACATCTACACGACCCAGGTCAGCGGTGATTTTATCGAAGGCGGCTTCAACATCTGGACCATTGGATACATCCAATGAGATAAAGTGGGTTTTGTCCGCACCCAACTCGGTGACTGCTTTGGCGCCTGCTTCGGCATTCATATCAATAATGACCAGGGTGGCACCGCGATCGGATAATTCTTGTGCGGCTGCGCGACCCAAGCCTGATGCACCACCGGTGACTACTGCAACTTTATTGTTTAAATCCACGTTACACCTCTTCCTATTTTTTTATTTTGTTTGCTGAGTTATTTCCGTTTCTTGCACTAGCACAAAGGGCGGAATTACCAGTGCCCAGAGTAGCTTATTTTTATCGTACCAGACTAAGGCCTGCTGGTCGCTAACCTCAGCTAGCAAACCATCGGCTAACCATGCCTGCACCTCGGCAGTGTTATCTAGATGCAAGGCAATCGCCACTTTAATCAGATCGGCGCCCGGTCTTACCACTAGGACATTGCCGGAAGCGTAGTGCTTTTGGAGTTCGAGCCAGCTGATTTTGGCCGTTTCGCTATTGAGCCGGGCAATCAGGGCTTGTTGGTCTGTGGTTTCAGTCATTTTTTTGCCTGGGGTTTGGTTGGGCGCAGCGAAGGATTTATCCCATCCAGTTACAAAAATTGCGCAACAGTTGCAGCCCGGCATCGGCACTTTTTTCTGGGTGAAACTGCACCGCAAACAGGTTCTTGTGACTGAGTGCTGCAGCAAAGTCGGCGCCATAATCGCAGGTGCCAGATACATTGGGGTTGTTGTGGCCATCCACAAAGTAACTGTGTACAAAGTAAAAGCGACTATCCTGCTCTATGCCCTGCCACAGAGGATGGTCTAGAGTTTGGTGAACATTATTCCAGCCCATATGGGGTACTTTGAGTTTGCCACCCTGGCTGTCCTGCAGATGATCGCCAAAAAATTTAACCCTACCGGGCAGCAGGCCGAGACAGTCGACACCGCCATTTTCTTCACTGTGCTCCATCAGCGCCTGCATGCCCACACAGATGGCCAGTACTGGCTTTTTCTTTAGGGCATTACTCACCACGTCACCTATATTGAGCCGCTGAATTTCGCCCATGCAGTCGCGGATAGCACCCACGCCCGGAAACACCACTCGATCGGCATCTTCGACTAGGGCTGGATCTGAGGTAATGGATATTTTGGCGCCCGGACACACAGCCTCTAGAGCTTTGCCCACAGAATGGAGGTTGCCCATTCCATAATCAATTACCGCAATATGGCTTCGAAAGTCACTCATAAACTGATATCACATACCGACAGAGAATATAGGGTGGTAAAAGGTACTCTGGTTACAGGGTACCTTTGGTGGAAGGCATTAAGCCGGCCATGCGCTCATCGGCAGTGGCTGCCATACGCAGTGCGCGACCAAACGCTTTAAAAATGGTCTCCACCTGATGGTGGGCATTGGCGCCACGCAAATTATCTATATGCAGACTTACCAGTGCGTGATTGACAAAACCCTGGAAGAACTCACGGGATAGGTCCAGGTCAAAGGTTCCCACATGGCTGCGCACAAAGTCGGCTTTCATAATGAGGCCGGGACGCCCGGAAAAATCCATTACGACGCGAGATAATGCTTCATCCAGGGGCACATAGGCGTGGCCGTAGCGAGTGAGGCCTTTTTTATCGCCAATAGCTTCGGCAATGGCCATACCCAGCGTAATGCCTATGTCTTCAACCGTGTGGTGATCATCTATCTCGGTATCGCCGGCAGCCTGAATATCCAGATCCACGAGGCCATGGCGGGCAATTTGATCCAGCATATGGTTTAGAAATGGTACCGGAGTCTGCAGGTTTGCCTGCCCGGTGCCATCCAAATTTACTGTGACAGTAATTTGAGATTCTAGGGTATTGCGTGTCACTGTGGCTGTACGATCGGCCATGGGATTCTCCAAGCTATCCATTTTCTGGCGGCATTATACTGTAAATTTTAGGTTGCTACATGGCAAAAAAAGGTTAAGATTCCCCTCCTAGGTACTAACTCAAGCTTGCTGGACTGCAGATATCCAATGAAACGGTTTAACTCAATATTCGCCATAGCGCTATCCCTGATTATCGGGTTTGGCTCAATGACGGCTGTTGCCCATAGCCATGCTGATCATCTGGACTCTAGCTGCTCTGTCTCTGTATTACAGAACTCCTCAGCAGCAGTTGCTGCTGAAACTAGCAAGATTTTTGTTACCCAGGCCACTGCGCCTGCTACCACTGATGTCAACGAAACTGTAAGCAACCGCACTAGAGGTTGCCAGCTCGCCCGCGCACCCCCCCTATAACCTTTAAATAATCTGAACTCCCTCATTGAGGCTAAGTGTGCCGCTTATTCGGCGCATTGTTTATTTTTTAAAGGAATCTATTATGAAAAACCTAGTAACTGGCAAGTTGCCCCTGGCAGCTGCCATTGTATCTATGTCCTGCACTGCTCTCAGCCAGGAAATGGAAGAAGTAATTATTACATCTTCGCTGATTGACGCCTCTTCTGAGGAAATCTCAAACCCACTGCATGTTATTGATGGCGGGGCTCTAGCCACTGACGCAAGCCAGAGCCTTGGCGCCAGCATAGATGGTCTGGTGGGCATTTCCTCCAGCGATTATGGTGCCGCCGTTGGCCAACCTATTATAAGAGGGATGTCGGGATCCAGAGTTAAGGTTCTCAATAATGGCATGGTTATCAGAGACGTCTCAGGTTTGGGGCCGGATCATGGCAACGACACTGATTTAAACAATATTCAGCAGATCGAAATTGTTAGGGGGCCCTCCTCTCTGCTCTATTCCAATGGCACCATAGGTGGCATAGTGAATATTGTTGATAACAGTATTGCCAGAAAAGACTTTGCAGACTCAGCCTTTACACTGGGCCTGGAGGCTCAGTCGGTGAATAATGGCGACTCCCTCGATTTCTCTTACCAAAACAATATCGGCGGCCTGAATATCAGCGCTGCCTATAAAGACTCTCAGTTTGATGACTATGAGATTCCGGATGGTGCGGTTATGCATCATCAGGAAGAGCACGAGACTGAAGAGCATGAGGGTGAAGAGCACGAGGCAGAGGAACATGAAGAGGGCCTAGTGCATCTGCCCAACTCTGATGCAGATTCCACCTCGCAAAGAATAGGTATCTCGAAGACTGGCGACTGGGGCTTTTTTGGGCTGTCGTTTAGCGACAACCAAAATCTGTACGGTATTCCTTATCATGGTGATGATCATGACGAGGATCACGCGGATGAAGACGACCATGACGAAGACCATGCAGATGAAGAGGACCATGATAGCCATGCGGGCGAAAGAATTTTTTCCACCACTGAATCTAGCGTCGTCAATCTAGAGGGCTCCTATAACCTGGATAACAGCCTGTTAAGCAAAATTGATTACCATTTCAGAGACTCAGATTACTCTCTCACCGAGCAACATGCAGAAGAGGAACATGAGGGTGAGCACGAAGCTGGGCATGATGAAGAGGGCCCAACAACCTTTAGCAATGAGGCCAGGGAATATGGTGCAATCTTTGATTTGGGTGGTAATTCTCTAACCCAGAAAATTGCTGTTAATTATGTAGTTGAGGACGTGTCTGTTATAGGTAGTGAAGCCTTTATTAATCCAACGGAAAGCAAAGAATTAGCCCTGGGTTATTATCTGAGTAAAGAGCTTGCTCCCTTTCATATAGACTTTGGTATTAGACATGATCAAATCTCTAGAAAAGGTTCTGTCAGCCATAAAGAACATGAAGATGAGCATGAGGGCGA
>Ga0102812_10003232_pt1 | contig 10716 bp, 7 predicted proteins | sample ColrivemetaGS713_FD_79334 | JGI IMG/M metagenome (GOLD analysis project Ga0102812, IMG submission 79334) | Estuarine microbial communities from the Columbia River estuary - Flood tide ETM metaG S.713 | ecosystem: Environmental > Aquatic > Marine > Intertidal zone > Estuary | place: USA: Columbia...
CATTTATTTCAATTACAGGATGCCCCAGTTTACGTAGACAGTAGTCTATGAAATCGTTTCGACTATTTGTTGGTTTATATGTTGACATTATACTTATTTATCCTTATTTTAACAACGTATCTACATTGTTATATACATTAACTCTATTTATCACCAATTAATTTCCTGTTCATATTTGTTTACTCTTTCTTCAACAATTCCAATCATATCATCCCCATCAACTTCGGGGTCTTGTATCGCACCCAAAGCTGCCATAAGACATATATTAGGCCCAATTGGTATTTCTTGCATTAACGATTCGTATGCTTGATCAATCTCTTCCCCTGTAACAGAACTTGAATCGTCTAACCATCTTTTTAATAATTCGTAACTCATTATCATTAACCAAACTTCACAGTAGGGTCGAAGACTTGGAAACCACCAGTCAAATCACCATTAGCTCGTTTCATGTTTCCGATTGATTCCGCAAAATATAAAGTAAATCCCATCTTCCTTTGTGTTCCAGAATTGAGGTTGAATGTGTATTCCACCCTCTTAAAGTCGTCAAAATCAGCGTCATCTAACATTGCGTGTTCGGTAACATGAGTAGTTGTCGGAGTAAAGTAATAGTGATTTTGACCAGACGGTGGGGACGTATTCTGTAGTCCATTCCAGTTGTATTCTGCCATATCACCAGTCAGTGTACCTGTCGGTCGAGTGTAGGAGTCACTGGAGTTTTTTATACCAAAATAATTAACGTAACGTGTACCTATACCAAGAGGGGATGCATTATAAACATCCTGAGTACAATAAATTCCACACCAATTGTATAGTTTGAGTTTATCATCTTCCGCAATTTTTATTCTTGCACCAAACGTTACCGATGTCGCAGCATCGGGTACAGAAACAACTTGTGTCCATTCATGTCTCGCCCAGAAATAATAGCGATATGCAGAATATGAATTTGAATTAAGAAGTCCGCTGGAGGTAGTTATCGTATTGCTTACCACTCTGGGTGTCCCTGAAAAACCTGCATAAGCCCCAGTTAGACTACTAGCACGTGTCATACTATTATTTCGTTGTTCGGTGAGACCCGATTCATGTAAATTATCAGCACCATATAACTTCATTACCCTATCTGTCTGTGCATCATAAAATCCGTGGACTGCGGTATATGGGACATTCATGTAGTTACTAGGGTTATCATATTTAAGTTTTCTTTCTACAAATTGATTACCGACATAGGTAGACCAACCCTGATTAAAAATGGGTGAGTAATGAAGCCAATTGGCTATACCTTTACCATAAGAACCCCTTTGATTTTGATAATTAGAACCCGATACCATGCCATTCCAACTCGTCCACACAGGATAATTGCCTTTATTAAACGTAGGGTTGAGTAAATAGTTACCACTCATCGGAATCATATCGTTATCTGGTTCTAGTGCAATTAAAGTACTCATGTCGAGATATCATTACCATATAGTATGAAGTTGGCACCTGAAGTAGAACCTCCATTTGCATTTGCAGCAATACATACAAGTTCTGCAACACCGCCTCGACCAATTATCCATGTATCTTGACTAGCAACCGCAGATGCACCATTCATAAGTCTCACATATTGACCACCAAAATCAAGATTTACATTCCCAGATAGGTTAGTCGTTGCATTAACTATTGTCCAATGTTTACCTATATCATCAGCAGTTGGTTGGAAGTCATCTATCGTAATAGAAGCAGTACCTGTTTTTATTATTTTCTTTCCAGCGTGACTTTTGAAAATCGCTCCTGTATAACCACTAGCGGTGGAATTAACAAGCGTATTGTACTTTCCGTTAATCGTACCCTCAACATCAAGGTTATCATCTATGTTTACATCACCATTCGAGAAAGTAGTAGTACCACGAACCGCAACAGTGTGTGTACCATTCGAACTACTATTACCGATTGTCACTGTTGTATCTGAACCAGTGGAATTATTTGCCGCTAAATTTAATACAGTGTCGCCACCAAGCTGGTTGTTACCACCGATATTAATCGTTTGGGTTTTACCATCTGCTGTCTGAGCATTACCAATGTTAATTGTATTGGTTGAGGTACTTCTACCAAGAGTGATAGTGCCTTCTTGAACACTACTACCAATAGTAATCTCTCTAGCGGCAGAAACTGGAGTTACATTAAAGTCACTCCCATTAAAGTCAACATCACCAACCGTAAATGTAGTAGTACCCCGAATCGCTACGGTTGCTGTCCCACTACTATTATCATTACCACCTATGTTAACTGCTGTATGATTACCCTGTGAGGTTTTTGATGCAATATTTACTGTAGAAGTACCTTCACCTGTACCGCTACCAATATTAATGATTTGCTCTTGATCAGAATCCGTTGCGGCATTACCAATGTTAATGGTGTTATCTTTGGTACTTCTACCGAGTGTAATTATACCATCAGCGTTTTGAGATGTCGAACCAATAGTAATCGTATCGGAATCTGTTGCTGGATTTACATTAAGAATACCAGTGATATCTAAATCAGTGCCTAGTACACTAGTTATATCTGGATGAGTCTCTAGTTTTATTTTTTCGAGATAAGAACCAGAACTACTTTGTGCTGTAGACTGATTAATCCCCATACGAAGATATGCAGCGGTCGTATAGTTATCTCCAGGCCTTACATACTGACCCATTTTCACAATGTCATTATCGGTCTGATGAGCTGGTGATGATACATTATTATTACTTTTTATTAAAAGTGCATCCGCACTGTTGCCAGGTGATGTCAATGCTGGTGCATGAATTCTCAGATGACCATTGTCAATATGAGCGGAATCAACTTCTAAACCATTAAATGTTACATTACTTGTAGTTGCAACATCCTGACCGATACTAATCGCACCATCACTGTATGTAACACCAGTACCACCAGAGAACATTCCTTTCACATTTGCGGAATCTATGTTAAACTGACCAGAGGTTACCGATAGACCTTTGTTCGCAGTAAAGTGTGCCCTAGTTTCTGCCGCAGATGCACCAGTATATGTGAAGACACCTGTTGCGGAACTATAGGATAGTGAACCATCCCCTCCCGCATCGGTTACTGATACTGAGTTCTTAGCATCACTGTCTGCTCTCGCAGTAGTATAGTAGAGATTAGTTCCTTCCGAAACATTGGTTGTTGATTTACTTGCAAGTGCAACATCAAAATCACTATCAAAGTTCGCCTTAGTGTAAACTTCTTCTACATCAAACGAGAACACACCAGTCGATGGGTCATAACTTAGGTCACCACTAGCACTTACAGCGTTCTTAGCATCACTGTCAGCACGTGCAGTGGTATAATATAGGTTTGTACCTTCTGTTAAATCCGTAGTACTATAGGGGTCAAGGGTGAGTACATCGGAATAACTCGTACCAGTTGTGGATATAGTGAGTGTTCCATTTGTACTGTCAAAGTCTAAACCAGTGACACCAGCAACTGAAACTGTCCCAGCACTATCAACAAAACCATTTGAATCAATTGTTAGTACAGGTATTGCGGTGTTTGAACCATATGTACCAGCAGTTACTGTGGTACTTGCACTTCGGTCAAAGTCTGCGGTGATTGTTCCAGCGGAGAAGTTACCAGATGCATCTCGTGCAACAATCGCAGAACCAGTGTTCGCATTTGTTGCAGTAGTTGCAGAGTTGTTTACCTTACCAACAGTACTAATGGTCGCAAGTTTGGTATCCGCAATTGCGGCATCAGACTTGATGTCTGCGTTAATGATTGTGTCAGCAGTAATCGCAGCATTAAGTGCAACAGCACCAGTACCATCAAATGATACATCGGTTGCAGTTACATCACCAGTTATCGAGAAGTTCTGTCCAGATGCAAGTGCCGATGCAGTAGATGCATTACCTGTTACCGCACCAGTCAGATTACCTTCAAATGTATCTGCAACCAGAGTCGCAAGACCGAATGAGGCATCCGCAGTGTTAATTGTTCCTGTTGGTGTCGAGTCATACTCATCAATCAGTTTCCACTTCTCATCAGTAGTATCAAAGAATATACCAGCGTGAGTATACCCAACACCACTTGAACCAGTGTTTCTGTTTGTGAAGAAACCAGTATCAACGTTCACTGGAGCAGCAGAACCAGTCCACTTATCTCCACTTGTGTGACCAGTAGTCGCAGAGAACTCAACATCAATGTTGTCACTTAGTGACTGTGCAGAACCAGTAATGTTAAGACCAGTTGCCTGTGGTGATGCAGAATCATAACCCCACTCAAATGTATCGGGAGTTCCTGTTCCATCGATCTTCACATAGAAGTTTTTACCAGCAGTCCCTTTGAAGTGACCACCAAAGAATGCATCGTCAAGACCCGAACCTTGGAATGATGTTCCCGCTTCACCAATCGTATCACCTTCGTTCAGACGATACATTGGGGAACCTTGTGTTACATTAGATGTACCTACAGTAGTCTGACTACCCAAGATAGTTAAGTTACCATCCACCTGAAGGTCAGCACCAATGTGTGCAGACTGTGTAACACGGAATGAGTTGACCGAGTGATTCTCTCGGTTGACCATAAGGACACCATTGTCCGAGTCACCAGACACAACAACCCAACCCATACACATCGGGAAGTTTGGATATGAAGGTGCAACTGATTGTATCTCACCAGATGTTGTTGCGGATACAAAAAATTGTGTACTTGCAGTTACCGCAGAAGTGTTGATTTCTGTCAACTGACCTTGTAGTAACAACATACCATAAGTGTTGTTCGGAATGTCGTGTGATGCAAGACCTTGAGCATTATATGCAGAAGAACTAGATGCATTTGCAAGTGCAACTGTCGGAACGTCTTGGGCGCCCGAGGTGTAGTTACCATTGAAGTATAGTGCTGTACCTTTCTTAATTGTCGCACCAGTATTATTGAACACTCTTTGGTGTTCTTGCATACCAATTTCAATAGGATGTTGAGTTCCATTGATGTCATTATAATAGTTTAGAGTCTTATGTTCATTATCATAGAACAACAGACCCTCACTATAGGGTTGATGAGAATCAAAGGTACTTGTATCGAACTGAACATTCAGAAGTGATGCGGAATCTGCAACCAACTGAGAAGTTTTAAATTTGTTTTCTACACGTAGGTCATCAAAGTGTTCACTCATACCATCAACAAGAATCATACCATTTGATGCATCAGCAGTGATAACACGACCAATGTGATGTGGGAAACCAGTGTCAACTGTTACTGGAGTTTCTGTCACAACACCAGCAGAGTCTGCGGATAGGAACAAGGTGTTACCAGGCGTCATGCCTGCGGTATTGACATCACGAACCAGACCATAACGAGTTACCCAACCATGAGCATCATCTGGAATGTTCATTGTCGCAAGACCAAATACAGCACTTGAGGTAGATGCATTTGCACGTGCAAGTGTTACTTTTGGTGTACCATCGGTGTGTGTTCCTGAGATGTATATCGCATCACCATTGTCAATCTGAGCACCAGTATCGTTATAAACATACAGGAATGTCTCTTGACCAACGTTTAGACTTACATCGGGATTTGCGTTTTCGGGAGTACGCAGTCTAACCGAAAGACCTTTGTTCTGTTCGGAGTCAAAGTATAATGAACCAGCGGTCTGAGAGAATGCGGTCGACTGTGGTAAGAACTGGATACCCTTAGACACCGCACTGTCTTGAGTCACCTTACCTCTAACCTCGAGGTCTCCATAAACCCTTGCGCCACCACTTACAGTTTCAAATTTTCTATCGCCATCGTAGTATAGTTCTGTTCTTCCACCGGCAATACCAAACAAATATTTTTCACCGCTAGTGTTTGCAAGAAACAAATTTGAACCTTGTATAACTAAACTACCATCGGGGTTGCCCTCTCTAATATAAGTGGAATTATTCCCAGTATTATGATATATTTTAAGGTCACTGCCATTTGAACCGTTTCCTAGTCTAAGTTCTTGATCGTCAGTTAACTGAACATGACCAGTAAAAGTAGCACCAGTAGCGGTTATGCCAGTAGCGGTTATGTTGCCAGCATAGAAATCGCCAGATGAATCTCGTGCAACAATCGCAGAACCAATATTTGAATCTGTCGCAACAGTCGCAAGTTTGGCATCAAAATCACTATCTGCCCTAGTAGTAGTGTAATAGAGGTTTGTTCCTTCGGGAAGTTGACCTGTATTCGCAAGTCCGAGGTCTGAATCAAAGTTTACCTTAGTATAAACCTGTTCCACATCAAACGAGAATACACCAGTAGAAGACTCGTAAGATAAATCACCCGAAGCACTAAAGTGTGATCTAACTTCAGAAGCACTCGGCCCTGTGTATGTAATTACACCAGTAGTATTGTCATAAGAAAGAGAACCATCCCCACCAACGTCTGTTACTGATATCGAGTTTTTTGCATCACTATCAGCACGTGCAGTGGTATAATAAAGATTAGACCCTTCGCTTAAATTAGTCGTTGAGAATGGGTCTAGAGTTGTGGTGGTAACAAAGGATGCGCCATCAGCAGTACCAATAGTAAGGTTACCATTCGCAGAATCAAAATCAAATGATGTAACACCAGCGACTGCGACTGTTCCAGCGCTGTCTAATTGACCTTGTGCATTTACTGTAAACACTGGAATGTGTGTCGCAGAACCATAGGTATCTGCTATCACTCCAGTATCACTAATAGAAACTGTATCGGTAGAAGAGTCATATGAAATGCCTGTTCCACCATCTAATGCATCACCCAAGTCCGAATCGAAATTGGTCTTAGTATAAACTTGTTCTACATCAAACGAGAATGCACCAGTAGAAGAATCATAAGATAAATCTCCACCCGCAGAGAACAAACCACGTATCGTAGAAGTTGTTGATGCATCCACTCCTGTAACACCACCGAGTGAGATGATGTTTGCACTGTCGAGATTTTTTATTAATCCCCAAGTATAAGTATTTGCTGCACTATCAAACACCAACGAGATGTTTGCATCGGTACGTAGGTTCGTTACTTCATAGTTACTTGTTGTCGGATTGTAAGAAAGGATTGAACCATCAGATTCAGTCGCAGATACATCGACACCACCCAAGTTGTTGAGGGTAAATGAACCACTTTTGACTCTTTTTATTGGTGTTCCGACAATAACTTTTTTGACTACAATTCTGTCACTGACAACCTTTTTGACTACAATTTTGTCATTGTACGTAGCTTCGATAGTCATTTGTTTCCTCTTCTTATTTTGTAACCGAGGGAGATACTTCGATATGACCTTCGAGTACTCGCTGAGTTATTGTATTGGAATCACTATCAAGATGGGATAGTTCTACATCATAGACATATCTACCTCTAGGGTTCAAGGTATCTGTTTGTGTATTAGTAAGTGATAATGTGAGAACTCCATCACTAGCTGGAGACGCTATTGCAGTTGTAAACTGTAATGAATCTGGGTCATTTGCGGAATCTGTGTATCTGCGTTTCATCATAGCAGACACTGTTCGGTTTGTTAAATTCAGTGAACTTCCGCTATCATGAACTAGATGTACTTCGATGGTAACATCAGTTCCTTGATTTATGACTATATCTTCGTAATTTGTTAACGACATTCTAAATACCCATGTTAAATAAGACCTTTATGTGTTTATTTATAAGGTTTAGAAGTCCAACAATTTAGTAATCTGACATTATTTCTTCTATGATGTCTTCATGTAATGACATAGACATATCACTACGATCAAAGATATAAGAAACTGTTATTCTCCAACAATTGGTTCTTGCACAATGGTAAACTCGTTTGTCCCAAGGTTCATAATAAGAACCAAAGTATCCTGCCTTACACTGCCAACCCTGAACGTCTTGCATCACAACATCTTCACCAGTCTTACCATCAACATATTTGAAATGCCCATCTCCTGTTTCTGACCAAGAGAAGATTAGATTATACGCAGATGCATTTGCATTGTTATGCCATGAGATGAACCCGCCTGGGGGATACATTTGAAACAATGCACAATTTCTCGTGGAAAATAGGGAACATAATTTTTCATTGAGTTTACTATATCTTTCTATGAGTTTTGCTACCTTCATTGGTTTATTCTCATACTCCGATGAAGAATTTATATGTGAAGCTTTCAAAGCTATTGAGTGACCGGCATCGGGGAATCCCTCATGTCTTTCGTCTTTTTTTATGATGATGTCACGATACTCATCTCCAGTGAAATAATCAGCATCAGAAGGATTGCCATTAACTTCTAACACTTTTATGATTTCTTCACGGTCATCATAGTATTTTTTCACTTCATCAAGAAGTTTGATAAGTTCTTTATTTTTTATAGGAATATTTTTCATTATACAATATATCTGTCTTTTTTCAAACAACCAGAGTAATGTCTCAAAATGGGGGGTTTGTCTCCTTTATCACAACCACTATAATCATACTGTGTAAAGTAGTTCCACCGAATGTCATCCTCAAAGATTCCGATCTTTAAATCTTTATACTTGGGTTCCTTTTCGGTCAACCACCATAGAGTTGTTTGATCAAAGTGTTTTAACTCTGCGCAAAATTGACTGCTTCCAAATCCTTCTGGTCTCCACGAACCATCCTTTTGTTTTCGATACAGTCTATCCCAATCCTCCATAAACTCTTGTACTAGAGGGTTGCAACTACGATAGAGGCACACTCCTCCACACAAACGATATTTCTCTATACCCGAACCATAAAAAAATTCATGAACAGCATAAAACTTCCCTCTATCCTCGGTCAGTTCATGAAATACCATATCATAATCTTTCATCTCATCCCAGACCTTTACGATGTCCTCATGTTCACATTCCATGTCTGCATCGACATACATGGTGATGTCGTAAGGTGTTCGGGCCATACCAGTTAATTTTTCACGATAATGTCCACCACAAAACTCAACGTTATCTGCTACTTCCGCACGATCATCAACAAACCTCTCTTCGGTGAAGAGGGTTATATTCGCATCGGGATAGTAATCTCGGATAGATTCGGCTAGGTTGCAGGCATAGATGTAGAAGTTAGGATTCTTGGATGCAACAATCACAAAACCTTTAGTTAGTTCCTTCATTTTTCATAGCGTCCTGTATAATTAAGATAGCATAAAGATTCACTTCGGGAACAGACTTTGAACGCCTAAGTTTAGATTTCAATAAACGGTTTTTAGATTCTTTGATTTCTGGAATTTCGAAAGTTTCCAGTTTATATTCAAAGAGTTTCTCTAGTTTCTTTGCCCGTTGTTCTTCAAGTTTTTTATGTTTATCTACTTCTGCTTCTTCTTGTTTCTTATCAAGTCTTTTCTTACTAGATTCATCAATCTTTTCCTTACCAAGAAATGAAACAACTTCTTTGAACATTTCATTTTCTGTTCCATCATCATTAAACTTGTCAAGTTTCCATACCTTACGAGTGGTCTTATTTCCTTCGACAGTCTCACTGATTGCATTTAGAATCTTCTTTTGAGGTGTTTCCCAAAAAGCATTATCTAACCATGTTCTAGACATTATTGTCTCCTATTCATTCAAAATTATATATAATTTTTTTAATTCGCAGTTTTTACATAGAGAGTATAGGTCTCAATATTTGTAGTCCCAGTTCCTATTCGAGTGCCCTGATACTCACCCGCAAAATTACGACTATAATTACCTTCGTAGTCTCTAGTATAATTACCCTGATACTCTGACGTAAAGGGACTTAGATAGTCACCGAGGAAGTTTCCTGTAATACGTTGCCTAGTATAGTTACCCTCGAACTCACCGTCAAAACTTCTAGAAAATTCAGCCTCACCAAGGAAGTTGGAAACACGTGTTTTCGTGAAGTCCCTAGAGAAATTTCCAGTAAAGTCACCAGTAAAGTCACCAGTAAAGTCACCAGTAAAATTACGAGCATAATTTACATCACGATTTGTTAATTTCAGTCTCAGATAGGTTGCACTTCGGATTTGATTTCTGTCACGTGTGAAGTTTACATCACGTTCATGTGATCGAACACGGTCGAAATACTGTGTATTGGCATAAGAAGATGATGATGCCCTTGACCTCTCGAACTCACCAGTGAAGTCGCCTATGTAATCTCCTGTGAAGTCTCCGTGGAAATTTCTAGAGAAGTTTCCTTGGAAATTACCTTGGAAGTCCCCCACAAAATTCCTTGCGAATCCTTGATCTCTTTCTCTAAGAAAATTGGTATCTCTTTCTGTAGTGAAGTCCCTAGAGAAATCACCAATGAAGTCCCTACTGAAACTATCTGATCTAACCGCTTGACGTATTTTTTCCACATTTGTGCTTCGTTGACCTGAGAAGTCCCCTTGATATGTCAGAATTCTGGAGAAATCCCCTTGGAAATTTCCTGTGAAATTCCCTTGGTAACTAACAGGAATTGAACGATACCTTAGAAATTGATTAGCGTAACCATCACCAGAATAGTTAGTAGTTAGATTTCGATATGTGTGTGTGTGAACACGAAATCGTTGTGTGTAAGTTTCGCTTGCGGGCGAGGTGCTTGTATTGTTGTACTCTCGACTACCTGCCCACAAAATTTTGCACCTAATCGAGCCGCAGGCGTGGCTGTTCTGAAAGCCTGGGATAGTATCCTTAATAACATCATAATAAATGGTTTCGAGTTCATAACTTTGTTGGCCTGATGATGGAAAAGGGTAGACGTCCGAACTCGCTGGCCAGCATACTTCCCATTTATTTGTTCTATTTGAGTTTGTGTTGCTA
>Ga0102812_10003236_pt1 | contig 10712 bp, 12 predicted proteins | sample ColrivemetaGS713_FD_79334 | JGI IMG/M metagenome (GOLD analysis project Ga0102812, IMG submission 79334) | Estuarine microbial communities from the Columbia River estuary - Flood tide ETM metaG S.713 | ecosystem: Environmental > Aquatic > Marine > Intertidal zone > Estuary | place: USA...
ATCGCACGAAACACACAAATATTTCTTCAAGAAGAAACAGGTATCACGAAACATGTTGACCCACTTGGTGGTAGCTATTATGTTGAAAAACTTACTGAAGAGCTCATAAATGAAGCCTGGAAATTAATTGAAGAAGTTGAAGAGTTAGGCGGAATGGCTAAAGCAATTGAAACTGGATTGCCAAAGATGCGTATTGAAGAAGCCGCAGCAAGAAAACAAGCAAGAATTGACTCAAACAAAGACATCAGTGTTGGTGTTAATCGATATGTACTTGAAAAGGAAGACCCAATTGATATTTTAGAAGTAGACAATACTCGAGTTAGAGAATCTCAATTAACACGATTAGAACAATTAAAAAATAATCGAGACAACGAAAAAGTTGAAGCCCTTTTAACCGAATTAAAAGAAGCTGCAAAATCTGGAAAAGGAAATCTACTTGAAATTGCAGTTAGATGTGCTAGAGAAAGAGCTTCATTGGGTGAAATATCTTATGCATTAGAACAAGTTTACGGACGATATCAAGCAGTTATTCGTTCTATTAATGGTGTTTATTCCTCAGAGTCTATGGGAGATCAAGATTTTAGTAAAGCAAAAGAATTAGCAGATAAATTCAGTGAATTAGAAGGTAGAAGACCTCGAATTATGATCGCCAAAATGGGACAAGACGGTCATGATCGTGGAGCAAAAGTTATTGCAACTTCATTTGCCGATATTGGTTTTGACGTTGACATTGGTCCTTTATTTCAAACACCAAAAGAAGCTGCAAAACAAGCTGTTGAAAATGATGTACACATCTTAGGAGTTTCATCATTAGCAGCCGGACATAAAACCCTGGTACCTCAAGTTATTGCTGAATTAAAAGCTCTTGGCAGAGAAGATATTTTAGTTATTGCTGGAGGTGTAATCCCACAGCAAGATTACGACTTCTTGTATGAAGCTGGTGTTTTTGGGGTATTTGGGCCTGGAACAAAAATATCAAAAGCAGCTCAAGAAATACTTCAATTATTAATTGACAGTTTCGACTAAAACTTATTGAAAATAATAATAACTTTACCTCAAAATAAGGCTTCGGCACAGTATTTGAAATAAACCTAGAAAAAACAAAACTATGAAACATATTCTTACAGTATTAAGCTTACTATTTATTACTTCTTTGACTTTTGCGCAATCACCTAATTACGATGATTTAAAAATATTGTATGCAGATGCGAACTATGAAAAACTAGTTAAGGTTGCTGAGAAGTATACACTTTCAGATAAAACAAAAAAGGAAGGAGCTCCATACATCTGGATGTCTAAAGGACTATATAAAATTTCTTTGTCTGGTACAGATAATCCAGATTATAAAAATGCATACAAAGATGGAATCAAATATTTAGCAAAAGGAATGAAAAATGACCTTCGCTACAATGATGGTGCAGTTGTAGCTGAAGAAAAAGAGTTTATTGATAAATTGCAATTATCATTATTTGAAACAATTGAAAATGAAATTTCATCTGGAAACTTCAAAAAAGGATACGGATGGGCAATTAATTATCAAAAAATAACAACAAATGAAGCTGGTATCAAATACATGATGGGAGCCTGTAAACACGAAGATCAGGATAAACCTACAGCAAGAACATTGTGGCAAGAAGGTCAAAAATTAATGGATGCAATCACATCACTTGATGACTGGAGCGAAGCAGATAGAAAAATGTTGAAAAGCGGACTTTTGTACTCTGCCGCAGCTATGAAGAAAAGTAGACAAATCGATCAAGCGAAAGCTCTTTTAGGAAAAGCCGCTCAGTGGTTTGAAGAAGATGCAGATTGGCAAGAACGATACGATGAAATTGTAAATTAAATATTAGCCCTCGCAAGAGGGCTTTTTTTTCTTTAACATTTTAAAATGAAATTGACTCAACTCCAAGAATCAACTTATGGCATCCTAATTATAGACATCAATAGGAAGACTGTTTTACTGAGAAAGAAAAACTTCCCAAAGGATATTCTTTTCTTTACTTAAAGAAGAATACTTTAAATGATTCAAACACTCAATTTATAAGGTTATAAATACCTTATAAACATACTTTAGTTAGAAAAAGCGCAGTACCTGTAATTAACCTAACCTAATTCAAGCTATTTTTGATACATGAAACAAACTTTGAGCTATTTTAAAAATAAATTCATCTTGGCTACAACCATTTTTATGGTTTACGCACTTTTTTTAGATGAGAACGACATTTTTACGATAGTTATTCAAAACCACAAGCTTCAAAAACTTCAAGAAGCAAAACTTGAAACATCACTTCAATTAAAAGAGACTAAATCTACACTCGCACGATTAAAATACAGCTCAGAATTGGAGCGTTTTGCACGTGAAGAAAAATTATTTAAAAAGGATAACGAGGATATTTTTGTAATCTTCAAAAATTAAGTTATTCTGAATAGTTTGGTTTTTGACTAAAGTAATTTCTTTTTGAGGAATTCAACACATCAACATTTTCAAAATAAAATTTTGCTATTTGCTTGTAATCTATCCCTGCATTTGCCATTCCCATAGCACCTTCTTGGCATAGACCTACACCATGTCCAAACCCTCTTCCATTTATCAAAACATTGTTGCCAGCATCAGAAACTGAAAAATAAGTTGATTTCAAATTGAATTTACTTCTCAAATCTCTTAAAGGGATACCTAAAGATGGATGTATAAAAAAAGCCATTCTATCTAATTGCTCAAAATTGTAGGCCATTGGTGTTAATAACGAATCATTTTTAGGAAATCCGTATTCTTTATTTAAAAAATTAATCCAATCTGTTTTTGGTATCTGCTTTGTCCAATGAGCTTGTTTAGTATGGATGCAAAAAGTATCTTTAAATGGAACACAATATGGTACAGAATTATTCCAAACATAGGAAGCGTCACTTGTTTGGCCACCACAATTAGCATAAAAATAGGTCGTGACCATTTTATTGTTTTTATCAACCAACACTTCGTTTCTAGTTTCACTAACAGCTTCACGAATTTTTGGAGTGTGTGTCAACATTTGATGATATGCTTGGCAATGCACACCGTCACACAACTCAAACCCTTCTTTTATATGTCTTGATCTGTTTTGGAATGCGTAAGTACGACTCATCAAAGCTTGAACTTTATAATATTCAATATGCCTTCCTCCACCACCTTCAGACTCAATAACGCCAGAAAGATAATTATCAGGCTCAACAAGATTTACAACATTGAGTCGACCCTCAACTGATGTTACTTCAAAATTATCGTTATACTTTCTGGATTTAGCTTGTGGATTAATTGAATTGACTTGAAGAACAGAATTAGCTTCAATTTGTACTAAAACAAGTTTTGAGCAAATAAAACTTGAAACTGAGTTCAATCTAACGTTTACTTTCGATTGATTAATTATAACAATTAGCTTTCCTGATGGGGCTATTCTTCCGACATAATTTGAATCAGCATAAACATCATATTCCCCTTTAATATACTCAAATGAAACACTGGATTGCTTAACAGATCTAAACACCCCAACCCTCATTTGTTGGCTAAAAGTAAAGCCAAAATTTAAAGTAAAAAATATGATTAATAAAATTCTCACCGTTCAAATATAAAGTTCAAAAGTCCATAAAAGACAATTGGTTTATATAGTTTTCAACAAGGATTGTGCAACTTTTTTACTTGCACCTCCAGAACCCAGCTTTTTAACAAGTTCATCATACGAATTATGCATTTGATCGTTGTATGATTTATCATTTAAAATTTTATTCATTTCCTGTCGAATTTTTGCAGGAGAACAATCATCTTGTATAAGTTCCTTAACAACCTCTTTATCCATAATTAAGTTGACCAAAGAAATAAATTTAATTTTAATTAACCTTTTTGCAATTTCATATGAAAACTTTGAACTCTTATAACAAACAACTTCAGGCACATTGAACAATGCAGTTTCAAGTGTTGCTGTTCCTGATGTAACCACACCAGCTGAAGCATGAGACAATAAATTATAGGTTTGTCCGAAAATAATCTTACTGTTCTCGATTAAAAATTCATTGTAAAAACTAGTGTCTAGACTGGGTGCGCCTGCAATAATAATCTGATAATCATCATAAATAGATAAGGCATCTAACATAATTGGAAGCTTCTTTGCAATCTCTTGTTTTCTTGAACCAGGCAAAACAGCTATTATTGGCTTAGAATTAAGCTTATTTTTTTCTTTAAACTCTTCGAAATCGAGCTTTTCAAGACGATTAAATCTCTCTATCTCATCAATAAGAGGGTGACCAACAAAAGTAACATCAAAGTCAAACTTCTTGTAAAATTGCTTTTCAAAAGGCAATATAACATACATCTCATCAACAACCTTTTTAATTTTGTGAACCCTTGACTGCTTCCACGCCCATACTTGAGGAGAAATGTAATAATAAACTTTAATGTTATTCTTTTTAGCCCACTCTGCTATCCTCAAGTTAAATCCAGGATAATCTACCAATAATAATGCGTCTGGTTTGTAGGCTAAAATATCCTTTTTACAAAACGAAATATTCCCAAGAATTGTACGAATATTTTTAATCACTTCCAAAAACCCCATAAAAGCAAGGTCTTTAATGTGTTTTACACAACCTTCTTGAACGGACATCATTTTATCTCCTCCCCAATATCGAAAATCAACAGAGTTATCTTCTTCGAGAACTGCTCGCATTAAATTACTTGCATGTAAATCTCCAGAAGCCTCTCCAGCTATTACATATATACGCTTTTGTTTACTCATTAAAAGAATTTAAGATATATGATATAAGGCGCAAAACAAATAGACCCAAGAATAACCCCCATGGCAAGATTCCATCGTTCCCTATTTAGAAACAAATAGAACCAAATTAAATTGGCAATTATTGCGATTGTCATAATTTTCACTCGATAGTGAACATTAAAAGAAAACTTAGACCATAATTGTTCGAAATAGTAATCTTGCATCCATGAAATCAATAATAATACTATTGGAATAAAAACCAATGGTGTAATAATTCCTAATAAAAGTCCCTTTGTATGGTCCATTGACCAATTTCTTAAATTCATAATTTCCAATTATTCAATTCATCAATCATTTCAAATGCCGTTAAATCATATTTTGTAGGCACAATAGAAGCATATCCTTTCTCTAACCAATATAAATCAGTCCCTTCTTCAGCATCCATTTTCAAAAAATCACCTGCTAACCAATAATATGGTTTATTAAATTGATCATTTCTTTTTTCAAATCGATCTTCCCAAAAGGCATGCCCTTGTCGCGCAATCTTTATCCCTTTGAAATCCGATTCTGAAACATTTGGGATATTTACATTTAAACAAATATTTTTAGCGAATTCGTTATTTAACATTGCTTTAATTACTTGTTCTACAACCTTTTTAGATATTTCAAAATTTGCATCCGAATCATAAGACTCTAGTGAGAATCCGACCGAAGAAATTCCCTCCATCGCACCTTCTACAGCAGCCGACATCGTTCCAGAGTACAATACATTTGTTGCAGCATTAGAACCATGATTAATTCCTGAAACGACAAGGTCAGGCTTTCTCTTCATAACCTCATAAATTCCGATTTTAACACAATCAACAGGTGTCCCACTGCATGAATATGACTTAATCCCTTCAAACAAATCATCTTCGTTCAATCTTATTGGCTCATGTATCGTTATTGCGTGTCCCATACCAGACTGAGGTGAATCAGGGGCTATCAGTACTACTTCTCCAAACATCTGAGCAATTTCACATAAAGAACGAATTCCTTTGGCAGAAATCCCATCATCATTTGTAACCAAAATAAGCGGTTTTGACATAAACTTTTAACTCTAATTCAATATTAATACGAAAGTAACGAAAGTTGAGAGATTCTTTCCAAAGAATTAAGCTGTATTAATATGGAATTAACTATTTTTGTAATCGAGAATAAATAAAGGTTGAAAACACCTACACAAGACTATGACAGTCAATGAATTAATAAAGATGCTAACTCAGATAACTCTTGAAAACAAGGAGTATGTAGAGAAGCGCGTTAAAAAATTAAGTGAAGAGCAAATTAATTGGCGCCCGAATCCAGGAGTATGGAACATCACTGAAGTTTTAGCACATTTAAATTCATACAGTGAATATTACCATTCGACTTTTTCAAAAAAAATTGAGAAAACTCGTTTTACATCTACAAAAGAAGCATTTGTTAGTTCTCCTCTAGGTCGCTCTGCATGGAAATCTATGAAACTTGGAAATGCTAATAACGTAAAACGAAAATTTAAAGCTCCAAAAGGAAACAACCCTAGCCTGGATTCTGAATTAATCTCTGGAAATGAAGTTAATCGTTTTTTGAATTATCAAGATGAATTGTTTCAAATACTTGAAAAATCTCAAAGTGTGAACCTTAAAAAAGTTAAAATTCCGATTTCAATATCAAAAATTGTTCGATTAAGGTTAGGAGACGCATTACTTTTTGTTACGTATCACAACCAGAGACACATCCAGCAAATAACTAACTTAGTTAATCATAAAAATTTCCCGAAAAAATAATGACATCTTTCCACGGTTATTGCTTTGTGAGTATTTCGCCAATTCGAGCAGAAAAAAGTGACAAAAGTGAAATTGTTAGTCAATTATTGTTTGGAGAACCAATTACAATAAATGAAGTTGATGGAAACTGGGCACACATAACCTCGTTTACAGATTCCTATTCAGGATATATCGATTCGAAACATTTTAAAAAACTTACCGATAAAGAGTTAAAGAGATGGCTTGACGGATTGTCGTATTTAAAAATGAAACAAGTTGATAATCAAACTCCTTGGGGAATTCAAACCATCTACAGAGGATCATATACCCCTGAAAACGAACTAGAATTTAATATTGGGAATGATCAATTTTCAATTCAAAGTTCAACTTCAACAAAGGGAATATCAGCATCTGAGATTGCTTTAGAATATATAAATACACCCTATTTATGGGGAGGGAAAACACCCGCTGGAATTGACTGTTCAGGATTAACACAGATCATTTACAGAATTTTAGACATAAACATGCCTCGTGATGCATATGAGCAAGCTGAATTAGGTGCAACCATTGAATTTAGCGACATTGAATCGGGTGACCTTGCCTTTTTCAATAATAAAGAGGGTAAAATAATACATGTCGGAATTCTAGATGGTAAAGGAAACATAATTCATGCTAGTGGCCATGTACGTATAGATAAAATAACACCTACAGGGATTTATAGACAGGACATTCAAGGTGAATCTCATTCACTTTCAATAATCAAAAGAGTACTTTAAACATAATCACAATATAATTACAGTCAAAATGACAAGAGACACAGCTATTTTTAATTTAATTGATCAAGAAAAAGAACGTCAATTACATGGTCTTGAACTTATCGCTTCAGAAAACTTTGTTAGTGATGAAGTTATGAACTCAATGGGAAGTATCTTAACAAATAAATATGCTGAAGGATTACCGGGTAAGCGTTACTATGGAGGCTGTGAAGTTGTAGACGTTATTGAAAACCTTGCTATCGAACGTCTTTGTAAATTATTTGGTGCAGAATGGGCTAACGTACAACCTCATTCTGGCGCTCAAGCAAATGCCGCAGTATTATTAGCATGCTTAAATCCTGGTGATAAAATTTTAGGTTTCGATTTATCACATGGTGGACATTTAACCCATGGATCTCCAGTTAACTTTTCAGGTAAACTTTACAAGCCATTTTTCTATGGTGTAAACAAAGAGACTGGTCGTGTTGACTACGAAATGATGGAAGAAGTAGCGCTGAAAGAAAAGCCAAAATTGATTATTTGTGGAGCTTCTGCGCATAGTAGAGATTGGGATTATGCTAGAATTCGAAAAATAGCAGATTCTATTGGAGCATTAATTTTAGCTGACATTTCTCATCCTGCTGGTCTTATAGCAACAGGCTTATTAAGCAACCCAATGGAGCATTGTCATATCGTAACTACAACAACACATAAAACATTAAGAGGACCGCGTGGAGGAGTAATTATGCTAGGTAAAAACTTCGACAATCCTTTTGGATTAAAATGGAACAATGGAAACCCTAAATCAATGGCAGCGTTATTAGATGCAGCTGTTTTCCCAGGAACACAAGGAGGACCATTAGAACATGTTATTGCTGCAAAAGCAGTAGCTTTTGGTGAAGCACTATCTCCAGAGTACAAAACATACATGCAACAGGTTCAAAAAAATGCGTCTGTAATGGCAGATGAATTTATCAAAAGAGGATATTCTGTTGTTTCAGGAGGAACAGACAATCACTCAATGTTAATTGACCTTAGATCGAAAAATGTAACAGGGAAAGATGCAGAAAACACCCTTGTATTAGCTGATATTACTGTTAACAAAAACATGGTTCCTTTTGATACCGAATCACCATTTGTTACTTCTGGAATTAGAGTTGGAACACCAGCAATTACAACAAGAGGTATAACAGATAAAGATATTCCAAAAATTGTTGGACTTATCGATAGAGTTATTAGCAATATTGATAACGAGCAAGAAATAGCTTCTGTTAAAAAAGAGGTAAATGAATTAATGAAAGATTTGCCATTGTTTAAATGGTAAAAAAAATCCCCAATGAAAATTGGGGATTTTTTTTTGATTTATGTTGCCGATTGTTTTCTGATTACTTTCCAAAACAATTTAGGGAAAAATCTTTTTAGCGTAACAGCTTTAATTTCCTTATTTCCGACTAAAATTTCCTTTTTACGATTAATCACAGCCTCAATAAGCTCCTTTGCACATTGTTCGGCCGACATCCCCGTTGATTGATTATGATCCATAACACCGTGCTTATCCCCTTTTGAATTTAATGCATTCGTGGAAATTGGCGTGTTAATTTTTCCAGGACAAGCAATGGTTATAAAAATATTATTCTTTTCCTCTTCCAACATGAGACTTTCATAAAACCCATGTAATGCATGTTTAGAAGCACTATAAGCACTTCTGAGAAAAAAGCCAAACTTCCCAGCAATACTTGAAATAACAAGGATATGTCCAGATTTTTGAGATTGAAAAACAGGCAACACAGCCTTTGTTAAAGCAATATTCCCAAAATAATTAATTTCCATGATTCTCCTGTCAATATCTAATGAAGTTTCGCAAGCCTCAGATCTTTGGGACAAACCTCCATTATTAATCAGAAAATCAATGTGACCATAATGCTCAACAATTTCGACTGCCAATTGTTTAAAGTTTTCTGAATGTTCTAGATCAAGTACTTTAACAATGTGTTTGTCTGAATTTTCAAGGCTGTCTTTGATTTCATTCAATTTTGATAAACTTCTTGAAGAAAGCACAATTTTCGCCCCCCTTTTATCTAGATCCCTAACCATTGATAGACCAATACCAGAAGATGCCCCAGTAATCCAAACTACTTTATCTTTAAACATAATATCTTTTCAAAATAGAATAAAAAAATCCTGCTAACAAAGTTAGCAGGATCAATTATAATTCGTTTAATAATTTAAATAATTATAAATCATCTGGTAATTCAACAGATTTAAAGCTTTTTTGTTTCGGCTTTAATTGTTCAATGAATATAATTTTAAACTTTTCGCCATCAGCTGTGTAAATCATTTCAGTTATTCCATTTACAATTGTAGGTGCTAATTTTTTTGAATTAAAAAACTTAGTTTCCATTAATTCATATGTTCCATCATCATATTGCATAAAAACAGAAACAATTAATCCATTTTCAACTCGACATTTCCCAGCGATACAATTTGTAGTCCCATCTTCAAAGAAACTTAAGATAACGTTTCTATGCATATCATCTGCAACAGCGTTAGAACCTCTGTCGTCAAACGCTTTTTGAAGTCGCAAGAAACAATCTTGAGCTGAAGAAGACATCGAAAGCATTGCTCCGAACAGTAATAATAGTAATCCTTTTTTCATAGTTAACATGTTTTTTTGAGCTCATGCCCGGTTCCAAATATAGCAAGTTTGATTTAATTTTTGCAGACTGCTATTTAATTTCTTTATTTTTGAAAAAATCATTTCAATGAGTACAAAACAAATAACAGACCAATTTTCGCATTCTTTAGAAATTTTGCAAAAATTTAACAAAGTTGAAAACTTTGAGAAAATCGAGAAAGCAGGTCAGATAATGGCATCTAGTATTAAAAATGGTGGAAAAATAATTAGTTGTGGTAATGGCGGTTCAATGTGTGATGCAATGCATTTTGCAGAAGAACTAACGGGAAGATATCGCAACGACAGAAAATCAATTGCAGCAGTTTCAATTAGCGACCCTAGTCACATTACTTGCGTTGGAAATGACTATGGATTCGACTTTATTTTTTCAAGATATATAGAGTCTGTAGGATCCCAAGGAGATGTTTTATTGGCAATTTCGACCTCTGGAAACTCAAAAAATGTTTTAAAAGCTATTTCAATAGCTAAAGAAAAAGGAATGTTAGTCATTGGTCTTACAGGTAAAGATGGCGGTGAAATGGCAAATCTTTGCGATGTTGAAATTAGAGCACCTCACTCAGACTATGCTGATAGAGCTCAAGAAATTCATATAAAAGTAATTCATAGCCTAATTGACTACATTGAAAATAATATCGGTTAATTACAATAGAAATAAAAGGTTATAATTATCTTTGCATTGAAAAATAAAGGAATAAAATGGGAACAATAGCTCAAAGATTTGAATCAGGAGAACAAA
>Ga0102812_10003239_pt1 | contig 10702 bp, 7 predicted proteins | sample ColrivemetaGS713_FD_79334 | JGI IMG/M metagenome (GOLD analysis project Ga0102812, IMG submission 79334) | Estuarine microbial communities from the Columbia River estuary - Flood tide ETM metaG S.713 | ecosystem: Environmental > Aquatic > Marine > Intertidal zone > Estuary | place: USA: Columbia...
AGCGCTGCTGTAACATCGCATGCAGCTCATGCCGGACCCTCCCGGGTTGTCGATCATCGGTAAGTCGTTTGGCTAACGTGGTGGAAAGTTGGGTTTTACGGTCGACTTCGCGCAGGAGCAATAGACTTGCATCAGTGGTGATATGACCACCTGAAAACTGGGCTTGAATGATACGTCGCGATAGGGAGGAGAACTGGAAAGTCTGTGGTAACATTTTGATCTCGGCTGAGGCTGTATGGGAGATGCTTAGAGACCACCTACCATACGGCTTTCAGCCGTTTTTGTTGAGTCCTTCATGAAAAATCCGGGCTAGCTTTGTCAGCCTCAAAACGATCGGCTTCTTCAGCAACGCGTTCTTCGATTGTGTTTTGAACATTGGCTAGCAGTTTGTTGAGCTCGTCAATGCTCAATTCTTGAACTGCTTTACGGAATGAAGTTTTACGGAGCAATTTCTGGATATTATCTGAAATTAATATCGGCCTATTTAAAGTAGAATTAATTTATCGGCCAAAGGCCTGAACACTTTAGGAATTAACACTTAGGTGCAGAGCATTCAAAAACTGTCTGTATAAAACTCCGTTGCTACGCCTACTGTCAATTTATGGAGGGTCAACTATAGACATAATTTACAATATATTTAATTTTATAATTACTTCCTTAGCCGTCCATCAGAAAATTTACGAGTCCTTAGGCTGCTAGGATTTAGCTGTTTTATTTTAAAACCTAACCCAGACATAACTTAAATCTTTGCTTGGCAGCTACCGCCATTGATTAGGTGATCGACCACACGAAGATCTCTTTCGTATCCTAGATGTGCTTTTATTGGATTGGTGACTCCAAAAATACTCCATTTCGCAACATTAACGTATACGTTAACGAAGTTAATGTGGGGGTATTGCTTGGTCAAATATGGGGGTATTCCATAGGATAGTAGATCGTTTGCGTCTGTAAATGCGGTGACATTTATTTTTTTATTTTTATCAGACTTGATCGGTAAATTGCAGGCCCATTGAAAATCACCACTTGTTGTCGTTTGGCAGAGACTTTGGATATCAAGTGTTCCATCTTTTCTCAATTGGATTTCATCCATCCCCAAACGAAGTAGAGGTAACTGATTAGCGAGCATGTAAATATCGGTTACGCCTTGCCTGATTGTAGTCAACGCATCTTGACCTCCATTAAGTGCATCAAAAACTATTCTGCTACCTAGGCTATTACTAATTAGAGCTAGTTTCACATACTTCTCTCCTAAGTCCACATGCATAGCCGTTAATGCAGCAGTTACTTTATCGCGCAAAGGTAATTTCCCAGGACCCAGGTAATAAATTGCATCTGCAATTTTATCGTTGATCAAACCACCTTGATTAATCCCTGTTTTTATTTTGCGATTTACACTACTTCGATAAGAGTCAAGTTGAAGATCATGTCGCAGAGCTGCACTTTTTGCTGAAATGGTATCTGAAGACCATGTTAACTCATAAAATCTCAGTACATTTCCATCGATTCGGGTGTAATCATAGCTCTTAAGAGTATGGGGGATTATGCTCCGCTGTGAACTTGAAGCTTCAAAACCCGTTTGAGCAACCAGCGTAGACCGCATACTTTCAGACCAGCCAGGTGAGTGGTAACCCATGCCGTGAACCAAGAGAACGGCATTATGATTAAGTCCGTTATCTGTAAAAAGACCATCAAAATGACAGAGCTGTTCATCAGGATTTGAGTTCTCAACTACACTACATAGTGACGGTTGTACCCACATCCTGATAAAACAAGAGTTAAAAAAATAAAAAAGAGCATCCTGCAATGCATAACCGTCATCCATGTAATTTGATCGTATATGTAAGATAGAACATTCCATGTTCTGGTGTTCTCGATTAACCCATCTCCACGGATCATACCAATAAAGCAGAGGGCTGCTTCAGGGCCATAAAGGGAAGGTTCGGTAAGGGGGGGCCACGAGCCGAAGTTGACAGGTTAGATCGGTGTCGATTCTACCGATGAACGTCAAAGTTCCTGTTACAACCTGCCTGGTTAGTGCAGAATCCTGCAGATCTCTATAAGCACTTGTTTTAAAATGAAAAAGTTAACAGATCATAAAAAACATAGTTGCAGAACTGATCTATGCGGACAACCTATGAAAAAAACATATTATGAAGCGATTGATTAACAAATACTTTTTTTGACATCCTATTAGACAATCTACAGGAGCGCCTGCTCCTGCACTATGGAGCGCTCCACTGTACAGGCACCGATAATAAATAACCGACCCCATAGACCGTTTTGATCAGCTTGGGGACTTTAGGGTCGTCTTCTAGCTTTTTACGAATCCGTGACATACGGACGTCAATACTGCGCTCAAACGGGATCGAATCCCGCCCCATCAGATCACCCATCAGACGGTCACGGTTGAGTATCTGCTGAGGTGCTCGTAACAGTAACAACAGCAGATCGGCTTCCGCGGAACTGAGGCGATCGCTGCGGCCATCGCTATGACTCAGGGTCAAGGTCGCAGGATCGAATTGCCAGTCACCAAATCGAGCTATTTTGGGCGAGGCATCGGTTTCAACCTGATTGCTCTGATCCATACGCCGCAGCAGGCTATTAACTCTGGCAACCAGCTCGCGCGGGTCAAAAGGTTTGATCATGTAATCATCGGCACCCAGCTCTAACCCAAGCACGCGATCTGGCAGACTGCCACGTCCGGTCAGAATCATCACGCCAACCCGGTGTTTATCACACAACTCACGCACCAGCGCCAAGCCATCCATATCGGGCAAGCCCAGGTCGACAATACACAGCGCAGGCAGACGACGTTTTAGCGCCTGAGTCGCTTGAGCACCGGTTCGAAAGCTGGCCGTTTCATAGCCAAACCGCTCCAGCTCAGCACACACTAACGCGGCTATATCACGCTCATCTTCGATCACGTAAATCAGTTTATGCATCATCTTACTACTCACTCTGATGATCACCCGCAGGCTTTGCTGGTTGATCCGAATCGACACTGGAGGGATCGGTATTAATTGAATCACATGACTTAGTCACTAGATTGATGTCCGAATCAGATCTCGACACATCTTTTTGGAGTAATGCCTGGCGCAGTGTATCGCGTTTGAAGGGTTTGCGCAGAGTCAGATATTGAGGTTGATTCGGATCTTGAATCTGCTGATCAAACGCATAACCTGTAATCAGTACAATTCTAGCATTAGGCCTCGACTGGCGGACCCGATCCGCTATTTCATAGCCATCAAGGCCCCCCGGCATCATGATGTCAGAGACCAGTGCATAGATTTCTGCCAAACTATCGAGCAAAAGCAGTGCTTCATGACCATCACTGGCCTCAACCACCGCAAATCCCATAGCCACCAATTGCTCCAGAATAACAGCACGCACATCCGCATCATCTTCCACTAGCAGGACAAGCTTCCCTGCACCCGATTCCAACAACTGGTGACCGACATGATGGCCAGCATCCCTGCAATCTTCAGTGACACAGGCGGGTAACAACAGCGTTATGCAAGCACCCTGTCCAAGAGCACCATGTATTCGAATATAACCCTGCGACTGTTTCACAAAACCGTACACCATACTCAGCCCTAAGCCCGAACTGGTACCACTTTTGGTGGTAAAAAAAGGCTCAAAGGCACGACTTAAGATGGCCGGATCAAACCCTGTGCCGCTATCGCATACCGATATTTCCAGGTAATCACCGGGGACCACAACCTCATCATATTCAACCGGCACGTCGATTCGCTTATGCTGCACCCCGAGCATCAATGAGCCCCCTTTGGGCATTGCATCACGCGCATTCAGGGCTAGGTTAAATATTGCATTTTCAAGCTGGCTTTGATCAACAAAGGCAATACAGGGCTGCTGGTCATCAGTATTAAGCTGAATATCAATATTGCTCGGCAGCGAACCCTGCAGCAGAGCCAGAGAATCGCGGAACAACAGCGCCACATCTAGCCGTCTAGGGGTGAGCGGTTGGTTACGGGAAAAGGCCAATAAACGGTTCGTAATATCGGCCCCTCGCCGACCCGCACGCACAGCGGGTTCAAGGTAGGTAGACAACCCTTCAACCGCCGCATAGCGGTCTCCGGCAGAGATCAGATTACCAATGACCACGGTCAGAAGATTGTTAAAGTCATGCGCCAACCCTCCCGCCAGTTGGCCCACGGCATTCATCCTTTGCGCCTCAGTCAATTTATGTTCGGCTTCTTTTTCTGCTGTCACATCAAGACTTAAATTCAGTACCGCCGTGACTTTGCCATCGGCACCAAACTCAGGAATGAGTTTCCTAGTAGTGACCACTTCACGGCCATCGTGCATAAAGCGATACTCGTAGCCGCACTCTTCGCCTGCCAAGGTCCGCATAAAATAGGGCAGCAAAGCGCGGTACATATCTGCACTCATCACCTCTTGCAATGATCGCCCCACGAGCCCCCTTTTGGTCTGATTAAACATCTGTGCGTAACGGCGATTTACAAATCGGTAACGCTGATCGGCCCCCACATAGGCGATCTGTGCGGGAAGTTCATCGAGTATCATCCGCTGGCGCTGTTCGGTCGCCGCTAACTCCTGAGTGCGGCTCTGCACCTGCTGATCGAGGGTCTGAATATTGCGGCTTAACTGGGTCACCATCGTGTCAAAGGTGCGCCCTAGCACGCCAAGTTCATCATCACTATGAATACCGCTCTGAGCACTGAGGTCGCCACGGCTGACCCGTTTTGCGGTCTCGGCCAATCGCTTGATGGGTGCAGCGATCTGCGAGACAAACAGCAAGGCCAGCAGCACCGCCATCAACAAAACCACTACGGTGATCGTCATAATTCTTTCGGTGAGCACCGCAGAGCTGCGCTGTAACTCCTCTTCATAGACTGAGGAGCCTATGTACCAATCAAATCCACTTAGATGGCGAACCAGCGAGGTTTTTTGATACACGTAATTACCGGGATCGCTGGGTTTATCCCAAGGATAGGCCCACTCTTTACCGGAGTCCGCCACTGCAATCAGCTCTTGGGCGATGGAACGACCGGTCGCAGGATTGAGCTGATCAAGAAAATTGATGCCATCGAGATTATCATTGGGATGGATTAGCATATTGGCGTTAGCATCAAAGATATACATATAGCCGGTTTTGGCTATTTTAATCTCCTGCAATGCCACCCGCAGCTCTGCCATCGCCAGCTTCAGACGTTTTTTAACCTCAATCTCAATATCGTCAAGATACAAGCCCGAACCCAGTACAAATTGGCGTTCAGGGAAGTTTTTAACATAAGAGATCTTATCGATAGCGTCGGGTTGGTCTAAGCGCTGCCATTGATACTGGAAAAAACCATCACCTCCAGCCCGAACTTGCTCGACAATTTTGGCGATAATCGCCTCACCAGAATCACTTTTCAGGTTGGTAGTCTCAACACCGTGAAAGCGGCTATCTGGATGTGACAGTATCACTGAGTCATAACCGGCAACCCAGATATAGTCATTGTTACCGTATGTGAACCGGCGTAAACCTTCAAAGATCTGCTGCCGCGCCACCGCCTCACTCAGTTCACCCCGATCAACCTGTTCATAGACAATATCTACATAGGCCGTTGCCAAGGCCACAGCGCTCTGCAGCTGTTGTTTACGCCCCTCCAACGCTTGGAGACGATAACCCTCCAGGCTGAAATGGATCTTTTCGGCCAGCTGATACACATTGTTCAATACCGTACGACTGGCGTTACGCTCGATACCGTAAACCGTACTTTTAATCAGTGGCACCGAGTAAAAATAGATCGCCAACGCAAACATCACGATGATTGACACCATCGCAAAAAAAAACCGCCGCAGTAACTTCGACCCTAACACCATAATTTTATTCTTCTTTTGATTGCAGATCACAACAACGTTATCCGCATGGATGGTTATGCAAACCATTCTACGATAAAGCCGCTTAGCAAAACCCTTTCCGCAGTCAAAATCCAATTGTTGTTACATTTCGTTAGATTTCAGACCTATTTTGGCAACACTAAAAGCGTTTAATGGTAACTCGACGCTACAAGGTCTACTTTAGCAACGGGCACTACAACAAAAACAACACCCGAAACGGAATCTCCGACTACGGGTCAGCAAGGTCAGGAACGTTATCCATGAGTCGAGATATCATCCTAGAAACACGCAACCTAGTTAAAGAATTCAAAGGTTTCACTGCCGTTGATGATGTTAACTTACAGATCGAGCGCGGTTCAATTCATGCGTTGATCGGCCCCAACGGTGCAGGCAAGACTACTGTATTTAATCTGCTGACCAAGTTTTTAACCCCGACGCGGGGGCAGATTCTGTTTAATGGCAAAGACATCACCAACAAAAGCTCCGATGCGATCGCTCGTATGGGTGTCATTCGTTCTTTTCAAATCTCTGCTGTTTTCCCACATCTTAGCGTCATTGAAAACGTCCGCGTTGCCTTACAGCGCAAGCGCACCGACAGCCTCTATTTTTGGCGTTCTGAAAAATGCTTAGATAGCTTGAACGACAAGGCCATGGAGTTACTGGACTCCGTAGGCCTCGCACCTTTCGCTAATGCCCAAGCAGTTGATCTGCCTTATGGCCGCAAGCGCTCCCTGGAGATCGCTACCACCTTAGCACTCGATCCCGAGTTACTGCTGCTAGACGAGCCGACTCAAGGGATGGGGCACGAGGATGTAAGCGTAGTCGCCGAACTGATCAAAAAAGTGGGTAAAGACCGCACCATTCTGATGGTCGAGCACAATCTGAATGTGGTTGCCGACCTGTCAGATACCATTACCGTACTGCAACGTGGCGCGGTGTTGACCGAAGGTGATTACGCCAAAGTGTCGGCCGATCCTCAGGTGCGTGAAGCTTATATGGGGGTCGCCAGCGATGACGAACCGACCGCCCAACCGTCCCACTCTACCGCGCAGAGCAACGACTCCGCCCAGTCAGCGGAGGCTAATCAATGAGCGCTGTACAAAAAATTCAATCCAAACGCGAGAAACTCCGGGTCAGTGATCTGCACGCCTACTATGGTGAATCACATATCCTCCACGGCATCGATATGTCCCTCAATCAGGGCGAGTTAGTCACCCTGCTCGGACGCAACGGATCAGGCCGGAGCACCACGCTCAAAGCCATTATGAACATGGTCGGCAAGCGCACTGGGTCAATCGTGATCAATGGTCACGAAACGCTCAACATGCCTAGCCACAAAATCGCCCATCTGGGTATGGGTTACTGCCCAGAAGAGCGCGGTATTTTTTCCAGCCTCAATGTCGAAGAAAATCTGATGCTGCCTCCGGTAGTGCGCTCGGATGGCATGTCGGTAGAAGAGATCTATGAGATGTTCCCCAACTTAGCGGAGCGTCGTAAAAGCCAGGGAACCCGTCTGTCCGGCGGTGAACAGCAGATGCTGGCGATGGCCAGGATCCTGAGAACCGGCGCCAATATCCTGCTACTAGACGAAATTACCGAAGGTCTGGCCCCGGTTATCGTTCAAAAGCTGGCAGAGGTGCTGATGCAGCTCAAAGAGCGTGGCCTGACCATCATTTTGGTAGAGCAAAACTTCCGTTTTGCGGCCCCTATCGCTGACCGCCACTACCTGATGGAACATGGCCATATTGTTGAGCAGATTCATGCACATGAGCTGGCCGAGAAAACCGAACTCTTAAACACTTACCTAGGGGTGTAGCCAAATATGGCGCCCCTCTAAACGATCCAAGCAGCAAGAAAAACCACCCCAAGCACCACTAACGCAATACAAAAACAATAACACTGGAGAACACAATGAACCTGATGCGTAAAACTCTACTAGCCACAGCTTTGATCGCTGCCACGGGCGCGGCTCAAGCTGCCGCCGTCTCTGATGGCAAAGTCAAAATCGGTGTTCTGGGCGACATGAGCGGCGTTTATGCCGACATCAGCGGCCAGGGCTCTGTCGAAGCGGTCAAGATGGCCGTTGAGGATTTTGGCGGCAAAGTACTCGGCATGCCTATTGAAGTGGTCTTTGCCGACGACCAAAACAAGCCTGACGTTGGCTCTGTTATCGCCCGTAAGTGGGTGGAAGAGGAGCAAGTAGACGTGATTAACGGCGCAGTCGCCAGTTCGGTGACCGGTGCTGTTACCAAGTTCATGACTGAAAAAGAGAAGATCACTCTGATCGCAGCTTCTGCCAGCCATGCGTTCACCACCAAGGCCTGTTCACCATTCAACGCTCACTGGACCTACGACGTTGTTGCCTTGGCAAACGGCACCGTGAAGCCAATGGTACAAAGCGGCAAGAAGAAATGGTTCTTTGTGACTGCTGACTATGCCTTTGGTCATGCACTGGAATCGGTTGCTACCGGTGTTATCAAAGCCAACGGCGGTGAAGTGGTAGGCGGCGTTCGTGCGCCATTAGGCACCACTGACTTCTCCTCTTATATCCTTCAGGCTCAGGCTTCAGGTGCAGATGTTATCGCCCTAGCGAACGCCGGTAGCGACATGGTCAACTCTCTGAAAACTGCCGCCGAGTTTGGTGTTACCGAGACCACCAGTGTTGCCGGTCTTTTGGTATTCACTCCTAACGCTCAGGCACTTGACCCTGCCATCGCTGGCGGCATGAAGCTGACCACCGGTTTCTACTGGGATATGGATGACCAGACCCGTGCTTGGTCCAAGCGTTACATGGCTCGCATGGGCGATAAAATCCCAGCAATGCCTCATGCCGGTGCATACTCTTCAACCATGCACTACCTGAAAGCTGTTGAAGCAGCCGGTACCGATGAGTCCAAAGCGGTTATGGCGAAAATGAAAGAGATGCCAGTTGAGGACTTCTTCTCGCGCAATGGCTACCTGCGTAAAGATGGCCGTATGGTTCATGACATGCTGCAGGTTCGAATCAAGACTGCTAAAGAGCGCGCTAGCGACAACGACATTTTTGCTATCGAAAAAGTCATCAAGGGCGACGATGCCTTTATGAAGATGGAAGATGGCGGTTGTGAATTCGCACTAGCCAAGTAAGTCCTGCTGTTACAAGCGCCAGCAATGGCGCTTGCCTCCCTGCCCTCAGATCTAACGAGAGAGGGCACCGGAGCAATGAGGCGTATCGCCTTGTACGGATGCTGCTGTTCTCATCATTGAAAACGCAATCATCCAGGAACAAAAAATACTATAGAAAGGAAGCGTTCTGCTTCCGTCTGAAAAACCTTCAGGTGTGGTTATGGCGACTCTTTTCGATATCAATCCTTTTGCTCTGTTCGGCCAGTTGCTGATCGGACTGATCAACGGCTCTTTTTATGCGTTGCTAGCTCTAGGTCTAGCGATTATTTTCGGACTTCTTAGAATCATCAATTTTACTCAGGGTGCTCTGTATATGCTGGGTGCCTTCGCAGCCTGGATGGGGATGAACTATCTGGGTATCAGTTACTGGTGGTCGCTACTGCTAGTCCCGATCGGCGTCGCCGTGATCGGCATTCTGATGGAGCGTTTCCTGGTTCGCCCTATCGCCGGAGAAGACCATCTCTACAGCCTGCTGCTGACCTTCGGTGTTGCATTGGTATTGCAGGGACTCTTTACCCACGCCTACGGATCTTCTGGATTGGCCTACCCCATCCCTGAAGAACTCAAAGGTGGAACCCGGCTGCCGTTTATGTATCTGCCTAACTACCGTGCTTGGATCATCGTCTGCTCGCTGGTGGTCTGTACCGGCACTTGGTACATGATTGAAAAAACCAAACTCGGTGCCTACCTGCGTGCCGGCACTGAAAACCCACAGTTGATGCAGGCCTTTGGCATCAACGTGCCTTTGATCGTCACCCTCACCTTTGGCTTTGGTGTGGGTCTGGCAGGCCTTGCGGGAGTACTTGCCGCACCCGTGTATTCAATCACCCCCGAAATGGGATCCAGCATCCTGATCGTGGTATTTGCCATTGTCGTTATCGGCGGTATGGGATCCATCGGCGGTGCAATCCTGACTGGACTGGGGATGGGCATCATCGAAGGTCTCACCAAGTATTTCTACCCTGAAGCCTCCAACACCGTGATCTTCCTGGTGATGGTAATCGTGTTACTGGTTAAGCCCGCGGGCCTGTTTGGCAAAGAAGCTTAACAAGCAGTTACGTTACTCATCATTCGACACAAGATATAAGACCTGAGGTCACTGACAATGAAAAACATGAAACTCAATCTGGTATTGCTGGGATTAGCGTTGCTGGCTCCCTTTGTTCTCTACCCGGTATTCCTGATGAAGGTACTGTGCTTTGCACTGTTCGCCTGTGCTTTTAACCTGCTGCTCGGATTTGCCGGACTGTTATCTTTCGGCCATGCCGTATTCTTGGGCAGTGGAGCCTACGTCACTGGCTATCTAATGCTCAATGTTGAAGGACTCACCCCAGCGGTCGGTATTCTGGCGGGCGTCGCGGTCTCCGCAATTCTCGGATATGTCTACGGTAAGCTGGCGATCAAGCGTGAAGGGATCTACTTTGCGATGGTTACTCTGGCGCTCGCGCAACTGGCATTTTTCTTCTTCCTTCAAGCACCCTTTACCGGCGGTGAAGATGGCATTCAGGGGATTCCACGCGGCACACTATTTGGCCTGATCGATCTGTCCGATAACCTCAGCATGTACTACTTCGTTCTCTCGGTATTTATTGGTGGCTTCGTGCTGATCTATCGCACCGTACACAGCCCCTTCGGTCAGGTGATGAAAGCGATCCGTGAGAATGAGCCA
>Ga0102812_10003241_pt1 | contig 10701 bp, 1 predicted proteins | sample ColrivemetaGS713_FD_79334 | JGI IMG/M metagenome (GOLD analysis project Ga0102812, IMG submission 79334) | Estuarine microbial communities from the Columbia River estuary - Flood tide ETM metaG S.713 | ecosystem: Environmental > Aquatic > Marine > Intertidal zone > Estuary | place: USA: Columbia...
CAGCTCTGCCTGCCCGCTCCCGAGGGGCCTGGCGAGGGCCCCGGGCTCCTCCAAGGCAATGAGCCCCTCACGCTACACGCTGGCGCCGGGCTGCCCCCTGGCACGCGGGGCTTGCTCATCCGTGACGGCGCAGGAGACCAGGTGCAGATCTCGGGCCGCGTCTGGAGCACGAGGGCTCTCTGCCTCTCCAAGGGCGAGCGACCCGAGGGCAAGTGCTTCGGCCTTATCCTAAGCCGACAGCAGGACGACAAGCGGAGGTCCCTCTGCTCGCACGGGATGCAGGGCACCCAGCACGCCACCCTCACGTCGCCGGCGCACGTGCTCAAGGACTTCGACTTCGGGCGGGACTCGCAGACCTTCTCGCGCCTAGCGACCCCTGCGGAGCAGGCGGAGTACAATGCAAAGTACCCGATCCCTGACACCCAGAAGGGGAAGAGGACCGTGCAGGGTTTTCGTCAGCCGACGGCGCAGTGAGGGCCTGCGCCGCCGGCTCCCTTCCCCCCTCTCCCCTGCCGGTTTCAGCGGCCGGTGCCAACGACGGAGCGGTTGGTACCGGCATCGACGCCGCCAGGCTCCACCTGGCCTCCCCCGCTCCCGAGGGAGGCGAAGCCCCGAGCCTCTCAGGTGCAGCCCTAGGCGGCCTCACGGCCGCCGCCGCCGCGCCTGGCCGGCTCCCCCACGTGAGGCTGTCTGACCTGACTGCTCTCTGGGCGACCGGCGCCGCGGATCACGTCGGCGCGCCACTAATCGAGTTCTACGAGCCTGGGCACGGCGAACACGATTACCTGTCCAACTTCGCCCGCCACCTGATTGTCCCCTTCACGATACCCCCTCGGTGCCGCTCTGCCGCCTTCCTCGCCTCTGGCCGCTCACCGACCCTCTCCATGGAGTTTGCGGAGAAGGGGATCATGGCGTGCAAGGCCGCATTGATGGGCGACCTCTCGACTCTCTCCGCCATCGCGAGCGCAAGCGACCCGCACCTGGCCAAGCGACTGGGTCGGCAGGTCGCCCCGTGGGACCAGCCTTCCTGGGACGCGGTGGTCTGCGAGGTGGCGGTTGCGGTCCTGCAGGCGAAGTTCAGCGGCGTCCCATCCTTCGGCGACCGCCTCGTGGGCACCGGCCGGAGCGTCTTGGCCGAGGCCGCCCCCCGTGACCTGATCTGGGGGACTGGCTCTCCCCGGGGCTCGGGAGCGCTGCCCTCAGCGTGGCGGGGCCACAACCTGCTGGGTTGGGCGCTGATGCGCGTCCGGGACACCCTCCGCGACCAGCGCCGTACTGCCGGCTTGAGGGCGGGCGAGGCTGCCCTGCCCACGCCGCGTGGCGACGCCGCGCTCGCCACCCCCGTGGACATGCTCCATCCGGCCATGCGCCCCCTCGCGCGCTCACTGCTGCCGACCGAAGCCATCTTCGACCGAGGTGGCGGCGGCTGCTGCGGGCCCAACAGCCTCGCCTACCTCTTGCTGCCGCTCGGCCGCAGCTGCGGAGACGGACACGTCCTGCGCGCAGAGGTCATCGCGCACGCCCGCCAGTGCCTCGCCGCCCGCCCCCCGCTCACCCTGACCGAGGTCACCTGCGGTGGCGCTGGCGACGTGGACGGCGCGGGCGCTAGCCTCACTACTCACCTTACAGAGTCGATGCGGGCCTGGCCGGCGCATGCCAGGTGCGGCCTGCCTGCCTCGGCGGACTCATGGGTCGAGCTCATGGCTCGCCCGGCCACCTGGATCGACGAGCCCTTCTTGAGGCTGTGTGCCCACCTCAAGGAGGTCGAAATCGAGTATCGGGCAGTGACCGCCGACGGCGCACGGGCACGGGGCGGCGTCATCCGGCCCCCACCTCCGTGCGTGGCCACCGCCCGTGTCGTGCTTGCCCTCTGGGTTCAACAACACTACGCGGCGATCCTGCGCGTCGTCGACTCGCCCGCACCCGCTCCAGTCGACCTGCTTGGGGGTGACGCCTCGGCCGGATTTACGACCCAAGGCCTCGACTTCTGGCTTGTGCCCGCCGCGTCGCACTCCGCCGCGACGGGGGCGGAGGGGTGGGGCGCGCCGGCCGCGAAGAAGAACTCGTCGCTGCCCGCAACCCTGACCAGGCCCGACCCGCCAGGCCCGCCCAGCCAGCCCCTCCGCGGAGAGTCCGCGCGCCGGCCGCCGGCGAAGCGGGCCCATCCGGGCGGCACCGTCCGTTCCAACGCTGGGGAGGCGCTCCGCAGCATGCTCCGGCGGAAGGCATCTGAGGGCGTGGCCCTGACGGCGAGCCAGCGCGCCGCTGAGGAGGCGCTTGCCCGCTGGGACGAGGGCGCCCCCACGCCCGAGGACACGGCGCTCCTCGCCTTCTTCCGCCTACCGAAGGCTAGCGCGCCACAGCCGACCCCCTCGGCTGGGCAGCCACGGCCCGTCTGCGCCGGGGAGCTGCCGCCTGTCAAGGACGGGCTCGACAACTCGGCCGAGTGCCGCCCTAAGGGGAGCGACAGCCCGAGCGCGACCAGGCTCGCCGACCCTGTCCCGCAAGATGAGTACATCGGAGCGGTGAAGCGGCGGAGGGACGGCGCGTCGCTCGACGGCGACGAGGTCACCCTCTCGCACGCCATCTCGGGAGGAGTGACCGGCATGCCGCCGCAGGCCGCTCGAGGCGGTGGTGGCGGTCGGCGAGGACACCCGCCCCTCACCGATCTGACTCAGGTCCTGGCCCTGCTTGATGGCCCGAACCCCCCCACGGTGCTCGTCGGCATGGAGTTCTCGGGCGCCGTCCGCTCCGCGCTCGAAGCGCTCGGCCTCGTCGCGCTCTCCGTTGACTTTCGCCCTAGTCTCGACGGCGGCCTGCACTACCAGGGTGACGTCCGGGACGTCCTTGCCCTTCGCCCCGGGCACTGGCAGGCGCTCTACTTCTTCCCGAACTGCTTCCAGCAGCTTCGCGCGGACGTGGGCTGCTTACCGCTCAAGCTTCAGGACGGGCGCGCCTTTTGGGGGTGCGCGATGGTGCTCTGGTGCGTCTGCCAATCGGCGCCGCTCGTCGTGGTCGAGCAACCCGACACGATCGTCTATGACCTGTGCCGCCCGGCGCACACCCGCCTGTATGAATTTCGGACGGAGGCTCTCGGCGACTCCGCGGACAAGTTCGTTCGCCTGGCTGTCCGTGGAGCCGGGCCAGTTTGCTTCGACCCCAACGGGCGGGGACTCCGAGCACGACCCCAGCCGGGGCGCACGCAGTTCGACTACGCGAACCCCGATGCGCGCGACAGGGCCCGGAGCGCCTGGACTGAGTTTCCCAAGACGGCGTCACAGCTCGCTGCGCTCGCAGTGCTCCCCCACGTGCACGAGCCGGCGCCGATCTACTCTCGGGAGGTCGATCACCTTCGGGCCGCCTTCCTGGCCCGGGGGTACCACGTACCGTCGGCCTACGCCGCGCCTGATGCGCAGCCTCCTGACTCCCCGTCCCGCAAGTACCAGACCGTCCGCGGTCAGGGCCACGGGCCGCCGCCTACCGCTCGCGACGCTGCAGGCGACGACCTGCGCGGTGGGGACTCCGCGGGCGAGGAAGCCGCGGCCTTCGGCCCACGGGGGGCGGCGGGCGCGGAGCACTCCCTCGCCAACGTAGATGGCCCGCGCCCGATGAGCCCAAGGCCCGGCGCTGATGGACCGGACGGGCACGGCCTCGCCGCCATCGACCTCCGCTCCGCCGCCGAGGCTGCCTCGGTACTGATCTTCGTCTGCGTCGTTGGCCAACCCCTCGTGTACGCGCACGTGAATGGATACTCCGTCTACGGCGTCTCCATGCCGCTGCGTGAGTCCCGACCCGCCTGCATGACTGCGATCCAAGCTCTGGTGCGAATGATGGCCGGGGCCCTGTGCTTCGCGTACATGGTGGGCGAGTACCTGGCCGGCCTCCGCCTCTTCGCTGCCCCCATCGCGGCTCGGCCGGCTCCGGCCGCAGTCATCCGCGGTCCCCAGAGCCGCCTCAGGGCGTCCCGAGCAGGCGCCGCCTTCATGTGGATGACGCTCTGCGCCCTCCGAGGCTGCCCTGTTGAAGACGCCGCGGCGCGAGCGATCCTCTCGGCTGAGACCTTCGCCGGGCCGACCCAGCAGCTAGCCGACTCCCGCCTCGGCGCCCAGGGACGCTCCGCCGGCCGATCCTTCCTCTTCGGCAAGACGCCCCCGGAGTACCTGCTGACCCGCCCGCCCCTGAGTGCGGGGCTGGGTCCGCCTTCCTGGCGCGCCCTCGCGCAGCTAGTGTCAGCCGACTCTGAGCTGATGAGCGCCCTCGGCGAGGCGGCTTGGGACAGCCTCCTGAGCGGATGGCGTGAAGCCATCCGACCGATCGACACGGGCGAGATCCCTCCCGGCCTCCTCGCCAACCTGCCCTCCTTCGACGACGAGCGGCTCGACCTTGTGCCGCTCTCGCTTGTACCGGAGCCTGCCTCGACGCCTTGGCTCCCTCGGCCGCCGCTGCAGCGCGCAGTCGAAGGCCACTGCCCGCGCAGCGTCGGTGACCTGATGCCCGAGAGCACCCGGCAGCGCGCTTACGACTGGCTACAGCTCAATCTGGACGACTTGCTCGCGATGCAACGCGCGGCCCTGGCGGGCGAGAGCCTCGCCGAGCGGCGTCGGCCCTCCCCCCTCGCCATAGGGCAGGAGGAGCTGCACCCCTGGGCCAGAGGCGTGGTGTGGGATTGCCGCCCGCCTACCCGAGCGCTCCACGAGGGCTGCTGCGTCGTGGCGGACTTCCACGCGCCCTTCGAGTCCGACCTTAACCTCGAGCTCTTCCGGCGCCGCCTACATGGGTATCCGGACCAGACGCTCGTGGCGAACCTCCTCGAAGGCGCACGGCTCGATGCCGACGTGGAGCTACAGACGGTCCTCGTCCCGCACCTGACCTCGCTCCCGAAGGGCTTCGCTTCGGTGGAGAAGGAGCTGCGCCGCCTCCACGCCAAGGGCTGGTACGACTTCTTTTCGGACTTCCCCTTCTGGCCGATGTACCTCAACGGTCAGGGGTCTGCGGCGCGCAAGCTGGAGCCGGACCGCCACCGCCGCATCACGGAAGGAGGTGGCCCCCGCCAACCGACCTTCGATAAGTCCGGCCTCCGCGCCCTTTCGCTCAACGAGGCGTCCCACATCTGGCACGTACCGCGGTACTTCGCGGACGACCCTCGACCGGCGATGGCTTCCTGGCTGGCGGCGCGCGGGCTACCGGCCTCGCCCCACGCCGAGCTCGGAGCGCGCCGCACCAAGTGGCCCAAGGAGCTCAAGCCCCGGCTGAACGACGTGATGCGGGACATGGCCGTCCTCCGGCGCGCCGCCCACGTGCTCGGTGAGCCCATCTACATCTTCGGCGACGATGTGAAGGACTACTTTAACCAACTCGCCATGGCGCCCTCGGAGCTCTGGAAGTTGGGCGTCGTCTTTCTGCGCCAAGGAGAGAGCCTCGAGCCGCCCCCACGCTATGCCGCGGGCGCGGGCGACGCGCGGCTTATCTTCGTCTCCGAGAAACGGCTCGGATTCGGCACGCACGGGGCGTCCAACCTCTGCCAGCGCTGGGCAAACGCCAAGCTCGACCTCTACCGCGACGAGATGGATGAGGCTGAGTCGCAGGAGACGCCCACTCCCGCCGCGGAGCGATGGCGCGCCGCCCGTGTGAAGGCCCAGCACGCCACCGGACAGCCCTGCGTTCCCACTCGCCGCTACGAGGACTTTGGCGCGGGCTCCGCGCCCACGACCACCTTCGTCTGCGCGCAGCACCGTCTGTACGCGGTGCACATGTACACGGATGACCCGGTCTTCATCGTTGTGGGCGTTCAACGCGCCTTGCGCGCCCTGCGGCTCTGGCGACGCCTCACGGATGAGATGGGCCTTGTCATGGCCATAGCCGAGAAACGCTCTCTCGGAAGCTGGACTCTCTGGATCGGCGTCCTCCTGATTCCGGCACTCGGGATCGTCGTGGTCCCCCGCTCCAAGTTGCTGCGCGCCGCCCGGGCCATCGATGCCCTGCTCGCGAGCGGGCTTGAGTTCCACGAGTACCGATCGCTGTGTGGCCTGCTGGAGCACCTCCGCGCGGTGAATCTGCGCGGGCGCAACGTGATGCACGGCCTCTACGTTCCCCACGGGCCGGACGGCGCCGGCCGAGACGGCCCCTCCGGGTGGGTGACCTGCGACCTGCTCATGCGAAAGCAGCTCGAGCGCTGGAATCGCCTGATCTGGAACTCGGGCGGTACCAGCGTAAGGGCCGCCCTCGAGCGCGAAGAGCTCGAGGACGAACCGGAGCTCTACCTCGTCCTCGACTCGGACGCCATGCGCGAGACCGGCGAGTCCGGGATTGGGGGCTACTTCTACGGGCTATACTGGTACTACCCCGTCCCCGAGGATTTCCTGCCCGACCTGACCATTCCCGTGCTCGAGTTCCTCGGCGTTTGCCTCAACCTCCTTGTCTTCGCGCCTACGCTCCTCCGCGCGCTGAAGGCGAACCGCAATGCGTACGTGGTTCTGCGCACGGACGCCCTCACGACCGCGCGCACGCTGCCGGCGGAGTCACAGAAGAACCCCCTGATGGTCTCGGCCTACCAGTGGCTACTCGCCCAGCCCTGGTACCAGGAGCTCGCGCCGCGCGTCATCGTGGCGCATCTCTACGGGGATGCCAACCCCTTCGCTGACTGCGTCTCGCGAGCGCGATGGACGGAGTTTGCAACGCGCTGCCGGCAGGTCGGCGTCGTCCCAGAGGAGGTCCACCTCCCGCCCGCTGCTCAGGGGCTAGTCTCCCGGCTTGCCGCCCTGGCTCGGTTGACCGCGCTTCGCGCGGGCTGTCTCCCAAGCGAGCGCGGGGCCACTGCTTCGCGGGCGCCTTACGCGGAGGCATCAGGGGCCGCGCGCGTCCCTCGACGGCTAGCTGCGCGCCTCGAGAGCATCGACCCCGGTGCCCACCCTGGACTCCAACCTCCTCCCGGACCGAGGGCGCGCCTCGACCTCAAGCGGCCATCTGACCAGTCGGCCAGCGCCTCATGGGAGCGGCGTGACACCTCATGGGGGTGGCGCCCCATGGCCGCACCTCGCATAGCCGCCGACGTCGAGCCGGCTGAGCGCGCTGGCGGGCGTGCGCCCGAAACGCCGACCTCCCCGGAAGCCCGCCTGCCTGTGGCACAGCGACGCTCCAGCCAGCTGGCAGAGGCGGACCGGCGCGTGACTCGAGAGCGAGTCCTCGGGCTTGCGAGCGCTGGACCGGACGCGCGCATGCACTTGCGTGCGGCCCCCAGCGCGCTCTTCCGTTCAGCGGAGCGAACGAGCGCACTCGCAGCGTCTGGCGTCAACGCTGCCACGCTCAAGGTGGACGAGCGCGCCTGGGAGTTTTGGGTCAACGTGTGCGAGTCCCAGGGCACCACCCCACTGAGGAGCTCCGCGGAGGCGCGGGACCAGCCTGACCGCAACGCCCACCTCCTCGCCTGCCTCATGATGTACGCGCACGTCTGGTGCATCCCCCGCACCCGAGATGCGCAATTCATCAAGCCGCGCTCCGCGCTCGCGTACCCGCTCGCGATTTGCCGCATCTTCAAGCGCTGGGGCGTGCAGATGCCGGGGTACCGAGCCCTCGCCGCGGCCTTCGCGGGGCTGATGCGCTCCTACCTCGCGCACCACGGGCCCGGGTCCCTCGCCCCGAGGCGCGCTGAGCCCATGAAGTTCTCCATGATGCGCGACATCTACCGCGCGGCGCCCACGGTGCGAGTGGCGGGCCGCGTGTGGAGCGACGACTGCCACGACGTCTTCATCTTCCGCCGCCTCAACGTCTTCCTCATGTACACCGCGTTCCGCCTCGGCGAAACGACCGGGCCGGACCCGTTCCTCACCTTCACACACCTGGTCTGGAGCATCCGCGGCACCATCGTGACCGACCCCACGGCGGCCCAGCTCCACTCCTTGCGACCGGGGATGGACTACGCCCAGGTGGCGCCGCCTCTCTCCAAGGCGGACCAGTGGGGCGAGCGCAACTGCCCCTTCATGGTCACCCTCACTTACTCTGAGGAGCCCGAGAACCCGGCGGCCCAGCTGCGCGACCTAGAGCTGCGCTGTCGCGGTTCAGGGCCTCGCTCAGCGCGCGCACTTTTCCCCAACGCCGCCGGAGAGCCGTACGCGCACGCCACCCTCTGCCACCTGCTCAAGGGGATCCTCACCTTCCTCTACAGCGAGGCCGTGGCCTCCGTCTACACCTTCCACTCCTACCGCTCGGGGCTCGCCACAGCGCTCCACGCTGCCGGCGTGCCGGATGCTACGATCCAGCTCATCTGCCGGTGGATGTGCCCAGAGTCCCTCCACGCGTACCGGCGCATGGGCACTCGAGAGCACGAACGCCTCACGGCGGCGGCCGCGCGGGCTGATGTCCACTCGCTGCAGCGCCCGAACGTGGTGCGAGTGGCGGGCGACCAGGGCTATGCCGAGCTCGCTGAGGCGGTGTGCGGCCGGCAGGGCGCCGCTGCCCAGCGCGAGTACGACGGGGCGCTCGGCGCGCTCGCCGAGGGAGGACTCGGACGCGCCGAGGGGGCGCCCACGCCTCACCTCGGCTTGACCGACCCTCGCGGGGGCCCGCTCCCGCCCCGGCTCCCGCCCCGCCGCCCTCCCGGTACGCCCAACCGCTCCGGGCGAAGGGAGCCGCGCGCGCCAGCGCTCGCGCCGGGCGACGAGGTGCACGTCGACCGCGACGTCTGGCCGACCTACCCTTGCGAGGAGAATGGCGGCACCGCGTGGACGGCACGCGTCCTCCGCGTCGAGGAGGGGGACTGCCTGCTAGCCTTCCCGCACTCTCGCGCCGCGTCGGGCCTTGCTTTCGCCGACGAGTGGCTGTCATGCGCCGCCGTGCACCGGTCGCCGCGCCAGCCGAGCCGGCGAAGCGGACCCTCCCTCGCAGACCTCCGGCGCGCGCGCCCTGCCGAGCGCGAAGCCGGGCCTGAGTGCCCGAGCAATGTGGGTGGTACGAGCGCCAGCCACCGCACGACGCCCTCGCCAGGGGCGGCCAGCGCTCCTACGCCTCGCGCAGCCAGGCGCGTGCGCCTCGCAGTGCTCCTCGCTTGCTGCCGGGCAGTGGTGGGCATGGGTGCGCCGCGCCAGGCGTCACCCCCACTGCCCGGACCTGCCTCCTGGCTCGCCCCCGTCGTGCTGCTCGCCCTCGTCGCGATCGCACTCGCCGCCGCCATCCGACTGGCGGCCACCACCGCGAATGACGGCGACTCGGATGCGCCGACCGCCGCCCGCGCGGTATCGCCGCCGCCGTCGCCGCCTCCGGCGCTCACGGACGCGGCGCCCTTTCCCGGCGTCACCAGCGAGCACTTCCCGAACCGCCGCCGAGTGTACCGTCAAACTATGTACCACCGCGTGCATGATGACAGGGAGGTGGGGCGACTCCTCCTGTGGTACCCAGGCGCCCTCAAACGGATGACGTGCGTCCTCATGACGGACGACGCATCGGACGCGCCTTTCGGCCTTAGCGCGGAGCTCGACCGTGTGACGGCGGTCGTAGTTGGCTACAACGGCCGCCTGTCCCGAAACGTGGCCATCCTGCCTGATGGGCGCTACATCTTCCCGCGTTGCCGCCAGCTCACAGCTTCCGTCGCCGCCGAAGTGCTGAGCGACGACGAGGCGCGCCACGTGCTGCGCGCCGCCGTGCGACGATACGGCTGTCACGGCCTCCCCCTCAAATGGGTCCCGTCGCCCGGAGATGAGGACTGCCGCCGCTGGGGCCACCGCGGTTTCCACGACTCGCGCTACATCGAGCGCACCACGGCGCCTTCCCCACCGACCGAGGACAAGGAGCGGGGAGGCCCCAACAGCAGCGACTACGACTCCGACTACGACGACCCGCCGCACACGCGTGTGTCGTATGGCTGGGGAGCCCCGTTCTCCTGGCTGTGGACCTGGGGCGACGGCCGAGGGAACTGGAACGGGCCGCCGCACGGCTTCATGAACGGCGGCTGGGCCACGCACCCCTGCGCTCCGGAGCCGGTGGTGCGCGGCAACCGGGAGAGGGGCGCTGAGCCAGTCCTACCCATGAACCGGCCAGACTGGCTCGAACCCGGACCCGCACCAGACTGGGGCCAGGCGCCGTACGCTCTCGGAAGTCGACTCACAGCCGACGCCCTCAGTGCGCACGACGCCGCCCGCGCCGCCGGGCGCGAGCCGCCGTCACCCACGGGCTCGGATTTCCAGCTGCCAGGGACACGCCGGTGGTACCCTGCCTCCAACAGCTCAGATCAGTCGCGTATCTCCCGGCCCGAGACGCCGCCCGATGGTGGGGTCCCCCTCGAGCCCGGCATGGTCCGAAGCGTCTACGTCTTCGGCAGTGCCGCCGGTCATCGGACGGACTTCAGCCCGCCCTCGACGACCGACTACGCCGGCCCCACGGACGAACCAACAGGGCTGGGCACGTAATCGCATCAGGGAACTTGCTCCATCGTGTCTGGAGGCACTCAAACTCCACCGTGTCTGGAGGCACTTACCAACTCCGCGTGTCTGGAGGCACTCAAACTCCACGTGTCTGGAGGCACTTACAAACTCCACCGTGTCTGGAGGCACCTGCAAACTCCGTCGTGTCTGGAGGCACTTACAAACTCCAAGTGTCTGGAGGCACTTACAAACTCCACGTGTCTGGAGGCACTTCAAACTCCGCGTGTCTGGAGGCACTTACAAACTCCAAGTGTCTGGAGGCACTTACAAACTCCAAGGGTCTGGAGGC
>Ga0102812_10003243_pt1 | contig 10696 bp, 6 predicted proteins | sample ColrivemetaGS713_FD_79334 | JGI IMG/M metagenome (GOLD analysis project Ga0102812, IMG submission 79334) | Estuarine microbial communities from the Columbia River estuary - Flood tide ETM metaG S.713 | ecosystem: Environmental > Aquatic > Marine > Intertidal zone > Estuary | place: USA: Columbia...
ATTAGATTTTTAAGTAATAGTGTCTCAATCAATGAAAAGTTGTTAATTCTAACTTTGGATTACTATGTGTTTTTATGGTTAACATGTAATAGATTAGGAAAGCATCTGCTCTGAGAGAAATTATCAAAACTACATTTTGAATGAACCAAAATAATAGTGGTAAATTTTCAGTATTTACCACTATTATTTTGAAAACTTTTTGAATTATTTTAATCGCTTATTAATCAGGAATAAATTATTTTCAATTTTATTACTGCATTTAATTCAAAGGATTATTCTGCTGAAGTTATTTTTATTAATTATTGGTGATTGTGTAAAGTATAGTAAGGGTATTATCATCTTCAAAATCAATATCACCATAACTGCCTGATGCAAGTGATAATTCATATGTAAGGTTATGCCCTTTTGATACTCCGTCTCCTGTGTAACTACTTCCGATTCCGGAAATAATTGTCTGACTTGTACCTGATAAAGTTATTAGACCTGCGGACGTTCCCATGGTTCCGGCTCCTGCTCCTGCATCAGCGCCAGCGGTCACCTTTAATTCCATTCCACCAGGAATTGTTCCATTTGAAATACTTACTGTAACATTTCTTGTTGCATCAACAGTTGTTCCCACAATTGACGAATAGTTTAGCCAAAGTGAAGTATTCGCATTTCCTGAAAAAACTAAAGGTGAACCTGCTTCTGTCGGTGCATCAGGCCCCATGTTGATCGAGGTACCCCCTTCAATGTCAAGTAATGCAACTTCCGGGACGGATATAACAATTGTATGGTTTGCTGTTGCGGCATCTTGTGAATAGATACCAGTACTAATAAATAATAGTAATAACGAACTTAATAAAATGGATTTTAAATTTTTCATTCTCTCAATTTTTTTAAATTTTAATAATTAGTAATGTAATAATTGGTTGTATCTCATATTTCAGAACTAATATGCCAAACCAGAAAAAAAAATGACTATTGTAAAGTACTTGTCAGAAATAAAATATCTTCTAAGTGCTTGATATTCTGAGAATTGATCTTTTGAAAAATTAATATGCCCTTTGATTTTGATGTATAAAGAGGAGAGTGGGGAAGCTGATTATTTTTAGTTAATAAATAATACAATGTTCCCCATTATTAGACTAAAAATGTAATAAATATCACGCATATAGCAATATATATATTATAAATATATTTAATCTGACATTGAATTGATTGAATGGAACGCTTCACTATATTTAATCTAATTCTTTATAACTTAACTGAGAGATCCTTTAATTATTTGAAGGAATTTAGGCGTTATATGTCTGTTTATCCGTTTTTGGCATGCGTTAGTCTATAATACTATCCCAAACACTATACTATGTATTGCATAGTATTGTTAAAAACTGTATATTTGTTTTATAAAAGCGTTAATAAACAATATAAAACATAAAATAAACAAAAATGAGAAATTCAATATTTAATGCGGGACCTTATTTCAACGGCCTGAGACCTAAGAGATTCCTGGTCGAATTAACAGATTATTATAATAGAAAGTCTATGACTTCAAATGGTGGAAAACATTTTAATCCTTCTTTTGGTAAATAATAATTTAATTAAAATGATTGTAGACCGCAAATTTATACAGTAAAGGGAGCATGCAGAAGTATCGCTCCCTTTTTTAATTTTGATATACAATCACTCATTCAGTACACACCGTCCAGCTTAATCCACCTGTTATTATAAATTATAATATCTTCTTTATTATTAAATCAGCACATCGTACAATAAATTCTACTCTTACCATATTAATATATAGTGTCAGGCAATTTTAAAATTCAGATCAATTAAATTAAAATCTATCATTGGATGTATTGCTATTTTTAACACATCTTAATCGGTAGTTAATTTTGATTTAGGTATTATAAACCTGGTTTTACAAAATTTAAATAGATTGGATTTCTAATCAAACCAAATTTTACAATTATTTATTTGTGTTATTTATATACCTTGCCGCCAAATTACAAAATGATTATTTAGACTAAACAATATTCTTTTACATCTCATGCAGAACATTCTTGATACAATAGGAAACACCCCCATGATCCATTTGCATAATTTTGGTTCAGAATATCCCGCAAAATTTTATGCAAAAATGGAATATTTTAATCCTACCTGTTCATTAAAAGATCGGATAGCTTTATATCTCATTGAAAAAGCGGAAGCCTCCGGAGTGATCAAGCCCGGGGATAAAATCATTGAAAACTCATCAGGCAATACAGCTACAGGGCTCGCAATAGTTTCAAAACAAAAAGAGTATAAATTGATCCTGGTTGTCAGAGATACCCTAACACCAGACAAAAGGAGAGTATTGGAAACTTTTGGTGTTGATATCATAGCTGTTGATGCTACTTTAGATGCACAAAGCCCATATTCTTATAATAATTATGCCAGAACTTTTGCTAATGACAATCCAGGTGTATGGTTTGTAGATCAGCATGATAATCTGGATAATTTCGAGGCTCATTATTTGTTGACTGGTCAGGAGATCTGCCGCCAATCAGAAGGTAAACTAGATTATTTTGTTGGTTCGATGGGTACTGGAGGCACCTTATCCGGGATTGGGAAGGCATTGAAAGAACAAAACCCTAATATTAAGATTATTGGTGTTGATCCAAAAGGATCTGTATTCAGGGATTATTTTTATGGGAACCCACTTCCCAAACCAATGGGGCATCATCTTGAAGGCATAGGCAATGCACTTCCCACGGCAAACGTCATGCGAGAATTTATAGATGAGATTTTGGAAATACAGGATATTGAAGGGCTAAAAATAGTCAGGCGCCTTGTTAAGGACGAGGGTATCATTGCGGGACCTTCCGCAGGGGCCAACCTGTGGGCAGCCCTCCAAATAGCAGAAAGGGAAGGTAGAGAAGTTGCCATTGGAACCATCATTGGTGATACCGGTTATAAATATACCAGTACCCTTTTTGATGATGAGTGGCTGAATTCGTTGTAGGAAATTAATAAATGATGAAAACTATTAATTCACGAATCAATAGTTTTCATCATTAGCTTTTTTACTTACCAGTTTCCTAAGCCTGCATGGTCAGGGCTCAAATATTGAATTCCGTTAATTCCTAGGCAAGGATCATTTTCCACTGTTTGGATTGTAGCAAATTCACCCCAAATGGCTGGGCCAATTTCGGTTCCATTCGCATTATACCAGAACCCATTCTCCTTATTTGCATCTGCAGGTGCAGCTATTATTTTAGTAAAAAATGTCCAATTACATACATTGCCATCCTCATCTTCATGGCTGCCACTTTGGTGGTTGGTTAGCCAGGCGCCTGATCCAATGTAAGAATCATAACCCCAATGTCTGTCCAATAAACCATCTCCATCGCAATCCTTTTTGGACATCCAGGCATCATTCCATTTCATGATGAGACTTACATCAGCATATTTCTTACACCATTCAGCATTTCTATAGGAATCACAATAACCTCCGTTGAAAATATGAGCCTGATAGTTATATCCCCAATCATCATATCCGGTTTCAATAACAACACCAGAGGAAGTAAGAAGTAGACCACTTTGAATAGTGGTACAGCCATCATTAGATTCCTGAATATCGGTATCGGCAATGTCGTTATGTAAAACAGCAGTATTCTCAGTTTCAGTCAAATTGTAAATTGATTCATTTTTTAGTTCAGTCTTTGAGCAAGAAAGAACAAAAATTACGAATAGTAAACCTAGTAAAAAATTAATACTAAAAATATATAAAGGAGATCAGTTGCTGGTCTCCTTTATATATAAACAAAAGGGCAATATTTTAGCAATAAATAGTTACTGTATGAGTCCAATTAATCAAAATTGAAGTTAAAATATAAATTAATCCCCTGAAAATGTGATATGCAAATAAGGAATATCATCAGGATCATTGTAATTGATGGTCGTAGCATAAAGTGATTGTGCTTTGCCATCGCTGTCAGTAAAATCCCAGCTTTGACTGTATGAGTAGATATTATTTATAACATCGGGGCCTTCACTTCCAAAACGGGGACTATATGCATCATATGCATATTCCATGTTGTAAGGGACGTCTATTACAGAAATAAAATATTTGTACATATCTCCTTCCTCCGGATAGTTCGAGTTTGAACTTGCTGTTAAGGTTTCAATCATTTCTCCATCTTCAGTCAAAGTTCCGCTGATGGTGCCATATGAATGTACCCGTTCACCTGAATACAACTCATAATCGTAATCGAAACTTACAGTGAATGATACTCCATCCCAGATCAAAGGCCAGTTTTGAGTGGAGCCAAAGGGCTGGATATTATCAACGGAAAGTGATGAAAAGGAAATAATTTCATTGTTACATTCAATGTCTGCATTGAAGTCGATGCTGATGTATTGAAATTTGTGCAATCTGTCCAATGTAGATGTTGCGACCGGATCAAATATACAGGAAATAAAAAAGAAGCAAATCAGTAAAATTCCGCAGAAATAAAAATTGCTTTTAATAATTTTTAATATGAAGTAAACCATGATATTGGAGTTGAATAGTTATTCAATTTACAAAATCTAATTGAGTAAAACAATGCTTCATCCATTAGGAGAAATAAATATTTTACTTTCCTAATTAAGCTTAGGATAAATCATGATACACAAATATTGAATGGAACAATCATTCTTCAAATACATTAAAAGACTAAATAAGCCCAATAGGATCAGTAGATAATAAAGTGACCCTGTCAGAATATGATTACAAAAATGGCAGCTCTTAATGCCTATTCATAAATAACAATTTCCTCATTATTGAACCATGTTCGATAATATGGCTGGTGTATCTTTTCAATTTTGTTCCTTTTAACTTTCAATGTAGGGGTGATCAGCCCATTATTCAGGTCCCAGTCTTCTTTCATGACGACAATTTTTTGGATTTTTTCGTGTTTTTCCAGACCAGGATTGATCTTATTCATCGTTTCGATAAGTTGTGCACTCAGATTTGCTTTGGATTTATTCCTACCGATATCCGACAGGGTAATTAAGGCAATAGGCTGGGGTATGCCAGTCCCAACTATACATATTTTTCCAATGTCTGTATTTTGAGACAGTTTGAGCTCTATGGGAGCAGGCGATATGTATTTGCCCTTATCCGTCTTGAATTGATCCTTTACTCTTCCTGTGATCGTCAGAAATCCCTCATGGTCATATTCTCCAATATCACCAGTACTCAAATAACCTTCACCATCAAAAACGGAGTCTGTCAATGCATCTTCTTTATAATAGCCCTTCATCAGACAATTGTTGTGTATCTTGATTTCCCCTTCCTGGCTGAATTTGATCTTAACGCCAGGAAGCGACTTTCCTACTGTTCCCAGCTTATTAGCTCCGGACACATTGCAATGAGAGATACATCCATCTTCTGTCATTCCATAGACCTGCAAAATTTCAATGCCAATTGATTTGTACCAGGCCAGCAAACTGGAATCGATCGGAGCTGCTCCTGTTAAGATAAATTCAGCTTGTCTCAATCCAAGTTTTTCCTGTAGTTTTTTTCTGATAATACTATTAATAAAAGGGATCGATAACAGTAAGCTCAGTTTTTTCTGTGGAAGTTTTTCCAATATTTTTTCCTGGAATTTTGACCAAATCCTCGGTACAGCAAAGAAAATATTTGGTTGAGCCTTCTCCAAATCAGCAGCGAAAGTAATCAGGGACTCTGGAAAATAAACGCTTGTTCCAAAAATGAAACTTAAGTTTTCCAGGATCCTTTCGGCAACGTGTGCAATTGGTAAATAGGAGAAAACCCTGCAATTATCTTTTACATCAAAAATTGAATTCAATCCATAAACGGTCGCCATAAAATTCCCAACCGTATGCATCACGCCTTTAGGATTGCCTGTTGTGCCGGATGTATAAATGATCGTGTATAGATCATCAGGATCCTGAACATAAATTTCCTCCAGTATTTTATCGCTTTTAATAATATCTTCCCATTTCGTACCTCCGGGTGTATCATATATCCCAACACAGATTTGCGGGACATCCGTAAAACCTTTACGCTGACCTTCATAATCATCTAACTTACCCGCTATGATCAATTTGGCCTCACTGTGAACTAATATTTGATGGATAGTATCCGCTGTCAGGGTTGGATACAATGGGATCGAAACATGACCTGACATCATAATGGCCAGATCGGACATATGCCAGTGCGCACAATTTTTAGATAATAGTGCAATATGGCTTCGAGGAGGAAAATTGTGCTCTTTTATCGCTTTAGCAATCTTTCTGGCTTCATTTCCTGCCTGGGCAAAGGTATAGGTGATATTCCTGTCGCCCATAGGTTGATTCAAAAAAATGGCGTCTGGTATTTTCTTTTCCCAGTAAAGAAATGCATCCAGTTGAGTCGTAAAGCCTTGCATAAGTTTTTGTTTAATTGGTAAAATAATATACGCATTCAATTAACTATAGTATGAATCATTGAAGTCAATACAATTTGAAATAATTGTAAATGCGTTGTTGGAACTCTTACTTTTGAAGTGATTCTGCCTATCAAGAACCATTGAATTCCCCTGGAGGAGAAAAAATTAGCTTCAAATTATTGCAACAGATGTCTAAATATATAATTTTTTAATTTCTAATTATAATAAAAACAGATATACATGTTTTGTCTTTCTCTGGTTTCACTTTGTCATTAATCAGGAAAACAACTCTGGACCTTCAAATTATTCTGCTCTGTGAACTTTAAATACCGACCTCATTCAAAATTGATACATCAATCTCAATAAAAACCATTAAAAATAAGTGAGTTCAGTATAAATATCCTAAATTACTTCAATAAGGTCAGATCACCTGAGTAGATTAAAATGCTCCCATCAAGCAATTGTATCTTTGCCATATACACAAATACACCAGGATCAACCGATACATTTTTTGAGAATCCGTCCCATCCATATTCAGCGTCATTTGGGGGGAAATTACCAGCACTAAATACGATTTCACCCCACCTGCTGAATATGTCCAGTGATTCAATGACTTTCACCCTTTCTCCGGCAACGATGTAGAATTTATCATTAACCCCATCTCCGTTTGGTGTGAATATATTCGGTATAAAAATATTATTCTCTACATCTCTGCTTATGACAATGAATGCAGTAGCTTCACATCCTGAAATGTCAGTGATCTCTAAAAAATAGGTTGTACTTACAATTGGATCGGCAAAGGGTTCGAGACAGTCTGTGCAACTCAAACCTTCTGAGGGTGTCCAGAAAATTGATTCAATTGCAATTTCATGTAGATTTGTATTAACTTCTATTTGATGTGTTTCACCAAATTTTAATTCGATTGGAGAGTCAATTATAAGTTCAATCGAATCAGGATTTGTCAAAATAACAAAACTGTCTTGAATACACTCTAAGTTGTCTTTCAGGATCAAATTGAAACTCCCTGGCCCAAGGTTATTAAAGGAAGAATTATTTGAGTAAGAATTACCCCCATCAATAGAGTAAAAGTAAGGTGCAGCTCCATTGCTGACATTTTGAAAGTGAATGGAAGCATTCAGTTCATCATGACACAAAATCGGATTAATTTCCAGTTCAAAATCAGGGATCAAAGCATCTGTTACGAGCACGGAATCAAAAGATTGGCAACTATTTATCTCATCTGTAAGGGTCAGATAATACATTCCGGCAACTGAAACCACAGTTTGACCGGACTGTGTGTCAAAATCAGGATCTGGACCACTCCAGATTGCATTTATATTATTGCCATTGATTGTTGCATCGATTGTAGCAGTAGCATCTGTACATGAGATCAATTGATCAGATCCGGCATCTCCCTCAGGAGTGCTTAATAATTCCGGCGCTGCCCAGAAGGAGGCCTTGCAGTCTAAATTGTCCTGGATGGATACATTCAAACCGATAAAATCCGTTAATTCTTCAACTATAAATTGGTTGCTGGTTATACTTGAAACGGAATACCCTCCCGCGCTCAAAACATAATCGGGAGTGCCACCTGTAACGGAGATCAACAGGTCAAAGGGCTCTTCATCATTCTCACAAATTTGAGTTAAAACTTCAAAGTCAATTTCACTGTTTTGTATCAACTCAATCTGGACCTGATCACTCTTGCAATTGTTAGTGATATCCAGAAATTCTGCATAATATATACCAACATCAGCAACATTAAAAACAGCGCCAGTTGAGATCATGTTTTGATTGGCATCATACCACTGAACCTGGTATCCATCACCGGGATCATTTACGGTCAGCGCAGGAGTAGAATCTCCGTAACAATAATATATTAATTGTTCTCCTTGCGGACTTGCAATAAAAGCACAATCACAATCATGTGGGGGACTGGATACTTCATTGAAACAATCCTGATCATCTTCTACCTGAATATTTATTCCGGTGGCATTAGGGATTCCCTCAATTGTATAAGATCCAAATCCATTATTAATGACTGAATAACCATCAGCCAGTATTTGTGATATATTGCCTGAACCACCACTTATGATTATATCCAGAGAATAGCTGAGTAAATCTGTTGCACATTCAATTTCCATCAGGTTTATATTGATAGCCGGTATTTCACTAACATTAATAAATTGAGGACTGCTTTCACAACCATTGATCATGTCAATCAAAGTAACCATATAAAGGCCGGGCTTTGGCGTAATAAACGGATTGTCATGGCTTAAAAGGATGCCCAATTCATCATACCAGCTAACCTGGAACCCAGAACCAGGATCATCAATACTTATAATATTCATTCCTGTCCCATAGCAATAGACCAGGTCTTCCATGCGGGAAGGATCTGGGATGTTGGGACAATTGCAATCATAAGGCAGCACATTTATGATGGTCGTGCAACCTGCCGCATCAATCACTTCTATCTCAACTCCATCTCCGGATCCTATCCCAACAATGGTGTACTGGTCATTGTTGTTTTCCAATATGTTATATCCACTGGCCTCAAGTGATACATAGCTGCCTGAACCACCGCTGATCTCAATTTCAAGATCATATGAGTTTAGATCTTCAGAACAGGTTTTGTCAATCAGATCTATTGAGATAGGAGTTAGTACGGAAATACTCATTGAAGATTCCTGAATACATCCAGAAATATCATTTGGGATAAAGAAATATTCAAATGTACCAGGCAGATCTGTTGAAATAACAGAAGGAGTCCAGGATCCGATTATTCCTTCATTAGATAGAACAGGCAATAGGGGTGCTGTAGCATTCAGGCAGAATGGACCAAGCTCGTCAAATGTTGGACTATCTGGTTCCAATACGATAATAACCTGTGTAATTTCCAATGCACACGGATACAATGAAGCATCCGGAACAAATGTATGTTGAAATTCTCCTGGCAGGGAAGTATCTATAAAGTTGGGAGACCAGTTACCTGAAATTCCTTCTGCGGATATTTCTGGTAGGAGCGCTGGAACATCATCCACACAATAAGGGCCGAGTGAAGCAAAAACAGGTGTTACCAGTTCGCTAACCGTTATAATAACACTTTGCTGTAAAGCACAGGGATGGAGGATTTCATCCGGCGTAAAAATATAGGTTAAATCTCCTGCAGTTGAAGTATTGATCGTAGCAGGTATCCAGGTCCCGAAAAGGCCTTCATTTGACATAAAAGGTAATTCTCCTGCACTTGAATTCAGGCAATAGGGTTCGAAAGGATCAAATGTAGGCAGTACTTCTTCAATTATTGATATATCTATATTTGATTCCAGCGCACAAGGGTGATCCGGATCATCCGGAACGAAAGTAAAGGTGAAATCACCAAAAATATTAGTATTGATCGCATCCGGAATCCAATATCCATTAATTCCATCAATTGAAATATCAGGAAAAATATCCGGATCATCAAATTGGCAATAAGGCCCAAATTCTTGGAATGTTGGAGTCTCAAGTTCAATGACATCTACACTGATCAAAAGAGGATATGAACAAGGAAAAACATCTGAATCGGTATTCGGGAAAAAAGTGTATTCTGTTGTTCCTGGTATATCTGTATCGATCACATCCGGCTCCCAGTACCCGGAAACGCCCTCATCTGAGCTGGTAGTCAGAATATCAGGATCGTCAAACTGACAATAAGTGTCCAACAGATCAAAGCTTATTGTTTGTGGCGCGATGATATAAATCGTAGCCTGATCGCAGACAACTATACTGCCATCACAGCAAATTTCATATATCAAAATATCCTCCATGGGCGTGTCATTTGCGGTGTAAATGATCTCCCCGGTTAAATCATCGTAAGTAACAGTACCAAACTCAGGGTCGAGAATGACTGAAAAAGAAGTATAATCCAGATCTGCAAAAACAGCCTGGTCATTGTCGATGACAAACCAACTTTGCTGCCCTGTTGGTTCCAGGCATAAAGTATCATTTTCAGCAACCACAATCGGGTCGGGCGGAGGTGCATTTGGACAGGAAGTACCATCAACAAAACCGAATGAAGGCGGGCCATTGAAAATAAAGCTTGCCTCTGAAGTACTCACATCAATCTGATATAAATTTCCAGTTGTATTGTTCCAAACATAAATATATCCATCAGTAAAATAAAAGGCTGCGCCGAAAGTCGGTCCTTCTCCCCCTAAAAAACCACTTATTGCGCTGGTTGTAACATCATTTGTTCCCGGATCAAAAGCATACAGTGTATTGCCATTTGCGCCATAAAATTTGGCTTCATCAACATG
>Ga0102812_10003246_pt1 | contig 10681 bp, 9 predicted proteins | sample ColrivemetaGS713_FD_79334 | JGI IMG/M metagenome (GOLD analysis project Ga0102812, IMG submission 79334) | Estuarine microbial communities from the Columbia River estuary - Flood tide ETM metaG S.713 | ecosystem: Environmental > Aquatic > Marine > Intertidal zone > Estuary | place: USA: Columbia...
ATATCCAATAAAAAAACTCCGTGTCTCGGTGCCTCTGTGGCCAATTATTTTTCAAAGTGAGAACTGCTGGTTTTTCAACGTGTATTCACTCCGTCAAGAAGGAAACAGGTCGGATCATCAGTTGGTTTAGCTTATAATTTCATGCCAGTCATTTCTTGACCTCCCTGCAAGAGTGTCAAGCTTTCAATTGTCCCATCCTTTGCGGTATTAAACGTGACTTGAGCGGTCACCACTTTTAGATAAAAGACCGTATTTGATTTAGGGTAAATGTCAAATGCCGGTTGTCCTGTTGCTTGTGCTTTCAATTGGCCGCCTTCTTTGGTGACGGTTAGGATAAAGCCTGGCGCCAACTCATATTTGCCCACATAACTCTTCAGAAGATCATCCGGTACAATGACTTCCTCTACGAGATCGCTAATATCCACGCCCAGTTTTTCCAGCATATCTATGCCGTTTTGATTGGCCGGGTTCATTTCTACAGATTTTCGATAATTTTCTATTGCAGCATCCTTTTGCCCCAAATTCATTAGCGCTTCAGCATAACTGTCATAGACATTAAAGCCCTTCGGAAATTCATCTACATTCAATTTAAAAACCTGAAGTGCTTCCTCCGTTTTACCAGCACGCATAAGTTGATAGCCGATTCCGTTTATCTCCTCTTCTCTCAAACTATGAGTGTCCTTGTCTTTTATCGCATAAAAATGAGCGATTCCTGCTTTAATTCCTTTCTCTTGTATAACTCCCAATACCTCATTGGCAACAGATTTCTTAGGAAGATCGTAGGTCGTATTATACAATATCCCTCTAATCGCTCTGGTTATTTCGTTTAAAGCGGCACCACCTGTATTGTTCAAAAGTACCACTAATGACTTGTCGGAGGTTACGCGCGATATGTTCGTATTGAAACCATTAATACCGCCCCCATGAGCGATGGCCTCAACACTATCCTCCGTGTTTCCAATCATCTCCTTGCCTACTCCCCAGCCATAAGCGTAATGACTATCTCCAAAGGCAGGAATGTAGGGTTTGAAATACAAATCCATCAACGCTTGTGGCAGCAATTTATCGGTATACAATGCTTGATCCCACAGGTATAAATCCTCGACCGTCGAATACATTGATCCTGCGGCATAAGGAATAGACATATCTAAATAATTAGAATTAACGTAGCCATATTCATTTTTTTCGTAGCCAGTAGCCCTGTTTTTCAAGATATCTTCATGGTTATCATAACCCGTATCGTTCATTCCTACGGGCGTAAATATATTATCGTGAAGCAGTTGTTCGTAAGTCTTTCCCGTCAATTTTTCAGCAATGACACCAAGCAGGAAATAACCTGAATTGCTATAGCTAAATCTTTCTCCAGGAGCGAAGTCTAGCTTTTTATGAGCAAATACTTCCACAAACTCATCTGGTGTGTAGGGATTGCGGCTTTGCTCCTTAAAGAAATTCGGAAACGCGGTGTAATTCGGAATACCCGACGTGTGGGTTAATAGATGGTGGATAGTTATTTGATCACCCGTCTCTTTTGGATAATCAGGAAGGTAGCTCGTAATCGGCGCCTCCAAATCTATGGCATCATCGGCCACGAGTTGTAGAATAAGCATGGCCGTAAACTGCTTGGTGATCGAACCTAACCGGTGCTTGGTATTGGGCTCGTTTGGAATATCCCATTCCATATTTGCCATCCCGAAGCCTTTTTTATAAATGACTTCTCCTTGTTCTGCTATCAAGACAGAGCCGTTGAACTGGCCATATTCATGGTATAAGTTCAATAGTTTATCAAGCTGCTCCGTTTTTGTTTGGCTGAAGCAAACGTTTATCGAAGCGATTAAAACAATCATTCCGATAAACGTGAATTTGAACATTTTTCTTTGGTAAAATTTCATTACAGTGGCTTTAGATTTTCAAGTAATTTGAGCGAAAGTACAAGTGTATTTTTTGACCCCACTACAAATCTGACAAGGCAGCACCTTTCATCTACCAACTGCATTTTCTTATTCTTTTATTACCATCATTGAACGATACCCTCCATCTGAAAACGTAATCTTGAAGAGATAAACGCCCTTAGCTTCAGGAAGCCGATAGTTAAGCAATTCCGTCGTCATCACCCGTTGGGTTTGAATCAACCTTCCCGTTAGATCAAACAGGGAAATAGCAACTTGTTCTTGGACGGAGCCGAAATCTATCTGCACCTCACCGCTCGATGGATTCGGAAAAACCCGAACTTCACTTTGCCTTGTCTCTGTTACACCGGTTATGGTGTATTCCGCAGTGGCTACGCAGTTATCGAAATCGATCACTGTAACGGTTTGCGTGTTACCCAGGGTGTCGATAAAGATCTCATACGGCTCAACACCTCCAGCGACGATCACTTCTTCGTTCACTATATCGACATCAATGGTCTCAAGTACGCAGCAGAGGTCAGGGTTTCCATTGTCCACGGGTGCTCCATTCGGATAATACCGGTCAATGATCCCCTGAAGGAGGTCGGTTCTTTGCTGTGCCTCGGTAGCGTCGTAGCTAAGTGACTTGAGATAATGCCATCCCACCCCGTAATCAGGATTATCGTTAGGGCCATTCGTATACAGATTAGGATAAACGGATAGGGCATAATCAACGAATGCTGCGTTGTCTTCCGGAATCAGATCGAAGTACGCTTGAAGTCGATTATATACGATTAAGGAAGGTTCAATACCTAGCTGATTCAAGGTGTCTTGTACTGCAATTGAATCTTGCGGTAGAATACCAAAAACATGGAACAATGGCCGCAGATCGGCTTGAGCAGCAACAGACATTCTGATGATCCTGCTGTCAATGTCTTGATTATTAATTCCGTAATCAATGCCATTTTCAAAGTCGATGGATTCTTGTTTCCAGAAGTTTCTGAGTGGACACCAGCCCAGTATATTGACTATTTCAAAATAGTGTCCGTAACCTCTGTGTTGGTAGCGTACTTCGTTGGTGGTAGCGTTTGCAATAATTCTTTCTGAACCAAAGGTATTAGACACCATTCTATGGGTGGCGGTCTTATCGATGTCAAATGTATTTGGAACAAAGCTGAAATTCACCGCTTCATTCAAGTCGACATCCAGGCCATAATTCATGGCCATGATGTAAGGGAAATTCACGAGGGCTTCTACCTCCCCCGGAAACTTAGACATCGCCAATTGATGCCCAAGTTCATGGAAGTTCGTCTCGTCATTCGGTCCCGGCCCATCGATAAAGTAGGCTGGTCCCGGCACATTCAAATAATTAAGTGGCGTGTTGGACATGGGGTAACCAGGAAAATACGCACCACCTCTGATCGTTACATCCGCGATCATGTAAAGGTTATGTTTCTCTGGAATGATCTGTCTTGCCATAATGGAATTGACTCCTCTCAAGGCAGTCTCCCAATCTTGCAGCGTCTGAATGATATCGTATTGACCAGGTACGATGGAATGTTTTGGAATGGTATACATCACATTATCAGACTCGAATACTGCCCAAGGGCCAGGTTTGTCCAATTCAGCACTCACATCGGTGCTTTCGTAGAAAGATTTCAACGAAAAGTAGGGGGCTTCTACACCATTGCTTACAGCAACCTCCACAATTCCTTCGTCAGCTTCATAGGGCACAAGAATAGAGATAGCGCCTCCTAGTGGGTTGAATACTTCTATGGTGGTGGAGTCAATCAAGAATCTTTTAGCTATTCTATCTAGTCGTTTAAAAAATGGCCGGTTGCTTAAATCCCAATCATGAGATCCTACTTGAACATAATAGTCTTGGCCAACCAAACTTTCTGGAACATCAACTTTGGCGACAGAACCAGGAGCCAAATACATCCCGGTAGGTCGCAGGGCATGCCATAATCCACTTCCGCTGATCCCATAATAAGGATTCATGCCATCAGGATCTGCAAAGTTTGCTAGAATCATCATAAAATGGCTTACCGATGGATCTGCCGGTGGGGCCACATAGCCAGGAAAGCTCTCACATGAATTGAATTGCCATTGATCGATGTATTGGGGATATTCCGCGTAGACATCTGGCGTAAAAACATGATCGAATATTCCCTGCTCTAGCGCTACCATTGCTCGCGCTAACTCTATTCCAAAATTGTTTCCGAGGGTTTTAGTGAACCCTGCTATCGTATTAGGGGTAGTAAAAAGTGCTCCGACTTCTTGATCATAATCTTCTACTACGCTTTTACCTAGTAAGATCATCGGCTCGCTTTCTGCCAGACATTCTGGAAATTCATTGAAGATGTTGTAGATCAGATTCAGATCATCGATGGTAAGAGGGTTGACTCCATTAATGTGTCCTTGTAGATCATTAAGCGCACCCCAAGTGTAGGTGCATACGTCAGGACAATAAGCCGTTGCGCTAGCATAAGCACCAATGTCATTGGCACCGCTCGAAACAAGCATCTCGTCCACATACAGCTCATATCCGTTAGGAGCATAAATCCCGTCCCCAAACGTATCGTAGATCTCGAAGAAAAAACAGCCATCAGCAGCCACGCAGGTACTATCTGAATAGGTTGAATTATTGCCGTAAGCCCCATCCTGACCTCCTTCCAGAAGGATCGTGCCCGCAAGGTCTTTTAGCGTCCAGGAGGTTTCGTAGCCCCAGTTATCGGTTGCAATTTCGACTTTAATTTCAACCTCATCTGCACCGCATTGGGCAAAAACTAAATGGGTAGAGAGGAGGAGCAGTAAAGAAAATAGTAAGCTGTTTTTCATGTTATTTTTTTGTGTAAAATTTTTCTGATGCCAGATTTTTTCCCGGGTGTGGCTATGTGCCGTGTGACGTTAAGAGCTTCGAGGTAGTAGCAAAGATGGGCGCAAACATTTTCTTTTATAATATTCATTATATCAAATTATACTATTCCTTAATATAATCCAATACGAATCCATTATCATTTAACACTTCGTATGCTCCTCTGGACGTATAAACCACAGTTAGGGTTTGATCGCCGGCCTTATCAGGGACTATTGGATAGAAGCCTTTATGTACTCCACTTTCTTTGATAATAAAATTTAGCTTACTAAAAAACGAAAAATCTAACCAATCTCCCATGTTTTCCAATAACAAAACAGATTCATGATTCTCTTTAACGAATTTGATTACATACTCTTTATTATCTCCTATTATTTCATAATCAATCTTATCAAAAATAACCTCTCCATCTGATAATTCTAACAACTTGGATACGTACTGAGCATAACAACTTATATCCCAAAAATGCTCTGCATCCTCCCAATGCGATTTATAGTCCTTTCCTAATATCACTGAAACATCTTCGATAGAAGATAACTTCACCTTACTTTCTACTGATTCACTTTCTGGAGCATCTAGTTTTTCAAATTCTATATCCACAGAATAATCACTTAAGTGCTTATTTATCATACTACTAGCGAAATTTTTAATAATGCTGTTATAGCTATCTTCAGTTAGATATACAATTAATCTCCTACCTCCTGTATTTAGATACATTAAGAAATTTTTAGCACTAAAAAGCATCTTTAAATCATTGTTAATTTCAGCTACCGATTGCTCATCAGTCCGCCAATCTATTCCAAGTCCGAATGCTCTCGTACCATCGTTTAATTCTAATCCTAGCAGCATGTGTTGGTATTAATTTGCTACAAATTAACATAAAAGCATAGAATGCGCCTGTTTCAGAATGTCATTGAAAAAATAATGCCTAATTTACCTTATACCAAAACTATTCTGATTAGGTATCAAGAACTTCATCTATCTCTCTGTGACCATAATATTTTTTTCAACCTACTAATTTTGGATCTTTAAGTTGCGCCCAAATCCACTTATACCCAACCAAATCCCAAAAAAACCTACTCCCCAATCGCCGACCTCAACTTCCTGGTAAGGGAATTCACCGCCGCTTCCAACCGCTTGCGTTCAGCAATATCCGGGGCTAGCATTTTATTGAAAAGGTAGCCGACATTATTAAACGTAATCGCATCCGGAAAAGGGGGCTGTAGAGGAGACAGATCACTATTGGTGAGGATCATCGCTTCGGCACCCGAGCCGGTAGCGACATTCGCATAGCCCATTCGCAACAGGATGAAATCATCAGGCAGCGTGATGCTCGGGTCAATGTTCCGCTCCTGGTCATAAAAATACCCCGATCTTACTTCTTCCTTTAGCAGCACCAATGCCGTGTCTGGGATAAAATAGAGGGGCCCGATGTCATAAGCAGTGGTAAATATTTTGACGATGAGTGCCGCCTGTTCTTCCGTTTCTTCGATGGTTTCTGCAAGCCGAGCCTCGAGACGGTTAAAATTCTGTGCCGTTAAATCTCCTTTCGCCAACATCTCTTGCATGGCAGCTATCTTGCGGGCATTGGTCGGTAACTCTACGATAAGGCCATCCATTTGCAAGATAAAGGCCACCTTTTCGGCCAGCGCTTCCTGGGCCGCTTTCTCTGCCTGTCGATCCTGCGCAAATGCCATACAAACAACCGAAAGCATCAACACCAATGTCAAAAAATATTTCATTAAAGTTTATTTTGATACGCTGACCTTCTTATTCCTGACGGAATACATCTTGCCGTCAAATTGTTAGGTCAAAGAAAGACTTGTTTAATTGAACTTAGTTTCTCACTTCACTTACTGCAAAAATAGGGGCTTGCCCAGCACAATCCCCTTCATTGCCTTTAAATGTGGCAAAAATTAGCCATTTTTGTAATCCTTTTTGCTTTTAGTGAAATATTATATAGTGTAGAACGCTTTCTATACCCAGAAAATAAATTGAATACTCGTATGCAATCGGTAGACATCGAAGCGCTTAACCAACAGATTTACGCCGACAGTGCGATCATCGAACGAATCCAAACGGAAACCAACAAAGTCATCGTCGGGCAAGATCACATGATCAACCGCCTGCTCCTTGGCCTGCTCACCCGAGGCCACGTACTGCTAGAAGGTTTGCCGGGCTTGGCGAAGACGCTCGCGATCAAGACATTGGCACAGGTACTCCAAGGGCATTTCAGCCGGATCCAGTTCACGCCGGATTTACTGCCGGCCGATATTGTGGGTACCATGATCTACAATCCCAGCAAAAACGATTTTTCGGTAAGAAAAGGACCCGTTTTTGCCAACTTTGTCCTCGCGGATGAGATCAACCGGGCACCGGCCAAAGTACAGAGTGCACTGCTGGAAGCCATGCAGGAACGTCAGGTGACCATCGGTAACGAAACCTTCAAGCTAGAAGAACCCTTCCTGGTGCTTGCCACCCAGAACCCCATCGAGCAAGAGGGTACTTATCCTTTACCAGAAGCACAGGTGGATCGCTTCATGCTGAAGGTCAAAATTTCTTACCCCAACAAGGAAGACGAACGCGAGATCATGCGCCGCAACTTGTACGATCTCGATTTTGGCAAGGTCAACCCCGTTACCACTACAGTTGAAATCCTCAAAGCACGCGAATCCGTCCGGAAAGTATACATGGACGAAAAGATCGAGCGCTACATCATTGATATTGTTTTCGCTACCCGTAACCCGGAAGACTACGGCATGGCTTCCTTGAAGCCTTTACTTAGCTTTGGTGGTTCGCCGCGAGCGTCGATCAACCTGGCATTGGCGGCCAAAGCTTACGCCTTTTTACAACGCCGTGGTTTTGTGATTCCGGAGGATGTGCGGGCCGTTTGTGAGGATGTATTGCGTCACCGCATTGGGCTTACTTACGAGGCCGAAGCGGAGAACATCAGCCAGGAGGATATTATTCATAAGATTCTGAATGCGGTAGAGGTGCCTTAATCGAAGTGGGAAGTCGGAGGTGGGAAGTCGGAAGTATTAAATACGAAGTGGAGAGTGCGAGGTGCGAGGTGCGAGGTGGGAGTCAGAAAATATTATCGTCCGCCCCCCACTCACTGTTCAGGGTACTATAAGCCTTTTAAGGATGTACCAAGTGCCAATAGTACAAATCCGCCAATTAACATCTCGTAGCTGTAGCCAGCAAGACTGGGGATAGGAATAAGATGTGCGAGGATCGCTAAAACACCAAGGGCTACGCCGATCGCCCAAACGGGAAAAGTAGGGGCACTGGGGGAAAACTTATTACTGGCCATAAGAAAAGTGGTTTTGATAAATGTCATTAAAATGACAATTTACAAAAAGATGTTCGTTAGGTGCCAGATATAGTATAAATACTTATACTAAAAAAATGAACAAAACGGTATGGAAACGAGTGAGTTACTCAAAAAGGTTCGGAAAATAGAGATCAAGTGCAAAGGCTTGAGCAGGCATCTGTTTTCAGGAGAGTACCACAGTGCTTTCAAAGGCCGGGGTATGTCATTCAGTGAAGTGAGAGGTTATCAATACGGCGACGATGTGCGAAACATCGACTGGAACGTAACTGCCCGTACTGGCGAACCTTATATAAAGGTATTTGAAGAAGAAAGAGAACTGACCGTAATGCTGCTCATCGATATCAGTCGTTCTTCCTACTTTGGCACAACGCCACAGATGAAGAACGAGTACATTACGGAGATTTGTGCGGTACTTGCTTTTTCAGCAATCAACAATAACGATAAGGTAGGAGTGATGTTTTTTTCGGATCGGATAGAGAAATTTGTGCCGCCGAAAAAAGGTAAAAAACACATCTTACGAATTATCCGCGAGTTACTTGATATTGAGCCAGAAGGCAAAGGCACCGATATTGGCATGGCTTTACAGTATTATAATAATGTGATCAAAAAGCGGAGTATCTGTTTTGTGCTCTCCGATTTCATGACGCAAAATTACGAAGCATCGTTACGAATTGTAGCTCGCCGTCACGATTTAGTAGGCGTACACTTGTACGACCCGCGCGAGAAGGAATTGCCCAATGTAGGGCTCATCCGCGCGGAAGATGCTGAGACGGGTGCCCTACGCTGGATAGACACCTCTGACAAGCAAGTCCAAAAAAATTATCGGGAATGGTTTGAGAACAACTACAACTACTTCCGTAACCAATTTCTGCGCAGTGGTGCCGATACCATCAGTATCGAAACGACCGACTCTTACATAACAGCGCTCCACCAATTTTTTCAAAGAAGATCATAATGAAACGCGGTATTCATCATCTCATTGGTATTTTCTGTGCAATGCTCTTCTGGAGCAGTGCCATCGGCCAGGTGAATGTCAATATGGATCTTGACAGCACGGTCATTTTTATAGGAGATCACCTCGGTCTGACCATCAACATTGTGGCTCCTCCTAATACGACTATCAAAAATATCAACTACGGCAAATGGGCCGATGCCGGGGAAGTAGAGTTCCGGGATATGGGAGAACTGAATACCATCGCCACGGAGCCCGAACTCTTGCTCCAACAGCGGTTGGTCTTTACTACTTTTGATTCTGGTTATCATCGCTTGCCTTCTCTGGAAGTCATTTATGAACTCAATGGTATCCAGGACACCGCCCGTTCGAGCAATCTCGGCCTTACCGTAGCTACCGTTCCGGTACAAGAAGATGCTGATCTCATGCCCATCAAGGACGTTATTAGAGAACCGATCAACCTTCTTGATTTTCTTCCTTTTGTCCTGGGGCTGCTTTTTCTTGCGATCATCCTTGGCCTCATCTGGCGAGCGAGTGCAGTACGTAAGCGCAAAGCCATGCCTCCGGCACCGCCGCCACCGCCAGTACCAGCACACATCATCGCGTTGGAAAAATTGGACCAATTAGAGGTTGCCGCCACGTGGAAAACGGGAGACATCAAGGGCTTCCAATCAGATTTGACGTATATCCTCCGTGAATACCTGGAAAATCGCTACGAACTACAAGCACTAGAGGCTACCAGTCCGGAAATCATCAAAGATCTCCAAAGGTTAAAACTTGATGAAGATGGAACACTCCGTGCTGTTTTAGACACTGCCGATTTGGTAAAATTTGCCAAAGCTATCCCGGCGGAGGCTGTTCATGTCCAATCCCTGGTACAAGTTCGCGATTTTGTGACAACGACAAAATACACCCCGCCCGCTCCCGACTCTGGTAATGCACAAACAGCAGACGAAAACGAAGAAGAGGAATGACGAACGCCTGGCAAAATATGACTTTTGCTCACCCCTGGGCATTTTTATTGCTACTCCTGATTCCGGCAGTGGTTTGGTGGCTTAAACGCCAACATCACCAACGCTATCCTCATTTGCGAATGCCTACACTGGCGGCAGTGGAGCATATCACCTCCTGGCGTGCTCGTTTGCGGACTTTGCTCCCCTGGCTGCGAGGGATTGCGCTGGTTGCGCTGGTCATCGCGCTGGCGCGTCCGCAACTGACGTTACAGGAAGAATCAATTACGGCAGAGGGTATTGATATTGTTCTGGCCATGGATTTATCCAGTAGTATGCTGGCCCAAGATTTTAAACCCAATCGCCTGGAAGCCAGCAAGCAGGTTGCGATAGATTTTGTGGAAAAACGGCCGTATGACCGGATCAGCATTGTGGCTTTCGCGGGAGAAGCTTTTACGCAGTGCCCACTTACGACCGACCACGATATTGTCCGCACCTTTATTGGCGCACTGGCTTGTGGCGCACTTGAAGATGGTACCGCCATTGGGCAGGGCCTGGCCACGGCCGTCAACCGGGTTAAAGAAAGTGAAACCGCGAGTAAAATTATTATCCTCCTCACCGACGGCGTCAACAATGCCGGCTATCTCCCTCCGGATATGGCCGCTGATATTGCGAAAGAAT
>Ga0102812_10003247_pt1 | contig 10679 bp, 12 predicted proteins | sample ColrivemetaGS713_FD_79334 | JGI IMG/M metagenome (GOLD analysis project Ga0102812, IMG submission 79334) | Estuarine microbial communities from the Columbia River estuary - Flood tide ETM metaG S.713 | ecosystem: Environmental > Aquatic > Marine > Intertidal zone > Estuary | place: USA...
ACGCCCATAGAACTATTAATGTTAATTGATTGTTAACTAATAGTAAAATTAAAGTCTATATTTGGTTATATTTGTGTAAACGAGAAGCTGTTCAGCCAATGTTGACCGATTATTTTCAAGAAGAACAGGAATATGAGACAGTTATGGAAAATAGTATTTTTTCTCCTTTTAGGGAGTAGCGTACTGCACAGCCAGCGGAGTATTGCTTATTTGAATACCCCTGTACGTCCGATTAATGAGGAAATGGTGATCAAAGATGACCTCATTAGCTTTTCCTTTCAGTTGGATCGCGGAATGATTTACGTAAAGGCGGCCGTGGAAGGCCAAACGGGTGATTTTATTCTCGATACCGGTGCACCGGGTTTAGTGGTCAACGAAATTCCGCGCGGGGCTACTACCGACTATCAAGCTCAATCCTGTTCGCAAGAGGTAGTTATTGGGGTGAAGCCGGTGAAAATATTTTCCTGGGCCAACCGTACCCTCCGCAACCTGGAAGCCATCACCCTGGATCTCAGCCATTTGGATGAACTGCACGAGGCGGAGGTGGTAGGAATGATTGGGTATGAACTGTTGAAAAGCAATACCTTATTTATTGATTATCAGCGTAGTCAGCTATCATTGTTGAAAAATAGAATGAATGTTGCTTTGACGGTGCCTGCTGCCCGAATTCCTTTCGCGTTGTACGATCACCTGCCTGTCATAGAGGTGGTTATCGGGGGGAAGACCTTCCGTCTGGGGATAGACACGGGGGCTACGACCAACCTGCTGGACAGAAAGGGAGCCAGTCATTTGGCCGACCTCATGCAACGGGGAGCTAACGAAGAAATACAGGGACTGGATCAAGGCGTACAACAAGTAGAGGCCGCCTATCTTGAAGGAATCAAGGCTGCAGATTTTGAATTTTCCGGGAAGTTCCTCCTGCTGGATTTGTCTCATCTAAAGGTAGACGAACAACATCCCCTTGATGGACTGCTGGGTTACCAGTTTTTGTCCAATTACCGGGTAGCGATTGATTACCCAAACCAGGAATTATTGCTCTGGCCATTAGAGGAGTAATTGGTCTCAGACCAAAGACAAAGCATAAAACGTATCACAGCTCGAATGCCCCGTGGCTCCTTCGGCCCCTTGCAATGGTTGAAATCCGCTTAGGCGGTAGAGCGCATTGGCGGAGGTCATGCGATTCACGGTTTCCAGATACATTCGTTGGTAACCTTTTTGGGCCGCTGTTTCCATACAGTGGTTGAGCAGTTTTTTGCCCATCCCCTGGCCACGAAGCTCAGATAGGAAATACATTTTTTTCAACTCACAGGTGGTCCCATCTCCTCCCGCCAAAGGGCCAAATCCACCACAACCGAGCACCTGCCCCTGGTGTTCGATCACAAAAAAAGCCGCGTGATCCCCTTGATAGGCCTCGTACATGTGGTCCACTTCAGGATCTTCAATAGAAAAGCCAGGCCCGACGCAACCGAATTCGGTCATCACCTGACGAATAATTCGAGCAACATTAGCGTTGTCAGCAGCTTGAATTGGGCGGAGGATAGGAGTAGACATGGTAGGAGTATTTAAGGAAGAATAAAGATCACATAATTTACTTAAGTCGGAGATCGGAAGTGGGCCCCGTAGGGATGCCTTCGGCAAAGTCGGAAGTATTTTTATCATCCTAGTGGAAAGGAAGACCTTTCTTACGGTAAACATTTTGATTCTCTGACAATTCTTGTGTTTAAAAGTCAATCGAAAGCAACCACGAAGTAGCACCGAAGGTAAAATCACGCTCCTTGCCCCGTAGGGATGCCTATGGCATCAGTCGCTTACGATTTTCACTTTAGCTTGACCACAAAAATTGTCAGAGAAGGAACATTTCTAATCATGTACGCGTACCTCATTACTTCCGACTTCCCACTTCCCACTTCCTTAAATCTCTTCCTTATCCAAATCCACCTGGCCAAAATAGACGAGGATGAACCCGGTGAGAACCATGAGAATTTTGACCATGAATGCGCCAAGCCCGCCAAATGCTCTAAGCCAGTACAAGAAGGCAAAGTCGACACCGAAGAAGTTGAGAAAAATGGCTAAAAAACCAATTGTGACAAAAAGAAACCCGATGATGGTTAAAAACGTTTTATTTTTAGTCATAAGACCCTATTTCTTTAAACTTTTGGAAAACCTATCAAGAACAACCCATTTATGATCAAATTGATCGAATGCCCACGTGATGCAATGCAAGGTTTAAAAACTTTCATTCCCACCGAAGCCAAGGCCAAATATCTTAATTTACTTTTACAAGTGGGCTTTGATACCCTTGATTTTGGAAGTTTTGTTAGCCCTAAGGCCATTCCGCAAATGAGGGACACGGCAGAAGTCCTTTCTTTGCTGGATTTATCCAGTACCAACACCAAACTGTTGGCGATTGTTGCCAACCAGCGTGGCGCGGAAGCTGCGGTGGCTTTTCCGGAGATCGACTACCTGGGTTATCCCTTTTCCGTATCTGAGACGTTTCAACTGCGTAACACCAATGCGACCATCGCCGAATCGCTGGAGAGAGTGAAAAGAATTCAGGATTTGTGCAAACAACACGATAAAGAGATGGTGCTCTACCTCTCCATGGGCTTTGGCAATCCCTACGGCGACCCCTGGAATGCGGAAACCATCATGCACTGGGTCGAGCAATTGTCGCAGTTGGATATTAAAATCTTTCAGCTCAGCGATACGATTGGCGTAGCCAAACCGCCCAGTATTTCTTACCTGTTTAACGAACTGGTGCCCGCGTATCCCGAGTTGGAAATCGGGGCGCATTTTCATACCACTCCTACCACCTGGCAAGAGAAGGTAGGCGCCGCCGCGATGGCTGGATGTGTCCGCTTCGACGGTGCGATCCGTGGCTACGGAGGCTGCCCCATGGCCAAGGACGACCTGACGGGGAATATGCCAATGGAGCACCTCGTCTACTATTTTGCGGAACAGCAAAAGGCTACCGGAGTGGATATTGAATTGTTTAGTGAGGCATATCAGGAAGCTGCTCAGGTATTTCCGAGCCATTAGCGCAAGTTTGGGGAGTTATTTTTTTGCGTAATACTAAGTTCATTTTTTTACCTTTGGGCAAATTGTTATTCCAGCAGTTCTCACTTTGGAAAATCCCGAGCTATCGGGAGCCACCGAGGCACCGAGGTTTTGGGGGTATCCTCTAAAAAACTCCGTGTCTTAGTGTCTCCGCGGTGATAAAAAGTCAAAGTGCGAACTGCTGTTGTTATTCCTGGCCTAAAAAGGGCTGATTAAAAAAACAGAAAGCTACCTATGAGCTTTTGGGATCGTATTAAACGTTGGTTTGCAGGTGATGCCGAGCCTTCATCGGCCACGAAAACACCTTCGAGTAAGCTCCCTGAGCCTGCTATGGTACCCATCAAAGACCGTCCCAACGGTGATCTGCCCTCTCCGGGGGATGCTCCCATCGATACTTTTCGACTGCTCTTCAGTAACAAAGACAAACACACCACACTTATGCTCAATTCTATCTCCCTCAGTTCGGATATGAAAACCCTTTACCTGATCGATAATGGTCGGGCTATTCCCTTTGATCTCACGGTGCCGGAAGGGGTGCTGGTAGGTTTATTAAGGGATCAATTAGTGGTTGCTACGGGGACTACGCTGCCTGCCCCGCAAGAGGTTCCTCTCCCTACGGCGGAAGGCGTTATTGAAGGAGCTGAAGTGGCACGCACCCTCCCGGTAGAGAAGACGTATACGTTTAAAGCTGGAGAGAATAGCCAGTACACGGTGAGTTATAATGGGAAGAATAAGGCGCTGAGTATCATTGGTGTTGATGATGTAGTTATCCATTTAGAGGCTCCAGAAGATGGTCGTTGTTCTGAACAAATGTTCGATTTAGATAATAGAAAGGTAGTAAGAATTACCTGGGTAAAAGACGAGCTCATATTGACAAATTTGGCATAGTATCTTTTCTGGATTGACCCTTAGTTTTGTTTTTCAAGTCGCAAATATTTTATGCTTTTTCCCAAAAGCTGACTTTCAATCCATAGCAGCGAAATTTCGTCAAGTCCAGCTAATACAGGCCTTTCCAGGCTTTCAATTTCTTCTTTTAACTGCATCAGTACTTCTTTTTCTTCTCTTCGCGAACCACTTTTTTGCAGTCGCTGGATACTACTGGAAATTAATTTGTAGAAGGAGAATAGATTCGATTTCTGTAGTTTGCTAAAATAACGATTTACTGATCTAAGTGTATTTTCTGTTGTATCAAAGTCACCAAGACGATGGATAGCCAGAAGGTAGATGATTTGGCTACCCTCATGAATATCTCTTCTTAATTCAGGATTTTTTCGTAGCAATGGCTTTAAGGTCTCTAGCCATTCCATACATTCTTCAAAGCGATCATTGAGGAAGAGGAGTAAGATCGTATTGAAATGAATACTAAGATGGGAACTTGGGGTAAGATCATATTGCTTAATTCCTTTGGTGAGGTCCCGTAAGCTCTCATTGATGTCTTCGGTTGGCTTGTTGAGAAGGTAAATCAAATCATAGATAGCAATTCTTTCAAATAGTAAAGTTTTGCCTTGATAGTTAGGTGCTTCGTGGCTTTTTAGTTCATTCAATAAACCAGGAAGAGAGTCAAAGATGTTGGGATTTCTAGAAGTAGCGGATAACAGATTAGAAAAATCGCCAACATAGAGGACAAAGTTTTCTGAAATTAGCTTGTCATGATTTCGCCAGGTTTCTACTGTTTGCAAATATTGGTTAAAGACCTGCTCACTATCTCCTTTTAGTCGGTAAAAAAGTGCTAAGAATTGATGAAACCTCCATTTAGCATGAAAGGAATGAAATTGATCAGGTTCAAGGTTCAGAATCTTGTGGTAATTCTCCGCAATTACCGAAATTTCTTCATTGGCTAGTCGCTGTGGATACCGAAGGAAGTCAATAGACAGGGCATCATAGTTGTCATGTAACCAGAGCTCCTCTTTCAGGAAGGAAAGATGACGTTCCTTCTCGTCTATTAATTCATTTACCTGATCTTGATAATCTTTATTGAGGTACTCCTTAATCAGCTGTCGCTGCCTCAGATTGATCTCCAAAACCGCCAAATGATCCTCCAATTCCAAAGCCAAACCTTTCGCTTCGTCCAGTCGGTTTTCGGCCTGCTCGTAGAGCTTGCGTTCGAAGAGGATTTTGGCATCGGTCAATAGTTCCTTGATGCGGGTTTTGTAGGATTTTTTGCTTTGGTAATCCCGCATGGATCGCAGAATGGCTTCGTAAAGTCGCGCTTTATCGTCTCCTAATTTGGAGCCGAAGGTTTTCTTGAGGGGCTTTTCCGTGTACTCTTCCTGGTCATTGATGGCTTGGAAGAGGGTCAGGTAGCGGCTTTGCTTGCGCCCGCTCTTCTGTGCATCCAACGTAAAGTACCGCTTCTCCGATTTGGACAAAGATTTGATCAGGTGAAAGAGGTGGTCTTTACTACGCATAATATTGAGCGGCTATTCCTTGTACCAAGTACGATGTACCTAATACCTTTTAATTCCCTCCCATACCATTCAATAACTGCAAATAAGGCAGTGGAATGGCAATGACCGTCCGTCCGTTTACCATTTGTGCACGGGCATTGGTAGCGGGCACGATGGGTTGGTTACTTCCCTGGCCGGCAGGGAGCAGTCGGCCACCATCTACACCGAAGGTGGCGAGGTCACGCGCTACGGTAAGGGCCCGGTCGATGCTTACTTCCCAGTCGTAGTCGGTATTGCTGCTGGGGTTGACGTGACTGATTACTTGTACCGGTAGTTCAGGGTTGTCGCGAAGCACAACGGCAATCTGTTGCAAAGCCTGTCTTCCTTTCCAGTGGACGAGATTGGATTCTCCCTGGGGGAAGAGGAGTGCTTGGTTCAAGGTTAGCACGACACCTTCCGCGTTGGTTTCGATATTGACTTCGTTGTTGGGAAAGCCGACCAAAACCCTCTGGAAGTAATTGACCAGGGCTGCTCGCTGCTGGTCGATGTTGGCCTTTTCCGCATTTAGTTGATTGTAGCGGGCATCAGGCACGGCGTCGTAGCCGGTGGGGGAATTGTACGCTCCGCGTGCTTCCATCTGCTGAAGTTCGACGTTGCGGCTGCGAAGCTGTCCTTCCATTTGGGTGAGGGAGCGCTCCTTACGATCGAGCTCTTGCTGCCGCAGGGCTAGTTCTGCCTCCAGGGTCTGGGTTTCGTAGCTGGTGGTGGCCAATACTTTTTGATTGTCACCGACGAGGTTGTTGTAACGCTGCACCACATCCTGGTAGTTGCGGTTCAGGGCAATATTGGTCGCGGTGAGGCGCTCCAGGTCGCGGGTCAAGGACTGGTATTCAGCCTGCGTCTGATTGTTATCGGACCGTACGGCTTCGTTGACGGCGCGGATACTATCGGTCGCCAGGGCCTCTCCTTTGTAATACTCCAGTGTTTGTTCCAGTTCGGCGTATTGCTGCTGAGGAACACAAGAGAATGCTAATAGGGTGCTTAAGACAGCGAGTGTGGTGAAAAGTTTCATAGGTAATGCTCGATTTCAGTTTACAGTATAGCGAAATTAGCATTATGTAGCAAATTCCTCTTACTTTTGGGAGATAAAATCCAGTGTGTATATGTTTATGAAATCATTTTCTTTCCTGATCATGACCTTGTTTTTCTTCCAATGTGGAGGTGACAGTGCCGTTCGTGAGCAAGCAAAAGCAGAGGTTGAGCAGTTGGCCAAGGCCACATCAAGTACTGATTCGCCAGCTACTGCAAACCAGAAGACGCCTACCGCACCACGCAATCCTTTGATCAATGAGACCCTGACGATGGTCTTGGGCAAAGGAGAAGTGAAGGCGGGCGAGACCACTTGTTTGCCCGTAACCGCTACCGGTTTTACGGATCTGATCGGTTTGCAGTTTTCTATTCGTTGGGAACGCGAAGAACTGGATTACGTAAAAGTAGATAATTTGGAATTGACGGATCTTGGTCCTCAAAACTTCGGGGATACCCATTCCGAGTTAGGGGTGGTAGCACTGAGTTGGATCCACCAATCCTTGCAAGGGGTTAGCCTCCCACCGGATGCTCATCTTTTCGACATTTGCTTTACACCGAAAGTGAAAGCAGGTGCGAAGGCGGCGGTTCGTTTTGAAGATCGGCCAGTGGCCTTTGAGGTCATCAACGTCAAAGAGGAGTTACTTCAATTTTCTGGCGAGAATGGGCAAATTAAGGTAGTTGATTAAGCAGCAGATGTTAGAAACGCAACGAATTGACCTGAAAAAGAAGTACTATCGCCGCTGGCTGCTACGCGCGCCCCTGGGGCTGGTTATTGTAGGCTTTGGCTTGTGTTTGGTAGCCGAAGCAGCACTGTACAAAGCTACTCATCCACCCGTTTGGTCGTGGGTAGGTTATGGAACGCTGGCGTTAGTCGTTTTTAATAGTGGTTTGTGTATTTTCGGCGATGCTATTCTGCAACGGATGCGTTATGAACGCTTAGACGGACTATAGAGTCATGAATTATTGTAGCCATTGTGGGGCACCTGGCCCTGTTCTTGAAATTCCCGAAGGGGATAGTCGTCCAAGATTTATCTGTAAATCCTGTGACACCATCCACTATTCTAACCCCAATATTGTAGCGGGCTGTTTGCCGATTTGGGAGGACAAAGTTTTGCTGTGTCGTCGGGCGATTGAGCCCCGAGTGGGCTACTGGAATGTACCGAGTGGTTATCTCGAAAATGGAGAAACCGTCGAGGAAGGGGCGATCCGTGAGGTGTGGGAAGAGGCCGAAGCTGAGGTGGCCATTCGTGGGGTACACAGTCTCTACAGCTTACCCCATATTAACCAGATTTACATCCATTTTCTTGCCGATCTTAAAGATGGTCAATACGGGGTTGGCCCAGAAAGTTCTGAGACGCAATTGTTTAGCGAAGAAGAAATTCCCTGGGATCAAATAGCTTTCACCTCCTCGGTGTTTACGCTCAAGAAATTTTTTACCGACCGTCGGGAAGGCCAGCAAAATACCCATTTAGGGGTGTATCATCATCCTAAAAAAGATCCGTCGAAATAGAAGGGGAGGAGGACTTTGGCTGAATCCAGGACGTAAACAGGGCCACTTTCTCCTTGCAGGAGGACTTGGATGTCACCATTTTGCCGATGCTCGGCTTCAACCATTACCTGGCGACAAGCACCGCAAGGTGCTGCGGGTTTTAAAACCGGCTTTTGTGGATTTCGGACCCTAATGGCCATCTGCAAAATTTTTGCTTGAGGATAAGTGGAAATAGCGGTGGCCAAGGCGCTGCGCTCGGCGCAGAGACACATGGGGTAAGCAGCATTTTCAAAGTTGGCACCCGAAAGTACCTCTCCGTTATCTAGCAAAACGGCGGCGCCTACGTAGAAATTCGAATAAGGGGCGTAGGCTTTATCCAGGGCTTGTGCTGCGGCGTCCAGTAATTCCTGCTGTGTTTGCGGCAATGAGTTGGCAGCGACAGATTGCCAGTTGACCTCGAGGCTATGGTTGTGGTTGGACATAAATGATTTTGGTGGAGGGCTGTTTTTGATCAAGCCCACTTAGAAACTGTATTATACTGAAAATTAATTATAGTTGACTTAGCGTAAAAACGAAACTAAGCTACCCATATTGTTCCTAAAGATAGTACCTTAGTATTCGAGCTAAAATAAGTGATTCCAATTTGTTTTAAGGTTCAGCAAGAAAAAGAACACAACTTCCTTTTAGTCAGTTGCTTATCTTTTTTTTGCTAAACCCAAATTGGATCATCTTATTTTTTTACGCTCACTTAGTGGAAGAATCACTTTTTTCTGCTGAATTACTTACGCTCAAAATCCTCAAAATACTATTCCAGATATGACTAGCATCCTCATCATAGGAGCAGGCCGCTCTTCCGGCGCATTAATCAATTACGTACTCGAAAAAGCAAGGGTCAAAGGCTGGTTTGTCACCGTCGCCGATGCCGATCCTTCGCTGGCAGAAGCCAAGGTAAATGGGCATCCTAATGGCCGTCCTGCCTGGCTGGATGTCCATAAGGTCAACGACCGTAAAGAATTGATAGGCCGTGCCGATATTGTGGTCTCTTTGCTACCTGCCCACCTGCACGTAGAAGTCGCACAGGATTGTATTAAGCTTAACAAACATCTCATTACAGCGTCCTACGTTTCCAAGGAAATGTACAGCCTGGGCGATGAAGTCCGCGACCGTGAGTTGATCTTTATGGGGGAAATGGGGCTTGATCCCGGTATCGATCACATGTCGGCGATGCAGAAGATCGACGAAATTAAGGCCAAGGGAGGGAAACTACTTTCTTTCCGTTCCTATACAGGAGGGCTTGTTGCACCGGAGAGTGATACTAACCCCTGGCATTACAAATTTACCTGGAACCCACGCAATGTAATTCTGGCTGGGCAGGGTACTGCACAGTATTTACGTAAGAAGAAGTATAAATTCATTCCCTACAACCGCTTGTTCCGCAAAACATGGGACATAGAAGTGCCGGGGATGGGGCCTTTCGAGGTATACGCCAACCGCGATAGTCTGCTTTACCGTGAGCAATACGGACTCAAAAACATTCCTACTATTTTGCGGGGAACCATCCGTTATCCTGGCTATTGTGCGGCCTGGAATGCGCTGATCAAAATTGGTCTGACGGACGCAGATTTTCCCATTCTTAATAGTGATAAACTCACTTATCACGCCCTGATGGAGGCCTTTGCTCCGGAGGGTAATGGTTCCGTAAAAGATCGGGTTGCTGGTATGATCAAGGAAAAGCCAGACTCTGAGGTCATGCAGAAGCTGGAGTGGTTGGGCTTGTTTAGCAAACGCAGAATTGGTATCCCCAACGCTACGCCCGCCCTGATTTTGGAAAACCTCCTGCTGGAAAAATGGAAACTCGAGCCTGCTGATAAAGACATGATTATCATGCAGCATGAGTTCATCTATACCCTCAATGGCAAGAAACGGAAGCTGACCTCTTCGATGGTGATGAAAGGTGAAAACCAGCACGATACCGCTATGAGCCGATTGGTAGGTTTACCGATGGGGATTTTTGTTAGCCTCATTGCAGAAGGGAAGATCAAGTCTACCGGTGTACAAATTCCCGTCCTGAAAGAGGTTTACGAACCCGTTCTGGAAGAGCTGAAGCAATACGGCGTGGAATTCACGGAACAGGAAGAAGTGCTAAAATAAAGGTGCGTCTTGCCTTTGTTGATCACGCTTGGGTACCTTTAAACAGGCAATCCTCACCGTATTAGGTACTTGGTACAGGGTATAGGGATTTTGACATCCCCAAGTTCGACACGATACCAAGTACTACGTACCCTTTACCTTGTACGGTGAGGTTTGATATCACTCAGGCTGCTAATAATGAGATGCTTACATTTAAACCTCACCATCTAGAGAATAAGTTGACGAACGCCCGCGCCTTCCAGCTTTTTCAGCTCATGCGCCAGGGGGGGCTCATTCTTATTGCGGTGGCATTGGCCAAAGCGCCACTATTGGTAGCCCAGGTTGGTACTTACGAGATGCTTACCTATCTGGGCTATCTGCTCACTTTCTTTTGGGTATCAGGGTTTATGCAGGGCTTGCTGAGCCACTATCCGACACTGGAGTCGCCGCAACAGCAGCAACTTCTTTTTCAATCTTTTTTAGTCTTTACCGGCATTGGTCTGGGTTTGGCGTTATTGCTACTGGTG
>Ga0102812_10003248_pt1 | contig 10678 bp, 8 predicted proteins | sample ColrivemetaGS713_FD_79334 | JGI IMG/M metagenome (GOLD analysis project Ga0102812, IMG submission 79334) | Estuarine microbial communities from the Columbia River estuary - Flood tide ETM metaG S.713 | ecosystem: Environmental > Aquatic > Marine > Intertidal zone > Estuary | place: USA: Columbia...
CGATGCTGCCGTAGCTCAGGGGTAGAGCACTCCCTTGGTAAGGGAGAGGTCGAGAGTTCGAATCTCTCCGGCAGCACCAGTTTTCTAAATAACATTTTGATTATTAATGATAAGGATTTTGCGTGATTTTAGAAATTCTGAATATTGAGGCGATCTTGGTCGGTGTGTTGGCCTGCTTGGGCTCCAGTCTTATTCTGGTCGGATCCAAAAATATCCATGGTAAATTTAGCCTAGATACCGACCACGGGGTTCAGAAATTTCACCATCACCCGACGCCCAGAATCGGCGGCATTCCCCTCATGATCGGGTATGTGGCAGCTTGGTTTTGTCTCGAGGGCGAAGTCAGAGCGTTTTTTGGATTGATCGGCTTAGCGAGCCTGCCGGCGTTTATATTTGGACTGGCAGAAGACCTGACAAAAAATGTGCGCGTGCGCACAAGACTGATTGCCACCATCCTTTCGGGCATGATCTTCGCCGCGGTAACTGGCTATACGATTACCCATGTCGATGTCTGGGGCGTCGATGCGCTACTGTCGCTCTCTCTGGTCGCGTTTATCTTCACAGCTATTGCTATAGGCGGTCTGGCCAATGCGATCAATATGATCGATGGTTTTCACGGGCTTGCATCGGGTACCGTTTTATTCATTTTGGCATCTTTCGCGCTGGTTGGCTGGCGGGTTGAAGACTTTTTGCTGGTCAATCTGTCGGTGCTGATGGCGGCTATTGTCTTGGGGTTCTTTCTTGTCAACTTTCCCTTTGGCAAACTGTTTCTTGGCGATGCCGGCGCCTATTTATGTGGATTTTTTGTGGCCACTCTCGCGGTGATGTTGCCGGCGCGTAATCCAGAAGTATCCCCCTGGGTTAGCCTGCTGATATTGGGATATCCGGCGACAGAAACTCTGGCCTCCATTATTCGGCGCCATATTGATCGGCAGGCCCATCCCGGTGAGCCGGACAGTGCCCATCTGCATCATCTGGTGCACCGGACCTGGGCAAAATCTATGGCAGGATTTATCGCTGTGCCGCAATCCCAAAATCCCTGCACCAGCATCTGTATGTGGTGCTTGCCTCTATTGACTCTGCTGGCGGCCGCGAGCGGCGCACTAGACTCCACTCTGGCTTTGATTTTTCTCGGCGGCATTATAGTTCTCTACGGCGCGAGTTACCGGGCCCTCATACGGCAAGACGTTGGGATAAAAAAATGACTGCGCTACAGCGACTGACCATGCCGGCGCGCAGCCCCGGTGGATCAGAATTTGCGGCGCCAAGTCAACTTGCCCATAGCCGCGATCTCTCATTGCCGTGGTATGTGGCTCAGCTCAAACCAAACGGATTTCAAAAGGCCAGGCAGAACCTGATGCGCCAGGGGTACGCATGCTTCATGCCAATGCGCGAAACCATTATTCGCAAAGCCCGGAGCGAGAGGTGCTGTTTGCGGCCTCTATTTCCGGGCTATTTGTTTATCGGCTTTGATCCCGCGAGCACGCAATGGCGCGCCATAAATAACACTCTCGGTGTGAACCGCTTGATTTGCGCGCGTGCAGACCTGCCGCAGGCCGTCCCGCAAGGGTTGATGTGGGAAATGTTTAACCGCTGTCGCGAGGATGACGTGCTGCGCCCAGCGGTTGATTTAAGTGTTGGTGACGCAGTGCGTGTGGTGTCTGGGCCTTTTGCAGGCGTTTTGGCGGAAGTTGATCAAGTCAGCAATCAGGCGCGGGTTGCGCTGTTGCTTGATCTGATGGGTAGGGCAACGCGCGCGGAGTTTGCACGCGCGGATTTGGAAAAAATATCTGCGCCTTAGGGAGCGGGGTATACACATCAACGGCGGCGTGGGTGATGTCACCCGCGCTGCGGTAGCCGTGGTCGCACATGACATCGATGGCTGACGTTATCGATCCTTTGATCCGAAAACCGGTACCCACTTTTCGGAATGATCTTTTACGTTATCGGCGGTTTGGGAACTTCCAAACTATAAAAAGACAGAGAGTTTTCGACTTGGCTCCTCAATTGGATCAAATTTAAAAGTTGACACATGAAGTCGTGCGCCAAAATTTGCGTCATCCGCGCGGTTGAAAAATGGCTCAACACAGAGCCGCTCCCGCAAAGCGTTTTATTATGTTAAATATCAATGTCTTAGCCAACTATCAGGCAAAAGCAACCTCAAACCCGCTTTTTTTTGAGCGCGCAAAACTCGTGCCGATCAGCCACGAAAATAATAGAATTGGCACTTACTTGTGACCAAAATACGCAAAGCCGTCTTTCCCGTAGCAGGCCTGGGGACTCGGTTTCTGCCGGCCACCAAGGCAATGCCAAAAGAGCTTCTGCCCAATATCGACAAGCCCGTCGACCAGTTTTGAGCCAAGAACACTCTCTTAGCAAATAACGCTGTTTGGACCCATTGGTGCTGTCGGATGACATTTGGCGGAATGAACTGTTTTTCAGAGGCGGAGATGCACCGCATTGAGCTTTACGTTTTGTTGTCTATATCGCCGCTACTCCAATACCCGAAACTTCTCGTGTTTTATGACGCGGAAGTTGTCTGAGACCCTGTCGCGGAAGGTTTTCCATTCTTGCAGGATGGTTTCGCGGATGAATGCAAGGATAGCGTCGGCAAACTGCGTCTGACTTGCGTAATAGCGATTATGGGTCACGTATTTGTGCAGGACGGCCCAAAGTCGCTCAAACGGATTGAGATGGGGGCAGTAGGGCGGCAGCTGGATCAGATGGATACGGCAGGATGTCCTGGAGAGAAAGGACATGACATCGGGGCCCTTGTGATCGGCGGCGTTGTCCCAGATGACATGAATGATGCGCATATCGGGGTTACGCGCCTCGATCTTGGTCAGAAATTGCACGGCGCTGACCCCATCAACGCTCAAGGGTTTGACAAAAGGTGCATCGAAGGTTTTGAGGTCCACAGCCCCATGAATGTTCACACGACCACGCCCTGCCGTGCTGAGAACTGCTGGATTTGATCCCACCTTCACCCAGCCAAATGCAGCCTTGGTCTGGAATTCCGGATGGACCGCATCGGCGAAGTAGACGGCTTCATCTGCCGGTAGCCCCCGCATCAGCTTCTCATACGATGCGATGAAAGCGGCCTGCTTTTCCGCTGATGCCACGCGCGGCAGGGGTTTGGGTTTGCGGTATTCAAAGCCCAGCCGGGCCAGAAGCTTGATGCAACCGGAATGGGAGTAATCCAGACCAAATTCAGCACAGATATCGCCGCGCTTCCAGCCATCAAAGGCGAGTGCCTCCCAGCCATCTTGCCGGTAGCTTTTATACCAGCCGCGGATGGTGTCGTCGGCCAGATAAAGGAAATCTGAAATCTTCTGGCAGGACTTGCCGTCGTCGAGCAGTAGGGTCGCATTTGCCCGACGGGCAATACAGTGGTCTTCATGCTGACGACGCACGCAAGGCTCAAGCTCAAGGCGTTCTGCTGCGGAAAGAAAGCCGGGGTGGATCATATCCAGAACTGAATCCTTCCTGACCCAGCCGTCAAGCCGTCAAATTCGGCTCCTGCAGGACTCGGTGTATAATTGATAAAAAATGGACTTGCAGGAATTGCGCTCCCTGCGGACGTTTACCCGGTGGACTTTGAGTGCTTTATTTATAATTTTCATTGCCGGACGTTCAAAAATAAATGCTTTACCGGCTTTGGGTGAGACATTCTTGCGCAGCCTTGGCCTCTGCGCCTACTTTTCTCATCAAATGTTTGCCAATTTATGGCGTGGATACCTTGTGGCCTACCTGTTTTTTGGCATAGCGTAGCTTGAAAAGAAATATAAATAGAATCTCTTAACCAGAGTGCGTAATGCAGGTCGGCATATATTTTTATGGAAAAATTAAGTAAAATGACCCTAATTAACCGATCCATGAATATACTGTCGACACTTTCACTGGCATTTTTTGTGGGCTGTGCACCCATTTCGCGTTCAGATTTCCCAGTACGCGCGGAAGACCAGGTTGGGTCTGCGCTGGAAAATGTCATAATAACCCGTTTAAGCGCGCAAAATATTGGATCGTATCGCAACGCGCAACAGTTAGCGCATCAACAATCAACTCTTCCACCAGCAACAGATCGTTGGCAGTACTTTGTTGGTCCTGGAGATGTGTTAAGCATTATTGTTTGGGATCATCCAGAACTGACGCTGCCTGCAGGACCTGAGCGCACACAACTAGAATCTGGAATTACCGTCGATGCAAATGGTGAGATTTTTTATCCCTATATCGACCGCATAAGGGCCGCCGGACGCACCGTTGGCGAGATACAAGCCGAACTGCGCGAAAGATTGCTGGAGTTTATTCCGGATCCGCAGATCGATGTGAAAGTAGCTGCATTTAATTCGCAAAAAGTTATTGTGACCGGTGCGGTGACAAACCCCGGGTCGATCACCGTCAGCAATGTCCCTTTGACCTTAATTGAAGCCATCAACGATTCTGGCGGATTAGGCGCCAACGCGAATAGTAATCACGTTACCGTGCAACGGGCTGGGCAAACCTATTATGTTCACCTGACGGCCTTTTTAAATGACGGCCGCGCCGACGGAAACCCGGCTTTGCGGGGGGGCGACATCATAAATGTTCCGGTTTTTGAAAACAACAATGCTTATGTTTTGGGTCAAATCGAAAATCCGGGTTCGGTTGATTTGGGTTTTGATGGCGTCAATCTTACCGAAGCAATAGCGCTGCGTGGCGGGTTGGTTGAAAACGCGGCTGATGCCCGAGGCATATTTGTGTTTCGACGCGCATCCGGATCCAGCAAGATAAATGTGTTTCAACTGGATGCAACGACACCCATGGCCTTTGTTTTAGCCACACAGTTCACCCTTCAGCCGCAAGACGTTGTCTATGTCGTTACCGACCCTGCAGCGCAGTGGAATGCTGTGATTGCAACGCTTCTACCCTCGATTTCGGCAATACGTGCTGTCCAAGTTATCGATGGAGACCTCTAAATGATATCGTCGGTTCTTGTGGTTTGTGTCGGGAATGTTTGCCGCTCCCCTGTTGGCGCGCGTTTATTGGCCAGTGCCTGTCCAGGCATTCGGGTGGAATCCGCGGGCATAGGCGCATTGATTGGTCACACGGCAGATAAGGATGCTGCAAAGGTAGCGTCTGAGCACGGGGTCAATGTTGAGGGGCATATTGCGCGCCAATTCTCTGGAGAGCTTGCTAAAGACTTTGATCTTATCTTGGTGCTTGAAAAAGGTCATCGGAAAGCCATGGCATCGTTGGCGCCTGAAGTCAGCGGTAAAACCATGTTATTTGGAAAATGGATGGGTGATAAAGATATCCCGGATCCGTATCGTAAAAGCTTGGACTTCCACGTGGAAGTCTTTAGGCAAATTCAATATGCGGCACAAGCTTGGGCCGCAAAACTTGGGTAGAATTAATGTCTGAAAAGCCACAACAAAACATCGCTTCTGATGATGAAATTGACCTGCTCCAGTTGTTTTCTGTGTTTTATGCGCGCAAATTTTTTATTATTTTTATCGCATTAGTTGCCGGCTTTATCGGCGCCGTTAAGGCCTTAAACACACCACCCATGTATCAAGCGGATGCACTATTGCTTATAGAAGAAAAATCCGGTGGCGGATTGGCGCTATCAGCGGACATTTCGGAGCTTATCGGCGGATCAAAGACGGCCACAATCGACGAGGTCGCCATTCTCAGATCACGCATGATTCTAGGCGCTGTGGTTGATAATCTTGATCTAACACGATGGGCTGCTCCAAAGCGATTACCTTTTGCTGGACAGATTTTGGCTAGATACGACATACCGGATCCGGGATGGACGTTCCTGTCAAGCTACGCTTGGCACGATGAGGAGATTAAACTGGGCCATCTATTTATACCTGAAAACTTGCGTGAAGAAATCCTGATCTTAACCTACCAGAGTGAGGGTCTTTTTGTCGTTACGTCTGACTCGGGCCTGGAAATCAGTGGTACTGTGGGTCAAAGGATGGTTGACGACGCAACAGGGATTGAGCTTTTGGTTGATTATTTGGTGGCTATACCGGGGCGGCAGTTTTTTATCGGGCAGAACGCGCGCACAGATCTAATAAGCCTTCTGCAAGGGGCGCTTTCAGTCAGCGAACCGGATTGGGAGTCTTCAATACTGGCGCTTAATCTAGTCTATTCGGATCAGGAAATGTCGGCCAAGATTCTTAATGAAATTTTAGAGGTTTATCTTCGGCAAAATCTGTCGCGAAGTGTTGCTGAAGTTGAGGGCAGCCTTGATTTTGTTCGCAGCCAATTACCGGAGGCGCAAGAGCTGGTCACCGCTGCTGAAGACGCCTTAAACGTTTATAAGCTTTCGCAGGAATCCGTGGACCTCACCTTCGAGACCCGCGCTTTACTAGAGCAGGCAGTTCAAATTGAAACGCAATTAAACGCGCTGCAATTGGAAGAGCAGGAGCTACGGAAGCGCTTTACTGAAAGCCATCCGATTTATCAAACGCTCCTAGACAATAGGCAACAATTAATTGATCGTTTGGAAGGTATTCGGAGCCAAACGTCGGCGTTACCGGAAACCCAACAAATAATGCTGCGCCTTTCTCAAGATCTGGAAGTATCGCAGCAGATATACCTGCAACTGGTTAATCGTGCGCAAGAATTAAATGTTATTAAAGCCGGGACTATTGGGAACATCAGGGTAATTGATGCAGCGGTAGCTCTGCCTAGCCCAATATCGCCAAACAGAAAAATGATTTTCTTGCTGGCTGTGATGTTGGGGGGGGGCGCCGCCATTGGCTACGTGTTGCTACGCTCCTTTCTAAGACAAGGTATCAACAGCCCTGAAGCTGTCGAACAAATTGGCATCCCCGTTTACGCCTCTGTCAACAAGGTTGGAAATGGTCAATACGGCGGCGCAAAAAGATCCGGAAATCTAAAAACCCTTGCCTTGGAGGATCCCGCCAGTCTGGCCGTTGAGGCTCTTCGTAGCTTGCGCACCAGCTTACATTTCGGGATGTTAGATGCCCAATCCTCTTTATTAGGTGTCACCAGTTCCCGACCCGGCGACGGAAAGTCTTTCATAAGCATAAATCTCGCGACCGTAATGGCGCAGGCTGGTCAAAACGTCTGCCTAGTCGACGCAGACCTGCGCCGCGGCCATCTGCGCCGTTATTTTGGTATCGCGAAATCCGCACCGGGCTTGACAGATGTGCTCGCTGGTGACGCACTGATCGAGGACGTGATCCAACAGGATAAGACTACTGGCCTTTTTTTCCTACCGGCTGGTCAATATCCGCCGAACCCGTCTGAGCTGCTTATGAGCAAAGCCTTCAGCGATGTACTAACCTATTTAGATCAGCGTTTTGAGCAAACCATCATTGATTGTCCGCCGGTGCTGGCAGTGACCGATCCGGTGATCATATGCAAATATGCCGGAATGGTTCTCCTGGTTGCGCGATATTACGTAACAGATCGCGGGGAAATCAAGGCGGCGCAGAAAGTATTCGACAACAACGACCTTAAATTCACTGGCGCGGTGCTTAACGGGTATGACTCAAAGAAAAGTGCTTACGGTTATACAGCAACCCATTATCAATACGGGTATAAGACACGCGATACTTAAAGGTTACCGAAACTCGTCACTTCAGCTTGACCAGCTTTTTGTTTTCGCCTGATATAGAGACGATTTGGATCTAAAAAATTTACCTGTTATGACTGGTTTAATGAAAAATGCTGAAATTGATGATTTGCTATCCAGCTGGATGCGAGATGAATGGGCTGTTGAATCACCTGTTCGGTTAGAAGCGTCATCGGCGGCAATTCTGACGCGAATAGAGTTTCATGGTATTATCGGTTTACTGAATACGGCCTATCAGAATAAAATTACACTGCCGGAAAAATTGGCAATCGACTTGCATGAGCGCGCAGTTGGCTTGGCTTTTTGGGAGGCCAGCCATGTGCGTTTGCTGAAGCGGATTTTGCCGGCATTGGCTGCTCATGGAATAACACCATTGTTGTTGAAAGGGACGGCATTGGCGTACTCACATTATGCAGACCCAGCTTCACGCAGTCGCGGTGATACAGATATATTGGTAGCTTGCAAAGATTATGATCGTGCCGGCGGGATTCTGCGAGACTGCGGCGTATCAACAGCTTTGACGCCAAGTGGGCGACTAATTACCCTCCAAAGAACATTTAAATTTAAGGATTTAATGGGCATCGAACACGATGTTGATCTGCATGAACGGCTCAATAATTCTACCTTCCTGTCACGGCTTTTCACTTACGAGGAGCTCTTGGGACGAGCGAAGGCCGTGCCGCGCTTATCTGGTGAAGCAATATCTATCAGCCCAGTTGACGCCCTTTTGCTTGCGTGTATGCACCGCTTTAAGCACCTTCAGTCGCCATATTTCGTCAACGGGATAACTTATTACAGCGCCGATCGGCTGATCTGGTTCCAGGACATACATCTTTTGGCGCGTAGTTTTTCAGCGGAGGACTGGACCGAAATATTGAAACTTGCACGCCTTAAAGGCTTGGGGCAGATCTGTTATGAAAGTTTGCTTGCTACGCAATCCAGGCTAAAGACGACATTGCCCGAGGGCATAATTGAGCAGCTTCAGATCGGCAATGCGCAGAATGACCTGAAGCGGTATATGGCCGCAAGCAAACTCTCGCGAGTGAGAATGGATTTGAATGCGACTCAAGGAATTACGCGCAAAGCTCAGTTCTTACGTGAGGCTTTTTTCCCGCCTGCTGCTCATATGTACGAAAAATATAATGTGTCGTCTGTGCCAACCCGATTACCGTGGCTATACACACGACGGATTATCGGAGCCTTTTGGAAACAGTGGCACCGCAACGGACGAAATACATGACTTTTCGTAGGCTAATAGGATTTGCATTTCCCTATTGGTTGCGGCTGGCATTTTGCGTCTTTTTAATGATGGGTGAGACTATTGCCGCGCTTTGCGTGCCCTGGTTGGGTGGTAAGTTTGCGGATGGACTCCTTAACAATAAGGGTCTTGGTCTCGGCACGATTTCGATCAGTCTCCTTATGCTTTTTGGAGCGCGGGCCCTTTTTCAAGTAGTGCAGCGCACAGTGCTCGCAAGCACTTCTGAACAGATTTTGGCGCGGTTGCGGATTGAACTATATGACCACCTTCAGGCGCTGCCAATCGGATTTTTCCACAGCCGCCGCCTGGGTGATATCCTGGCACTTCTAACCTATGAAATAGAACGATTGAGCGGCTTTATCACTGGGACATTATTGGGGATCATTCCGCTCGTTCTGACCGTTATTGGGGCTTTGGTGTTGATGGTGAAAATCGATGCGCTAATGGCCATTCCAGTCATTCTTTGTATTCCGGTTTTTATTATTGCTATGAAGATATTCGGGCGGCGTTTGCGGCCGCTCGCTGGACAAGCCCAGAAAGCTTACGCTGCATCGGTTGCAATAGCAGAAGAAAATCTGGGGATGCTGCCAGCTATAAAATCCTTTTCGCGCGAGGTACACGAATCTGAGCGCCATGCCCTTCAGATCGATGAAGTCCGAAATCTCGATACACAAATGGTGCGCATCCAAGCTAAACTCGGCCCAATGATGCAATTTATAGCCGCCAGTGCGATTGTGATCTTGCTCTGGGTTGCAGGGGATCGCGTTATATCAGGTGATTTGGGGCCAGAAGAATTGGTGGCTTTTTTACTCTACAGCGCGCTGTTGACGCGACCTTTTGCTGGATTAGCAAATCTATGGGGAGAGACGCAGGTAGCGCGGGGCACACTGTCGCGGCTTGATGATGTGCTTGGACAATTGCCCGAAGATCAAGAGGGCGGCCTAGATGCCGGCGCCGCACGCGGCGCGATTTCCTATAAGGATGTAGCATTTTCTTATTTAGATAGGCCAAATGTGCTGTGTGGTATTGATCTCGAAATCAAAGCCGGAGAGATAGTAGCATTGACCGGTAAAAATGGTGCCGGAAAGTCCACGCTTGTCGATTTGTTGTTGCGGTTCTATGAACCGAAGCACGGCCAGATTACGCTCGATGGCGTTGATATTCAGCAGCTCAGTCTGGGTAGCCTGCGCCGGAACATTGGCGTGGTACCGCAGCAGGTTTTGTTATTTGACGGCTCGGTTTCTTTAAATATTATGTTTGGTAATCCAAATGCGACACAGGCGCAGATGGAAAAAGCCGCTGAACTCGCTCAAGCGGCCGATTTTATCGGCACACTTCCCGAAGGCTACGAAACCTTGATCGGCGACAAGGGTGTACGACTCTCCGGCGGTCAACGTCAGCGAATTGCATTGGCACGCGCCTTGGTAAAAAATCCTGCAATTCTAATACTTGACGAACCAACAGCAATGTTTGACCCGGAGGGAGAGAGAAGTTTTGTGGCTGAAGCAAAAGAGGCGCTTAAAGGTCGAACGGTTATTCTAATTACGCATCGTCCAGCCAGCCTTGCCCTCGCAGACAGGATTATTTGTATGTCAGAAGGACGCGTCACGGATGAGAAAATTGGCTCCGATCGAACTCGTTTGGCCGAGGGATCACAATGAGCGGTATATGCGGAATTGTTGATATTGCTGGTGCTGATGTTGACCTTAGTCAGCTAGCACTGATGACCGGGCCGCTTGAGCGTCGAGGGCCTGACGGAACTCATCACTGGCAGGATGGGCCCGCCGCACTTGGTCATACGCTGCTTGCAACAACCCCCGAAGCCG
>Ga0102812_10003249_pt1 | contig 10677 bp, 7 predicted proteins | sample ColrivemetaGS713_FD_79334 | JGI IMG/M metagenome (GOLD analysis project Ga0102812, IMG submission 79334) | Estuarine microbial communities from the Columbia River estuary - Flood tide ETM metaG S.713 | ecosystem: Environmental > Aquatic > Marine > Intertidal zone > Estuary | place: USA: Columbia...
CCCTGGTATTCTTCCGGGGTGACGACTTCGACCTTCATGATGGGCTCGAGGAGGATCGGCTTGGCGTCCTTCATGGCTTCCTTGAAGGCGAAGATGCCGGCCATCTTGAAGGCCATTTCGTTCGAGTCCACTTCGTGGAAGGAACCGAAGACGATGCGGGCCTTGAAGTTGATCACCGGGTAACCGGCGACGGTGCCGTTGTTGGCGGCTTCCAGGATGCCTTCGGTGGCGGGCTTGATGAATTCCTTGGGGATGACGCCGCCGACGATCTCGTTGACGACTTCCTCGCCCTTCTCACCGACCACGCGGGTGGCGGGCGGGTTGGGTTCGAGCTTGATCTCGACGTGGCCGTACTGGCCGCGGCCACCCGACTGGCGGATGAACTTACCCACGCCTTCGGAGGCGAGGTTGATGGTTTCGCGGTAGGAAATCTGGGGCTTGCCGGACTTGGCCTCGACCTTGAACTCGCGCTTGAGGCGGTCGACGATGATTTCGAGGTGAAGCTCACCCATGCCCGAGATGAGGGTCTGGCCCGTCTCGGGGTTGGAGGTGACGCGGAAGGTCGGGTCTTCCTGAGCGAGGCGCTGCAGGCCGATGGAGAGACGCTCCTGGTCACCCTTGGAGTTGGGCTCGATGGACATCGAGATGACAGGCTCGGCGAAGGTGGTCTTCTCGAGGATCAGGTCGTCTTCGGCGGTGAGGGTGTCGCCGGTGGCGATGTCCTTCGGGCCGATGATCGCGCAGATGTCACCGGAGTAGGCGACGTCGATTTCTTCGCGGTCCATCGCACGGAGGAGGACGATGCGCGAGATGCGCTCGTTCTTACGGGTGCGCGGATTATAGAGGGCTTCGCCCTTCTTGAGCTGGCCGCGGTACACGCGGTAGAAGACGAGCTGGCCGACGTGCGGGTCGGACCAGAGCTTGAAGCAGAGGCCGGTGACCTTCGCCTTGTCGTCCGGACCGATGGTGATCTCCTTGTCGCCGTCGTCGATGAAGGCCTTCTGGGGGCGCATGTCGATCGGGGAGGGCAGGAAGTCGACGACGCAGTCGAGGAGCATCTGCACGCCCTTGTTCTTGAAAGCGGAACCGGGGATGACGCCGATGAAATTGAGCGAGAGGGTGGCCTTACGGATGCCGGTGCGCATCTCCTCGATAGTCACTTCCTGGCCGTCGAGGTACTTGGCGGCGAGCACGTCGTCGAAGTCGGCGAGACCTTCGATGAGCTTGGTGCGCCACTGCTTGGCTTCTTCCTTCTGCTTCTCCGGGATCTCGATCGTATCGAACTTCATGCCCTTCGGGTCCGTCTCGTCGTAGAGGTAGGCGACGTTCTTGATCAGGTCGATCATGCCCTTGAATTCTTCGCCCTGGCCGATCGGGATGAAGAGAGGATGGGCGTTGCCCTTGAGCTTCTCGCGGATGTCGTCGACGGCTCCGAAGTAATCGGCGCCGGTGCGGTCCATCTTGTTGACGAAGGCGACGCGCGGGACGCCGTACTTGTTCATCTGGCGCCAGACGGTCTCGGACTGGGGCTGCACGCCGGCGACGGCGCAGAAGACGGCGACGGCGCCGTCAAGGACGCGGAGCGAGCGCTCCACCTCGGCCGTGAAGTCCACGTGACCGGGGGTGTCGATGATGTTGATGCGATGGTCGATGTTCGCGAAATGGCCTTCCTTGGTCTTCCAGCCGGCGGAGATGGCGGCCGCGGTGATCGTGATGCCACGCTCGCGCTCCTGCTCCATCCAGTCGGTGGTGGCGGTGCCGTCATGGACTTCGCCCATCTTATGCACCACGCCGGTGTAGAAGAGGATGCGCTCCGTGGTGGTCGTCTTGCCGGCGTCGATGTGCGCGGCGATGCCGATGTTGCGCGTGTGCTCGAGCGGGAACGCGCGGTTGGCGGAATTGAATTCGGAAAGTTTGGCCATGGTCGGAACCGGTTACGGGCTGCGGAAATTACCTGCGGATTACCACTTGAGGTGGGCGAAGGCACGGTTGGCCTGGGCCATCTTGTGCGTCTCTTCGCGCTTCTTCACCACGTTGCCGGTGTTGTTGTAAGCGTCGACGAGTTCGGCGGCGAGGGCTTCCGACATCGTGGTGCCCTTGCGGCCGGCGGCGGCGGCGGCGACCCAGCGCAGCGCGATGCTGTTCTGGCGCTCAGGAGAGACTTCGACCGGGACCTGGTAAGTGGCGCCACCGACGCGACGGCTCTTCACTTCGAGCTTCGGGCGGCAGTTTTCGAGGGCACCGAGCATCAGCTCGACGGGGTTTCCCTTCATCAGCTTCTCGCTGACCTTCTCGATCGCGCCGTAGACGATGCCCTGGGCGATGGACTTCTTGCCGGACTTCATCACGACGTTGATGAGCTGGCTGATGAGGGGGGAGCCGTAACGGGCGTCCGGGAGATGGGCGCGCTTGGCTGCTTTGCGACGACGAGACATGGTCTGAGAGGTGTTAGGGTCGGAAACGGATTAGGCCTTCTTTTCCTTCGGGCGCTTGACGCCGTACTTGGAACGGGAGCGACGACGCTTCTCGACGCCGGAGCAGTCGAGGGGGCCGCGGACGATGTGGTAGCGCACGCCGGGGAGATCCTTCACGCGGCCGCCGCGGACGAGGACGACGGAGTGCTCCTGGAGCTTGTGGCCTTCGTCGGGGATGTAGGAGATGACCTCCTGGCCGTTGGTCAGGCGCACCTTGGCGACCTTACGCTGGGCCGAGTTCGGCTTCTTCGGCGTGCGGATCATGACCTGCACGCAGACGCCGCGGCGGAAGGGCGAGTTGTTCAAGGCAGGCGACTTCGACTTGGCCTTGGGTTGGACACGCGGTTTACGGACGAGCTGGTTGATGGTAGGCATGGACCTCGGTAAATAGGGAAAAGAGGGTTTGGGCATAGGGGTCGAGGCCCCTCATGCAAGAGGAAAGTGCGGGGATTTTAAGGTTTCTTTACTCCCCTCCCGGCGGCACCCCCCTCCGGATTTTTTTGGCGGGACAATTTCGAGCCCCCTGCCATTACTCAAACCCCGCCCATGCCCCCCGCCCGCCTGACCGCCTCCCTGCTCCTCGGAGCCTTCTGCCTGACCGGTCTGGCCCAGACGGCCACCCCTCCCTCCCCCCCGCCCCTCGGCGCGGTCAGCAAGGAAGAGGCCGAGGACGCCGAAATCATCGTCCTGGCCGGGCTTCCCCACCTGAAGGAAAAGGAAGCTATCCTGAGTTACGCCCGCCAGACCTACGTGAAAGCGGACCTGATCAAGGATAAGACCCTCCTCCAGATCATCCGCCTTTCCCTCTCTAAACTGGAGGATCAGCCCGAAAAATCGGCCCAAATCCTCCAAGAACATCTCAACCAGCTGTCCGAATACTTCACGAAGGAAGGCATGGCCGCCCAGGCCGCAGGCAAAATGGATGACGCCCTCCGTCTGGCGCAGGTGGCGGTACGCTGCAACCCGGGGAGCGCTAAATCTAAGTTGTTCTTTGCCAACTTCTTACATTCCGTCGCCGGGCGGACAGACGACGCGATCCAGACGCTTCAGCACGGGCTCGATTTCCTCCCGATCGAGGACCCGCTGACCAAGGACTACCTTGAGCGCTACTTCCAACTGCTTCAGGCCAAGGAACGCGACCAGGAGGTCATCGACGCCAGCCTTAAGCTGCTCAATAACACCAAGAATATCTCGGGCAACATGCGGGAGGTCCTCTCCCTCTCGGCCGCGACTTCCCTTTATTGGACCGGCAAATACCCGGATGCGGTCAACCTCATCAATTCCAGCGGTCTGGACAAACTCCCCAGCGGACTGCTCCTCAAGGCCCGGGCGCTCTTCGAGGGCGGCAAGACCCGCGAAGCCATCAGCCTGCTGGAATCCAAGACGTCGGTCTTCAGCGGAGCGGCCCGGGAAGCGGTGCTCTCGCAGCTCACCCGTTACCATATCCTGCTCGGCGAAAGCCGCATCGCCCTGGCGGTCAACCAGGAGCGCATCGACCTCGATGAAGCCGCGTTCTTCCCCCAGATCCAGAAACTCCACCTGCTCGACCGGATCGGCCTGAAGGAGGACTTCGACAAGCAGCTCAAACTGATCTTCACCCGCTACGCCGCCAACTCGGCCGCGATGCTCGCGCTCGCCAACTTCGCCGCCGAGAAAGGCTACTCCGAACTCACCGGCGCGATCGCCATCGCCGCCGGCCAGCAGGGTTTCGAACGCGTGACCTTCGCGGTGCTTCACCTCGAAGCGCTGGTCCGGGGGCCTGACCCGAGCCAGGCGATCACGCAGTATCAGCAGATCGTCGCCGCCGACCGCACCTATTTCAAAGCGAAGGAACCGCTCGTCATGGCCTTGCTCGGCATCGCCCACCACGCGCGCCAGAAGAACGACCCGAAGTCCGCCAAGATCGACCGCGACACGGGCAACCGCTACCTCGAGGAATTCCTCAAGGCCAAGGATCTCGGGCCCGAGGCCTATCGCTCCGTCGGCCGCCACCTGCGCGCGATCCGCGCGGGCGAACCCGCGGTCCGCGTCCTCGAAGCCGGCGCCGCGAAACATCCGCGACACTCGCAGCTGCGCGCGGATTACGTCGCCGCCCGCATCCTCGCCGGCCAGACCGAAGCCTACGGCACGCGCCGTTCCGTCGCCGACGAACTGGAGACCTTGCTGACGCTGCGCCGCCCTTCCCCGCTCATCTGGCAGGAAGCCGGCTCGTGGTTGCGCACCGAATCGAAGCTGCCGCCGGAACGCCTGCGCAGACTTCAGGCCGCCTGCGACTCCCTCGTGCGCAGCAACCTCGACCCCGAAGCCCTCGCCGGTTTCTGATCCGCCGATGGACCTCGCGCGCCGCCGCTCCGAGCTCATCGCGGAGCTCGAGCCTTTCTCCGACCACCACGAACGGTTCCAGTATGTGATCGACCGCGCGAAGTCCGCGCCGGCGCTCCCGGCCGACCTCAAGCTGGAGGCCTTCCTCATCGAAGGCTGCACGTCCAACCTCTGGCTGATCCCTTCGCTCGACGACGGCGTCTGCCATTTCCGCTGCGACGCCGATTCGCTCATCACGAAGGGCGTCGCGAGCCTGGTCTGCGAGTTCTACGACGGCGCCTCACCGGCCGAAGTCGCGGCGACCGACGCCGACTTCCTGTCGGCCGTGGGCATCACCCAGCACCTCTCCCCGAACCGCCGCAACGGCCTGACGAACCTGGTCGGCAAGATCCGCGCGTTCGGCCGGCTCACCGCGGGTTCCTGATGAGCCCCATCGGCGGGGCTTAAGAAGCGGGATATGCGTGCTTGGGATTTGCGCCGTCCGCTTTGTCCCCTGTGATGGGAGCATGACCCAGCCGGAATCCGCCGCGCCCGACCGACGTCTGTTCGGACTGTGCCTGCTCACGCTGGCGTGGTCGGTGCTCGTGCTCCAGGCCGGCGGCTTCACGACCAGCATCCAGGCCGGCATGGCCTTCCTGGACTGGCCGCTCTCCAACGGCTCCGTCAACCCGCCGGGCTGGCTCACGGAGATCGACAAGTTCGCCGAACATTCGCATCGCCTCGCGGCCACGGGCCTGGGCCTGCTCTGCGTGGTCATCGCCGTCGCGCACCGCCTGCGCGAGCCGCGGACCGTCGTCCGCCGCGCGGCCTACGCGCTCGTCGGCCTCGTCGTGCTGCAAGGCATGCTCGGCGGCCTCCGCGTGCTCCTCGACCAGCTGAACATCGGCGGCGACGGCAACTTCAAGGCCGCGGCCTTCGCCGTCGGTCACGCCGTCAACGCCCAGCTCACGCTCGCGCTCCTCGCCTTCATCGCCCTCGCGCACAGCGCCGCGTGGCACCGCGCGGGACGCGGCGGAGACCCCGCGCCCTTCCGCGCCGGCCGCTGGGCGGCGGGCCTGACGCTCGCGGTCATCGTCGGCGGCGCGGTCATGCGCCAAGGTCGCTTCACCGCCTGGGTCACTTCCCCCGACCAAGGTCTCTTCATCCCCTCGGTCGGCGACGGCGTGCTCTGGTGGGTCAATCTCGCCCACCGCGGCGGCGCCCTGCTGGCGGCCTCAGCCGTGCTCTTCTTCGCCTACCGGCTGGCCCGCCACGGCTATCCGTTCCTACGCTGGGCCTCCCTCGTCGGCCTGCTCGGCCTGCAGGTGCTCCTCGGCGTCCTGAGCCTCCGCCTCTACGACAACCCGCACGTCCGCACCGTCCATCTCGTCGTGGGCGCCGCGCTGTTCTCCTCGCTCTGCGCCGCGCTCGCCCTCGCGCATCGCCGCGCCCGGACCGACGCCGCCTGAGCCGGCGCGACGGATTTGCCTTTAACCCTGCGCGTAAACCCGCCACGACAAGACCGATGAGCGAACGCGCCGGATCCGTGCCTGCCGCCTACTGGGAGCTGACCAAGCCCCGGCTGTCGTTCCTCTCCGTCCTGACTTCCCTCGCCGGCTATTTCTGCAGCGCCCCCGCGCAGCCGACCGACGCCAAGGTGCTCGTCTCCCTCGCCCTCGGCACGGCCCTCGCGGCCGGCGGCTGCGGCGCGGTCAACATGTGGTGGGAGAGCGACGCGGACGCGAAGATGGAGCGCACGCGCAACCGTCCGATCCCCGCGGGGATCATCCGCCCCGGCGCCGCCCTGCTCTTCGGGATGATGCTGCTGGTCGCCGGCGTAGGGCTCGTGTGGCTCGGCGCCAACCCGCTGGCCGGGGCGCTCACCGCCGCGACCGCGTTCTCGTACCTGTTCCTTTACACGCCGCTCAAGACGCTGACCTCCTGGTGCACGCTCGTCGGCTCGCTGCCGGGCGCGATCCCGCCGATCATCGGCACGGCGGCCAAGCTCGGCGCCATCGACCGCATGGGCTGGCTGCTCTTCGCCCTGCTGTTCTTCTGGCAGGTGCCGCACTTCATGGCCCTCGCGGTGATGTGCCGCGAAGACTACGCCCGCGGCGGCTTCAAAGTGGCCACGGTCGACGACCCTTCCGGTCGCTCGGCGTCGGTCTGGGCCCTGGCCTTCATCCTGCCGATGATCGTCGTGGCCGGCGCGATCGCCACGAACTTCTTCCCGAGCTGGACCAGCCCCTACGTGTGGGTCTCCTTCCTGGCCGGCGCGTGGTTCTTCAAGCTGACCCTCGAGTTCGCCCTCCCGCAGCGCCGGGCCGCGGTCGCGAAGCCGCTCTTCATCGCCTCGATCCTTTACCTGCCGGTCGTCCTGTTGACTCTGACGCTCAACCGGCTTTTCTGAAGCCATGGACGCCCGCGCCGCCAAGCAGACCCTGCGCGCGGAACTGAAGGCCCGCCGCACCGCGCTGACGCCGCGTGAATTGCAGGTCGCGGGCGACGAGGCCGCCCGGCTGATCACGCAGCTCCCGGAGTGGAAGCAGGCGAAGACGGTCTGCCTCTACGCCTCCTTCGGCGGCGAACTGCCGACCGACGCCCTTCTCGCGCTCGCCCTCCTCGAAGGGAAGCGGCTCCTGCTGCCACGCGTGACGAACAAGACGACGCTCGTCCTCCATGAGGTCACCGACCTCGGCGCGCTCCAGCCCTCCCGGCTCGGCATCCGTGAACCGAAACCTGCGGCGCCGGTCGCGACGCTGGCCGACGCCGGCCTGATCCTCGTCCCGGGCCTGGGCTTCGATGGCGCCGGGCGTCGCCTCGGCTTCGGCGGCGGTTTCTATGACCGGCTGCTGGCCAAGCCGCCGCGCAAGACCTTCCTCCTGGGCCACGCGCATGCCTTCCAGGTGGTCCCGCGGCTGCCCGACGAGCCGCATGATATTAAAGTCAAGGCGGTCGCCACCCCGCAGGGCGTGATTCGGTGCCGAGCACGCTAGCGGGTTTGCCAAGCGGGGCGATTCGTGTCCGATGGAGGGTCCGATGCCCGCCCCCCGACCAGACGCGATCCGCCTCCGCGGCGTCCGCCAGAACAACCTGAAGGGCTTCGACGTCGACATCCCGGTCGGCAAGCTGGTCGTGGTCACGGGCCTCAGCGGCGCGGGCAAATCCTCCCTGGTCTTCGATACGCTGCACGCCGAAGGGCAACGCCGCTACGTCGAGACGTTCAGCCCTTACGTCCGCCAGTTCCTCGAACTGCTGCCCTCCCCGGCGCTCGACTCCGCGGAGAACGTCCGCCCCTCCGTCGCGATCAAGCAAGGCAACGCGGTCCGCACGTCGCGCTCGACGGTCGGCACGATGACCGAACTCTGCGACTGGTTCAAAGTCTGGTTCGCCCATCGCGCCGAACTCGTCGACCCGGCCAGCGGCCAGGTGATCGTCCCGCGCGGGCCCGACGCGGCCTGGCAGGATTCGCTCGCGCGCTTCCCGGGCCAGTCGCTCGCGCTCGCGTTCGCGGTCGCCAAACCGGAATCGCTGGGCTGGGCGACCATCGCGGAAGAATTCGCCAAGGCGGGCTTCAGCCGCGCCTTCGCCGCCGGCCGACGTATCCGGCTGACGGAGGACGAGATCCCCGCCGACGCGACGGAGCTGCTGGTGATCCAGGACCGCGTGACGGTCGCCCCCGACCAAGCCTCGCGCTTCCATGAGGCGGCCCTCGCAGCCTTCCGCCTCGGCGGCGCCCGCCTCCGCCTGCTCGACGACCAGGGCCAAGAACTCTCGCGCCACAGCGAGGTGCTGGAATCGCCGGTCGACGGACGGAAATTCCGCCCGGCCTCGCCCGCGCTCTTCTCCTTCAACTCGCCCGTCGGCGCGTGCCCGGAGTGCCGTGGCTTCGGCCGCGTCATCGGCCTCGACTGGCATAAGATCATCCCGAACCCCGCGCTGACGCTGGCGGAAGGGGCGATCGCGCCGTTCCAAGGGACGGTCTACGGCGAATCGCAGAAGGACCTCACGCGCGCCTGCCGCAAGGCGGGCATCCCGATGGACGTGCCGTGGAAGAAGCTCTCGGCGGCGCACCGTAGATTCGTCGAGCACGGCGAACCGGGCTACGTCCAAGGCTCCTACGATTCGATGTGGTACGGCGTCCGCGGCTTCTTCCGCTGGCTCGAAGGGACGACCTATAAGATGCACGTGCGGGTGTTCCTCTCCCGGTGGCGCGCCTACGAGTCCTGCCCGCAATGCCACGGAAAGCGCTTCCGCGAGGAATCGCTCTTCTGGCGCTGGCAGGGCAAGACGCTGCCCGAACTCTACGCGTCGCCGGTCTCGGACCTGCGCGCGATGCTGGCGCCGCTGGCGCCCAAGGACTCGCGCCATCCCGCCGACCACGCGCTCGAGGCCATCCTCGCACGCCTCGGCTACCTCGAAGCGGTCGGTCTCGGCTACCTGGCGCTCGATCGCTTGTCCCGCACGCTTTCCGGCGGCGAAGTCCAGCGCGTCAACCTGACCTCCTGCCTCGGCGCCTGCCTCGCGGACACGGTCTTCGTCCTCGACGAACCGAGCGTCGGCATGCACGCCCGCGACCTGGCCCGCATGGTGGGCATCCTCCGCAGCCTGGTCGAACAGGGCAACACGGTGGTGGTGGTCGAACACGACGAATCCGTGATGCGCGCGGCGGACTGGCTCATCGAGATCGGCCCGCGACCCGGCGCCGAAGGCGGCCACCTCCTCTACCAAGGCGCTCCGCAAGGCATCCTCAAGGTCAAGGAATCCGCGACGGGCAACTGGCTCTCCGGCCGCCGCACGCCCGAGACGCGCGCCCCGCGCCCGATCGGCGACACGACTCCTCGCCTCCGCGTGAGCGGCGCGACGGTCAACAATCTCCGCGACTTCAGCTGCTCGATCCCGCTCGGCCGCCTCGTCGGGCTCTGCGGCGTCTCGGGCTCAGGCAAGTCCACGCTACTCCACCAGGTCATCGGCCGCCGCGACCCGGAATCAGGCGACGAAGCGACGGAACTGAAATGGGTGAAGTTCGACAAGGAGCCGGCGGAGATCGCCCTCGTCGACCAATCCCCCGCGACCCGCACGCCGCGCTCCAACCCGGCGCTCTACGTCGGCGCCTGGGACGCGATCCGGACCTTGCTCGGCAACTCGCCCGAGGCGAAAGCCGCGGGCCTCTCGCCTTCGCACTTCTCCTTCAACGCCGGCGAAGGCCGCTGCGAACGTTGCGGCGGCGCGGGCTGGGAGACGGTCGAGATGCAGTTCGTCTCGGACGTCGCGCTGCCCTGCCCGTCCTGCAACGGCAAACGCTTCCGCGACGAGGTGCTGAGCTTCCATTATGACGGCAAGTCCGTCGGCGACCTGCTCGCGATGTCCGTCACCGAGGCGCGCAAGTTCCTCGGCGAACGCACGCCCGCCTCCGCCCAGCTGGCCTGCCTCGAAGAAGTCGGTCTCGGCTACCTCTCGGTGGGCCAGCCGCTCACGACGCTCTCCGGCGGCGAAGCCCAGCGCCTCAAGCTGGTCCGCTACCTTTCCAAGATCGACGCCCGCAAGAGCGGCGCGCTGCTGCTCCTGGACGAACCGACGACCGGCCTGCACCGCGAGGACGTGTCCCGCCTGGTCGGGCTGCTCCATCGCCTGACCGAAGCCGGCCACTCGCTCATCGTCGTGGAACATCACCTCGACGTGCTGAAGTCCTGCGACTGGCTGCTCGAGATGGGGCCGGAAGCAGGGCCGGCCGGCGGACGCCTCGTCGCCGAAGGCACGCCCGCGGAAGTCGCCCAAGCGGGCACGGTGACGGGACGTTTCCTCGCCAAGGGCGACGACGCCTTCGCCGCCGCCTCGACCGCGCCGGGTAAGCCGCGTCCGACGTCGATCTCCCTCCGCGGCGCGCGCGAACATAACCTCA
>Ga0102812_10003254_pt1 | contig 10670 bp, 9 predicted proteins | sample ColrivemetaGS713_FD_79334 | JGI IMG/M metagenome (GOLD analysis project Ga0102812, IMG submission 79334) | Estuarine microbial communities from the Columbia River estuary - Flood tide ETM metaG S.713 | ecosystem: Environmental > Aquatic > Marine > Intertidal zone > Estuary | place: USA: Columbia...
CCCGGTCAATAGCAGACTCTCCCCTCGGGCGCTGACCCGCAGAATGCAGGATGACTGATTGCCTTCAGCCGCCTGTTTCCAGCGCCAAACGCGAAACTCGACGTCATCCCAGACCCAGCGCGCATCCTCCGGGCAGGGTTGCGCCGCAAGCGCCACAGGCAACTCCGAAGCCTCGCCGCTGAGAACCTCAGCCACCGGCATACCAGCATAAACAGCAGCCGCGCCGCCGCTATGGTCGCTATCAGCATGACTGAGCAGCATCTGATCGAGTTGGCGAACGTCCAGGCGTCTTAGTACCGGTAGCACGGTACGTGCACCCTGATCGAAACCGGCATTGCGCGGACCGGCATCGTAGAGCAAGACATGCCTGGCCGTACGCACCATGACCGCCGAGCCCTGCCCGACATCCAGCACCAGAACCTGCGCATGACCCTGATGCGGCGGCTGCAGCGGCGGATATAGCAGAGGTAACAGCAGCAACAATCCCAGCATGCGTTGCGGCACGCCTGCCGGAAGCAGCATCAGCAGTACGCCCGCCACACCTGACAGCCAGGCCCAGAGCGGTGCCGCCGGAAATATCCAGGCAGGCCATAGTTCCGCCAGTTTACCCAGCAATTCAAACAGCACTACCAGCAATCCACCGGCCAGCCAGAGCAAGGCATCACCAACCAGCGGCAAGGGCAACAAGAAAGTACCCAGCAAGGCCAGTGGCACCACCAGCACACTGACCCAGGGCACTGCCAGCAGGTTGGCCAATGGCGCGCTGAGGCTGATCGGCAGATTCAACGCTAGCAATACCGGGAACAATCCCAAGGTCAGCGCCCACTGCGCACGCCACCAGTTATGCCACCAGCTCCAACCGCCCAGACGCCCGCTGAATACCAGCGCCAGCACGCCTACCGCCACAAAGGAAAGCCAGAAGCCGGCCTGCAGACTGGCCAGCGGCTCGACCAGCAGCACCGCATTCAACGCCAGCAGCAAAGGGGTCCAGACTCCCAGATGACGGAAGCGCAAGCGCCAGAGCAACACCACCGAGAGCATCACGCAGGCACGCCGCACCGGCACTTCGAAGCCGGCCAGCATTCCGTAGCCAAGGGCCCCTGCAAACGCCATAGCACAGGCACAAGGCAACCAGGGCAGTCGTTGCGGCCAGTAGCCGACTCGCGCCAGTCCGGCCACCAGCGCATACAACAGACCGGCTAGCAGCACGATATGCTGACCCGAGATCACCAAGAGGTGAACCGTGCCGGTGTCCTGCAACACCTGCCAGTCGGCGCTCGACAAGCCAGAATCATCACCCAGCACTAAAGCCGCTATGGCGCCAGCACGCCCCTGCGCCGGGGCCCGCAACAAACGCTCCCGCAATGCGTCACGCCAACTGGCCGTTCCGCCTGCCGGCTGCTGCAGTTGACCGGCTTTGACATTCCCGGTCGCACCGATACGCTGCGCCAGCAACCAGGCCTCGTAATCGAACCCATGGGGATTGACCAATCCGCGAGGGCGCTTGAGCTTGACCGCCAGTCGCCAACGTTCCCCTGCGTGCACCTCTGGTCCGTCATACCAGCCAAGACGCAGGCGCTGCGGCAGCTTTGCCCGGCGACTGCTGACATCTTCCAGCTGAAAGCGCTGCGCACCCTCGGCATGTTCGGGCAAGCCGACTATGCGGCCCTCCAGCCATAATGTGCCGCCATCCAGCGCCGGCGCCAGACGATCATTCAGCGCCATCTGCGCCGACAGGCAGGCCCAACTGAAGCCGAACAGAAAGAATGCCAGTGGATAACTGCGAAACGGCAGCAGCATCAAGCCCAGAACCGGCAGAAGTACTAGCAGCCAGGTGGGCGGCAATGACGTCATGAAGCGCAGGAGCAGAAGCCCTGCGGCGAGTGCAAGCAATCCGTTGCGCATCGAGCGTATCCCCGAGAAATCCGTTTCTCCGGGTCAACTATGGCTGGTACAGGGGGTTTTGCCAGTTACTCGTAGCGCATGGCTTCGGCCGGCGCGGTGCGCGAGGCACGCCAGGCCGGGAAAATAGTCGCCAGAAAACTCAGCAGCAAGCCGGCAGAACACACCAGCAGCACATCCGGCATTTCCAGTTTGGAAGGCAGATAGCTGATGTAATACAGATCGCCGCTGAAAATCCGCGCACCGAGAAGATTCTCCAGCGCACTGACCCACGGCGTCAGATTGGCCGCCAACACCACACCTAGCACGCCACCCAGCAATACCCCGACCAGCCCGATAACCGAACCCTGCACCATGAACACGGCCATTACCTGCCCCGGGGTCATGCCCAGAGTACGCAGGATGGCAATATCAGTTCGCTTGTCTGCAACGACCATAATCAGCGTGGAAATGATGTTGAACGCTGCCACCGCGATGATCAGCATCAGCAACAGGGCAATCATGGTTTTTTCCATCTGCATGGCCTGAAACAGGCTGCCCTGGGTCCTGGTCCAGTCTGTTGAGCTGAAACCCTGCCCCAGGCCCGTAGCAATCTGCGCAGACACCTGCGGGGCCTGATACAGATCCTCCAGGGTAAGACGCACGCTCTGTACCTGACCAACCGGCCAGCGCTTGATCTGCGCGGCATCGGCGACATGAATCAGCGCCAGAGAGCCATCCAGATCGGCACCGACCTTGAACACCCCGACCACGGTAAACGACTGCAAGCGCGGAGTAATGATGACTGAGCCTTTGGTCGCTTCCGGGACAATCAGGGACACCTTGTCACCCACCTGCACGCCAAAGCGCCGGGCACTGTTTCCACCTAGCACAATGCCGAACTCGCCAGCCTTGAGCGAAGCCAGGCTACCGCGCTGCATGTGCTCGGCAAGAATCGAGACTTTCTCCTCCGCCTCGGGCAGTACACCGCTGACCAGTACCGGCTGCATCACACCCTTGCGCGACAACATGCCCTGGATCTCGGTGTAGGGTGCTGCAGCCAGCACTTGCGGGTTTTTCAATGCCTGCTGCGCCAGTTGCTGCCAATCCTGCAATGGCTCAGCGCCAGACAGGGTAGCGTGCGGAATCATGCCGAGAATGCGCGTGCGCATTTCATCCTGCAGGCCGTTCATCACCGACAGCACCACAATCATTGCCAGCACACCCAGGCCCATGCCGATCATCGAGGTCAGCGAGATGAACGAAATGAACTGGTTACGGCGCTTGGCACGGGTATACCGGGTGCCAATGAAAATGCTCAGCGGGCGGTACATGGGCACCTCATGCCGGCACCAACCGGCCCTGATCCAGGCGCAGGATGCGGTCCATCTGTTCGGCCAGGCGCGGCTCGTGGGTGACTACCAGGAATGCTGTATTCAGCGAGCCGCTCAGTTCCAGCATCAGTTCCTGGATGCCGCGCGCGGTTTGCTGATCAAGGTTGCCGGTTGGCTCATCGAGCATGACCAGCTTGGGTTGATTGATCAGCGCCCGGGCGATCGCCACCCGCTGCCGCTCACCGCCGGACAACTCGGATGGCTTGTGCTGCAGACGATGGCCAAGACCGACGCGCGTCAGCAGGGCCGCTGCCATTTCCCGAGCTTGGGGAATCGGCGTGCGACCAATCAACAGTGGCATGCACACATTCTCCAGCGCTGTGAATTCCGGCAGCAGGTGGTGAAACTGATAGACGAAGCCCAATGCGCGATTACGCAGCAGGCCACGGTCCTTTTCATTGAGTTTCGACAGATCCTGGCCATCCAGCCAGACACTGCCCTGAGTCGGACTGTCCAGACCGCCAAGCAAATTGAGCAAGGTACTTTTGCCCGAACCGGAGCTGCCGACTATCGCTACCCGCTCACCGGCCAGCAACTCAAGTTCCACGCCTGCCAGCACTTCGACCGACTGCGGGCCCTCTTCATAGCGTTTGCCCAGATTGCGGCAGCTGAGGACGGCTGTTTTACTCATAACGCAAAGCCTCCGCGGGCTGGGTGCGCGCTGCACGCCAGGCCGGATACAGGGTGGCAAGAAAACTCAGCAACAACGCTGCGGAACAAACCATGATCAGGTCGCCCGGTAACAGCTGGGATGGCAGATAGCTGATGAAATACACATCTTCATTAAGAAAGCGTGTACCCAGCAACGACTCCAGCCAATCCACCGCCGCACTCACATTCAAAGCCGCCAGAATCCCCAGCAGCGCACCAACCAGCGTACCGACCACGCCGATCACCGTGCCTTGCACCATAAACGTAGCCATGATCTGCCGGGGTGTAAGACCGAGGGTGCGCAGAATTGCAATATCGGAACGCTTGTCGTTCACCACCATCACCAGCGTAGAAATGATGTTGAACGCCGCCACCGCCACGATCAGCAGCAGCAGCAGCCCGATCATCGCCTTCTGCATGCCGATGGCGCGGTACAGGTTGCCGTGGGAGCGGGTCCAGTCACGGGTAAACAAGTCCTGATCCTGCAGCTCACGACTCAGCTCCCAGGCCACCTTGGGCGCCTGGAACAGATCATCCAGCTTGAGACGCAAGCCTTGCACTTCGTGAGCCTGCCAGCGCTGCAAACGTGCAGCATCACTGATGTTGACCAGTGCCAGCCCGGCATCCAGCTCGCCTGCGCCAACATTGAACAAGCCAACTACGGTAAAACGCTTCATCCGCGGAAACAGACCCGCAGGCGTCACCACCACATCCGGCGAGATAAAGGTCACCTTGTCGCCGACCTTTACACCCAGACGATCAGCCGCAAGGGTGCCAAGAATCATGCCGAACTCTCCCGGCTTGAGACTCTGCAAACTGCCTTCACGGAAGTAATTGTCGATGACTGAAACCTTGCCCTCTTCTGCCGGGTCAATACCATCGAGCATTACCGGCAAAACCTGATCATCATGGCTGAGCATGCCCTGGGTCTGCACAAATGGCGCCACAGCCTGCACATGGGCATGCTGACCAAGCTTAGCAGCCAGGGCATGCCAGTCCTGGATCGGCTTGAAGGACTGCACAGCAGCCTGCGGCACCATGCCAAGAATGCGCGTACGCAATTCCCGATCAAAACCGTTCATCACCGACAACACCAGAATCATCACCATGACCCCCAGCGCCAGACCGAGCATGGAGGTTAGCGAAATGAACGAGATGAAATGGCTGCGACGTTTGGCACGGGTGTAGCGCATGCCAATGAAGACGGACAGGGGTCTGAACATTTAGAAATGGATTCGCAAAGAAAAGACATCCTTGTGGCGGGGCATGGCCAGCGGCTTTACACTCGGAGAACCGCGCTACTAGAGGCTCAGCAGGCCAATACAGGGCACCAGCAATGGCTGAGCATACTACCGTATCAAGCGCCGGCTCGCACTGGAATTTAGCTGACAGGCAGAGTGCCCGGCCTAATACAAAAGACCACCAACCTGAGATTATCCGGGAGGTTGAAGATGCGCTTCGCATTACTGACGTTGCTGCTGGTGATGGTATCCGCCAATGCCGAAAACATCATTATTCCGCTTGGCCAGCAAAACGATCCTTCTGTGCAAATGCCCGCCAACGGCACCTCCAAGCGCTCCGTACTGGAACGCTTCGGCTTGCCTGACGTTGAGCACCCGCCAATTGGCTCGCCGGGCATGACGCGCCGGGATTACCGTGACTTCTCGGTGTACCTTGAGAATGCAATAGTGATTACCAGCGTCCGCCATGATCAAGCCAAATACCCAAAACAGGTCCAGCCATGACACTGATCTATGGTCACCGGGGTGCCAAGGGCGAGGCCCCGGAAAACACCCTCGCCAGCTTCCAGCACTGCCTAAAACTTGGCGTGCAACGCTGCGAGCTTGACTTGCACCTGTCCCGCGATGGTGAGTTGATGGTTATTCACGACTCAACCCTCAAGCGCACCACCCAATACCGTGGGCGTGTCGCCCAGTATGACGCTGCCGAACTGATGCGTTTCGATGCGCGCAATGGTGGCCCCGGCTGGCCACAACCCTGCCCGATTCCGCGGCTGACTGACCTGTTCGAACAATGTCCGTTCGAGCATTGGCAGCTTGAAGTGAAAAGCGCCTCACGCACCCGGGCCGCACGCAGCGTACTGGCGATCAAGGCACTGGTAGAGCGCCATGGACTGCAGGAAAAGGTCACTGTAACGTCCAGCTCAAGAGAGGTGCTGCGCGCGCTGAATCGACTGACACCAGAGCTTTCCTGCGGACTGGTAGCCGAGTATGCCTGGCTCGACCCGCTGAAGGTCGCCAGCCACTACCACTGCGACATGCTGGTACTGAACTGGACACTGTGTACCCCTGAGCGTCTGCTGAAAGCGCAAAAACAGGGCTTGCACGTGTCCGTCTGGACGGTCAATGAACCCGCACTGATGCGCAGGCTCGCTGACTTTGGCGCAGACAGCATCATTACCGACTTTCCCGGCTTGGCCATTAGCTGCCTTGGCAACTGCTGATGGCCCGGAGAACTGCGCTGGATCAGAACAATCGGTTCAGGCCGTCAAAGGCAGCGACCCTATAGGCTTCTGCCATGGTCGGGTAATTGAAGGTGGTATGGATGAAGTACTTGATGGTATTTGCCTCACCCGGCTGACTCATAATCGCCTGCCCGATATGCACGATTTCCGATGCCTGATAGCCGAAGCAGTGTACCCCCAGTATTTCCAGAGTTTCGCGGTGAAACAGCAACTTCAGCATGCCTACCGGCTCGACGGCGATTTGTGCACGAGCCATGCCTCTGAAGGAAGCTTTACCGACCTCATAAGGAACCTGCTCCTGAGTCAGCTCACGCTCGGTTTTGCCCAGCGAACTGATCTCCGGAATGGTGTAGATACCGGTCGGCACATCATCAATAAAGCGCGAACTGCCCCTAACGATACTGTTTGCCGCCGAACGCCCCTGATCATAAGCCGCGCTGGCCAGACTCGGCCAACCGATTACATCGCCGGCCGCATACACGTTTGACAATTCGGTGCGGTAGTTTTCATCTACCTGCAGCTGGCCGCGGCCGTTGGCAGTGAGACCAACATTCTCCAATGCCAGCTTGTCGGTATTGCCGGTACGTCCATTGCACCAAAGCAAGGCATCAGCGCGAAGCTTCTTGCCTGATTTCAAGTGCAGAACCACACCGTTGTCTATCCCCTCGATGCTCTCGTATTCTTCATTGTGCCGAATGATCACGTTGCTCGAGCGCAGGTGATAACTCAGCGCATCGGAAATCTCGTCATCGAGAAAGTTGAGTAATTGATCGTGGTTGTTGATCAGATCGACCATCACCCCCAGGCCACTGAAGATCGATGCGTATTCGCAACCGATCACCCCCGCTCCATAGATGATCAGGCGGCGTGGCGTATGACTGAGGTTGAGAATGGTATCGCTGTCGTAGACGCGAGGATGATTGAAATCGACATCGTGCGGACGGTAAGGACGGGAGCCGGTGGCGATGATGAACTGCTTGGCTACCAGCGTATCCAGCATGCCATTCAGGCAGACCACCCGAACCGAATGATCATCGGCAAAACTGGCCGTACCGAAATAAGTATCAATGCGGTTGCGTGCATAAAAACCGGTGCGTGAACTCACCTGTTTGCCAATGACCCGCTCGGCACTCTTGAGCACATCCGGGAACGAGAACCAGCGCGGCTCGCCAATCTGCCGAAACAAGGGGTTCTTGTTGTACTGCATGATCTGCCGCACCGAATGGCGCAGAGCCTTCGATGGAATCGTACCGAGGTGCGTGCAGTTGCCTCCTACTTGCGCGCGACTATCGACCATCGCCACACGGCGGCCGGCCTTTGCAGCATTAATCGCCGCACCTTCGCCAGCGGGGCCAGAACCCAGCACGACCACGTCATAGTTGAAGACCGCCATATTTACTCCTTGAGTGGCAACCGCAGCATCATCGCGCTCGCGGGAAGCGCCATGGTACCGGCAGTACCATGACCATTCAGAATCTGTATTTATTGGTTACCCAGCTCCAACACACCGAACCCTAGTCCGAATCAGAGCATCTGCCTATTAGCGCTTGGTCGCATCATAGGCCATTGCCGTTTTTGCAGCCTCTGGCCCTTTATCACTATTCACTTCTTCGCATTTCTCCCGACTACCGCCACAAATCGAGCATTCCTTTTCGATGCCCAGATTGGCAATCCCGCCACAGGAACCGGCAATCGGCTTGCGTCCGAAAATAACGCCGACAGCCATGCCAAGCACTACCAGCAGCATGATTAAAAAAGCCAGCACCCAGGTCATGTCTTTCCTCCTGACGGAAAATATTTGATAAATGCAGGGGTCACCCGACTGATGAAGCCCTGATCGGTATAACTGATAAACAGCGCCGCAATACCTGCTTTCTCTGCCAGCGCATAACCCTGCTTGTCTCCAAGCAGCATCAGCACAGTTGACCAGCCATCGGCTTGCAGTGCTGAAGCATCGACAACCGTTACCGAGGCCAGACGATGCGTAATCGGCGAACCGCTGCGTGCATCAATAGTGTGAGAATAGCGTTTGCCCGCCTGCTCGAAGTAATTACGGTAATCCCCGGAGGTCGACACGGCCAGACCGTCGAGTTCCAGCACCCGGGCTGCAACCTGCTGCCCTTGATGCGGTTCCTCAATGGCGACATGCCAATCACTGCCATCCGGCTTGCGACCTAAAGCCTTCAGCTCTCCGGTAATTTCCACCAGAAAAGACGACACACCTTGCTGCTCAAGCATCGCACTGACCCGGTCGACCGCATAGCCGGCACCGATGCTGTTGAAATCCAGCTGCACAGGCAGATCCTTGCACAGCTGCTGATCCCTGATATGCAGATGCTGATAACCGACCTGCGCCTGTGCTGCCGCAATCTGCTCGGCAGACGGTACCTGCGCACCCCTTGATTGGGGGCCAAAGCCCCATAGATCAATAAGCGGCTCGACCGTCAGGTCAAAAGCACCATCGCTGGCCATAGCAAGGCGCTCACCGGCCCTGACCAGCTCAAGCAAAGCTTCGGGCATTTGCGCACAACCACCGGCGGGTAACTGGTTGAACCTGGAAGTCAGAGAATCCGCGCGATACGTGGAAAGCTGCAGATCGATTTCAGCGAGGATATTGCCCACCTCGGCCTGGACTAGCGCTGGTGCCGGAGTGTTATCACCCGGCACATACTTGACCGAGTAAGTGCTGCCCATAGTCGGGCCTGCAAGCTGTTCGATTTGTTGACCACAACCAACCAGTAGCAGGCCCGCCAAAGCGGGCAGCAGAATCTTAGCCACCAAAATCATCCAGCAGGATATTGTCTGGCTCGACGCCCATGTCCTCCAGCATCTTGACCACGGCGACGTTCATCATCGGCGGGCCGCACATATAGAACTCGCAGTCCTCCGGAGCCGGATGATCCTTCAGATAGTTTTCCAGCAACACGTTGTGGATGAAGCCCTTGAGCCCGGTCCAGTTGTCTTCCGGTTGCGGATCAGACAGCGCCAGATGCCATTCGAAGTTGGGGTTATCGGCCTGCAGCTTGTCGTACTCCTCGACATAAAAAGCTTCGCGCAGCGAACGCGCGCCATACCAGAAGCTGATCTTGCGCTTGGAGCCCAGACGTTTGAGCAGATCGAAGATGTGCGAGCGCATCGGCGCCATACCGGCACCACCACCGACAAAGACCATCTCGGCTTCGGTATCCTTGGCGAAGAACTCACCGAACGGACCGTACACGGTTACCTTGTCGCCCGGCTTCAGGCCGAACACCCAGGATGACATCTGACCCGCTGGCAGATGGTCTTTGCCCGGTGGCGGCGAAGCGATGCGGATATTGAATTTGACGATGCCCTTTTCGTCGGGATAGTTGGCCATTGAGTAGGCTCGAATCACCGTTTCCTCGACCTTGGAGCTGTACTTCCACTGGTTGAACTTGTCCCAGTCGCCGCGATACTCGGGCTGGATATCAAAGTCCTTGTAATGCACCACGTGGGGCGGGCATTCCAGCTGCACATAACCACCGGCGCGGAAGTCCACGCTTTCGCCTTCGGGTAGTCGAAGCGTCAGCTCCTTGATGAAGGTGGCCACGTTGGGATTGGACTCTACCGTGCATTCCCACTTCTTCACGCCGAATACTTCTTCGGGCACTTCGATGTGCATATCCTGCTTGACCGGAGCCTGACAGGACAAGCGCCAGCCAGCCTTGGCCTCACGCTTGGTGAAGTGCGACTCTTCGGTGGGCAGCATTTCACCGCCACCACTTTCGATAATGCACTTGCATTGGGCGCAGGTACCACCGCCGCCACAAGCCGATGACAGGAACACATCATTCGATGCCAGCGTCTGCAGCAGCTTGCCGCCTGCCGGAACCGTGATGGTGCGCTCACCGTTGATGACAATGCTTACGTCGCCACTGGAAACCAGCTTGGCACGCGCTGCCAGAATGATCAGCACCAGCGCCAACACGATGCCGGTGAACATGCCTATAGCCAGGAAAATCTCGAAATTCAGCATGTCATCCCCTTACAACTGGACGCCGGAGAAGGACATGAAGCCCAACGACATCAAACCAATAGTGATGAAGGTAATGCCCAATCCTTCCAGTCCTTGCGGTACATCGCTGTACTTTAACTTCTCGCGAATACCGGCCAGCAAAGCAATCGCCAAGGCCCAAGAGAAGCCCGAGCCAACGCCATACACCACGCTTTCGCTAAGGTTGTAGTCACGCTCAACCATGAATAAGGTGCCGCCCATGATGGCGCAGTTCACGGTAATC
>Ga0102812_10003261_pt1 | contig 10663 bp, 9 predicted proteins | sample ColrivemetaGS713_FD_79334 | JGI IMG/M metagenome (GOLD analysis project Ga0102812, IMG submission 79334) | Estuarine microbial communities from the Columbia River estuary - Flood tide ETM metaG S.713 | ecosystem: Environmental > Aquatic > Marine > Intertidal zone > Estuary | place: USA: Columbia...
CTCAGATAGTTTGGCGCAATCCGAGGAGCCGCATATGGATCAGGGCTGGTCAATTCTACCGTGCCACGGCTTTCCGGGCGCAAATTGCAAACACTCGCTGTCAGCGCAGGGAAATCATCGAGTGGCTCGCCAAACGCACTCAGGGACAAAGGCTGTACGTGATACTCCAAGTCAGCTGTGGCCACATCGGGTCGCGACCTGCTGAAAGCGCCAAGCTGACTGGGTGCCATCGACATCGGGCCTGACTGGTTGAACAGATACTCCAGACCGATCATCGCCTTGCCGAGCACAGAACTGGCCAGCGTATTCAATGTGCGTGCGCCCGTCAGACGCCAGGCGCAGCGCAACTGCAGATGGTCTTGCAGATTGGCACCGACCTGAGGCGCGTCGCGAATAACCTCTATGCCATGGCGCTGCAACAGCGCGCCTGGCCCGATCCCTGAAAGTTGCAAAATCTGAGGGCTGTTGACCGCACCTGCAGACAATATCACCTCGGCCTTTGCACGGGCCAGATGTGTCTCGCCGCCATGGTCATATTCTACGCCGACCACGCGCCCCTCTTCGATGACGATCCGATGGGTATGGGCTTGCGTCAGAACTTTCAGGTTCGGGCCCGTCGCAGTACGCAAGAACGCCTTGGCTGTGTTCATCCGCCAACCGCGTCGCTGGTTGACCCGAAAGTATCCGACCCCTTCGTTGTCCCCAGTGTTGAAATCGGTGATTGGGTTTAGACCCCAAGCGATAGCCGCGTCGCGCCAATGGTCCAGCACCTCCCAGTGCAACCGCTGGTTCTCGACCCTCCATTCGCCGCCTTCACCGTGCATGTCAGAGGCGCCGTCGACGTAGTCCTCCGACTTTTTGAAGTAGGGCAGGACGTCATCCCAACCCCACCCGGTCAATCCATGCTGTCGCCAGCCATCGTAATCTGCCGCCTGCCCTCGCAAATAGAGCATCCCGTTGATGGAACTGCATCCGCCCAAGACCTTGCCGCGCGGATAAAGCAGCGAACGCCCGTTCAATCCCGGCTCCTCTGCCGTGCGATACATCCAGTCCGTGCGCGGATTGCCGATGCAGTAAAGATACCCCATGGGGATATGCACCCAGTGGTAATTGTCCTTTCCACCGGCCTCCAGGATCAAAACGCGATGTCCTGCTTCGGACAGCCGCTTGGCCAATACGCAGCCTGCACTGCCAGCCCCAACGACAATATAATCCCAGTCCATCTCCGAACCCCTTTTTGCGCTGGTTCACCAGTATTTTTTTGTCTGCCACATCGTCATTTCAATTGCCATGGCATGGTCCACGACACCGCCCGTGCAGACCTAGACCGGCAAAGCGGTCGTATTTAGCACGGTGCGCAGCGCAAAGGACGACTGCATCTGCCGCACGCCTGGCAAACGGGCGAGGTACTGGCGGTGAATGCGCGCAAAATCCTCGGTATTTTCCGCCACAACTTTCAACAGATAGTCTGCCGAACCCGCCATCAGGTGACACTCCAGCACGTCCGGAATACGCGTCACTGCCTTTTCAAAGGCATCCAGGACTTCATCCGCTTGTCCCTGAAGCGTAATTTCCACGAAAACCGTCGTGGAAACGCCCATCTTTCGGGCATTCAAGAGCGCTACATAGTCTCGAATATACCCTTCCTCTTCCAGTCGACTGACCCGGCGGTGGCACGCAGACGCGGACAGGTTCACCTGATCGCTAAGCTCTGCATTCGACATCCTCCCCTTGCGTTGCAAGGCGGACAGAATGCGGCGGTCTATTGCATCAAGGCTCATGCGCGCACGTTTCTCTCTCAAATTACGTCCATTTCCGAAGACTATTCGAAGAATGGCTTCTTTGGCGACCCATATTAGGTGCTTCTTTGCAGGAAAATGACTTATCTCCTGTGCAATAGGGAGAAGGAGAAGACCCCATGAAGATCGGATGCCCAAAAGAAATCAAGCCGCAGGAATTCCGCGTCGGAATGACCCCGAATGCCGCACGCGAAGCAGTGGCGCATGGCCACACTGTGCTGATACAGAAAACGGCTGGCGCAGGCGCCGGGTTTGACGACGCTGATTACATCGCCGCTGGTGCAGAGATCATCGACACAGCGGCCGAAATATTTGCAGCAGCCGATATGATCGTAAAGGTCAAAGAACCCCAGGCGGGCGAGCGCAAGATGTTGCGCGAAGGTCAGGTGCTCTTTACCTATCTGCATCTGGCTCCAGATCCGGAGCAGACCAAGGACTTGCTGGCATCCGGTGCAACCTGCATCGCATATGAAACCGTTACGGATGATCGCGGCGGGTTGCCATTGCTGGCGCCGATGTCCGAAGTTGCGGGACGTCTGGCTCCACAGGTCGGGGCTTGGACACTGCAAAAAGCCAATGGTGGGCGCGGCGTTCTGATGGGCGGCGTTCCCGGCGTTGGACCTGCTCGCGTTATGGTTATTGGCGGCGGTGTCGTTGGCACCCATGCTGCCAAGATCGCGGCTGGCATGGGCGCGGATGTCACTGTTCTCGACCGCTCACTCGCGCGTTTGCGCTATCTCGACGATGTTTTTGGCGGCACGTTCAAGACCTCTTATGCGTCTGCGGGCAATACCATCGAATTGGCCCGTGAAGCCGACTTGATCATCGGCGCGGTTCTGATTCCCGGTGCTGCGGCGCCCAAACTGATCAGCCGTGCGCAGTTGGCCGAATTGAAACCTGGTGCGGCACTGGTCGACGTCGCCATTGATCAGGGCGGATGTTTCGAGACGTCGCGCGCAACCACGCATCAGGATCCGATCTATGACGTGGACGGGATCATGCACTACTGCGTGGCCAACATGCCCGGCGCGGTTGCTCGCACATCCACAATTGCGTTGGGTAATGCGACAATGCCGTTCATGCTGGCCCTCGCAGACAAAGGCTGGCGCCAAGCTTGTACGGACGATGCGCACCTGATGGCCGGATTGAACGTGCACGCCGGCCAACTCACCTATTATGCGGTCGGCAAGGCGCTCGGAATGGACGTCGTTTCTCCGAGCGTGGCCATCAAGCAATAACGGGGCCGCCTGCGCGACCCCGATTCCATTCGGGCAAACAAATGTCTGCCTGAAAAGCGCCCGTTACCCACGTAACGGGCGCTTCTTATTTCAGCGGCTTTTCTTCAGGGCATCCCGAATTTCCAGCAGCACATCGATCTCGGACGGACCCGCTGGGGGTGCTTCTTCAACTGGCGCCTCCGGGGCAGCAGCATCCTTGAGGCGGTTCACCATCTTGACCAACATGAACACAACAAACGCGATGATCAGAAAGTTGATACACGCCGTGATGAACGCGCCATAAGCAAACACCGCAGCACCGCTTTCTCGCGCCGTATCCAGGCCAACATTGGCAGGCACTTCGCCGGACAGGACCACATACATGTTGGTGAAATCAACGCCGCCCAAGATCAGACCTATGATCGGGTTGATCAGATCGCCAACCAAAGAGGTGACAATCGCCGTGAACGCCGCGCCGATGATGATACCTACCGCGAGGTCCATTACATTGCCCTTGGCAATGAAGTCCTTGAATTCTTTTATCATTTTGTCCCCACTTTTTCATTGCTCCAACCAGCAGTTCTCCCATGAAACTGCCCGCTCAGATTCTGTTAACACACATTGGAGGCTGATTCAGATAGTTTTTAGGGGGAAAATTGCCAGATTTGGCACCTTTGCGACCGGCTTGACCGGGATGAGGCCGAAGGCATCGAAATCAGGCCTAAGGGCCAAAATCAATCAGATGTAACAGATTTGATGTCGCGACCTGCCATGCCTGTTGCGACAGGAGGGCGCAAGTAAGGCCAAGCGTCGAAGAAACCGTCTGTAATCTGATTATCCTGGCAGTGTGCCCGCCAGAACATAACGCAAGATCGCGACAACCTGTGAAGGTTTCGTTGCAACGGCCAGCGCGGCCGCGTCAACTTCCTTGAGAGCATGAGCATGGTCAGGACCATGCAAGATGATCAGTGATTTTCCCAAAGCCGCGGCGTAGCCCGCATCAAAGGCGGCGTTCCATTGCTTGTATTGGTCGCCAAAACGGACCACCACGACATCCGCATCCGAAATCCCCTTGCGGGTACGAATGGCGTTGACCATAGCGCCCTTGTGGTCATGCCAGTACTTGTCAGGCTCGCCCCCCAAAATGGCGACCCCGCAATCATCGCTGGCAGCGTGATCCGTCACCGGCCCCGAAAAGGTGACATCCAATCCCTCGGCACCAGACACGATCTGATCGCGCCAATCGGTGTGAATTTCTCCTGAGAGATAAACTTTCAATGTCATTGCGTTTCCTTTTCTGAGTGAACCCGCACGATTGCCAGCAACTGCTGATTTAGCCGCGCAGGACACCGCCGGTCGCTTTGGTCACTTTTTCGATCACTTTGGCACTGACCGCTTCGATATCCTTGTCTTTCAACGTCTGATCAACTGGTTGCATCCGGACTGTCAAAGCCAACGACTTCTTGCCCTCGCCCAACGACCCGCCAATGAATTCGTCAAAGATGCGCACATCCTCGATCAGCGTCTTGTCGGCCCCCATCGCCGCATTGACCAAGGCAAGTGCCTCTACCTCTACATCCACGACAAAGGCGAAATCACGTTCGACCGCCTGCAAGTCACTGACCTGCAGCGGAGGGCGGGTGGCGCCCGCCTTACGCGGAAATGGCACCTCTTCCGGCCAGAGGGTAAAGGCCATAACCGGACCTTTGACATCCATTGCATCCAACACACGTGGGTGCACTTCGCCAAAGATGCCAAGGATTTTCTTGGGACCAAGGCAAATGATACCGTGACGTCCGGGATGCCACCAACCTTGCGCGCCGCGCTGGATCTGGACGCGCGCGGGGGCACCCATCGCCGCCAGAACAGCCTCTGCATCGGCTTTGACATCAAAGACATCCACAGGCCGTGCTGTACCGTGCACATCCTTCGGAGACGTGCGACCGACCAAAAGCCCGGTCACCAACAAGTGCTGCTCTCCCGGCTCGCTGCCGTGAAAAGCGGGACCAACTTCGAACAGGGCCATATCTGCAAAGCCACGCGCCTGATTGCGCGCCGCAGCTTGCAACAGACCGGGCAGCAGCGCAGGCCGCATATGGCTCATGTCACTGCTGATCGGGTTCTCCAGCATTGCGGCGTCACTGCCACCACCAAATAGCTCTGCTGCGGCCTTGTCGATGAACGTATAGCTCACGCACTCATTGTAGCCCAAAGCGGCGCACATCCGGCGCGCGGCCGCTTCACGTTTCTGCATTGGTGACAGGATCGGTTTGGGCACACCGTCGGTCAAACGCGGCAAGGGTTTGCCCACCAGCCGTGTCAGCGATGCAATACGCGCAACCTCTTCGACCAGATCGGCCTCGCCCTGAACGTCAGGTCGCCAACTTGGCACATGGGCCATGTTGCCTTCCAGCACGAAACCCAGTGCGGTCAGAGTCTGGCGTTGCTCGCTTTCGGGAATGTCCATGCCCACCAGCGACTGCACGCGAGCAGCATTCAGCCGGTAAGCACGGCGCGTATCAGGTATCTTGCCCGCCACGATAACTTCGGACGGCTCGCCACCAGCATGATCCAAAATCATTCGCGTGGCGTGCTCTATGCCGAAGGGTGTCCATTCCGGGTCAATGCCACGCTCGAACCGGTACCGCGCGTCGGAATTTATCTTCAGGGCGCGGCCCGTATAAGCCGTGCGCACCGGGTCAAAATAAGCCGCCTCTATGAACACGGATGTGGTCTGTTCGGTCACGCCCGACACGGCCCCACCCATTACGCCGCCGATGCTTTCAACGCCGTCTGCATCCGAGATCAGCGTCATGCCGGCCTCGAAGGTGTAGGTCTTGTCGTCCAGCGCCACCATCGTCTCGCCACCCAGCGCCCTGTGTACTCGCAGCGCGTTGCCAGCAATCTTGTCGGCGTCAAAGACATGCAAAGGCCGGTTGCGGTCGTATGTGAAGAAGTTGGTCACATCCACGAGGAACGAAATGGGCCGCAGTCCGATAGCGCGCAACACATCCTGCAACCACTCAGGCGACGGCCCGTTGGTTACGCCGCGGATCACGCGGCCATAGAACACCGGGCACTGTTCCAGCGTGTCCCCATCAATGCTGACGGTGATTGGGCAGGCAAAAAGGCCTTCGATCGGGTCGATGTCGCGTTTTTTCAACTTGCCCAAACCACGCGCCGCCAGATCACGCGCGATGCCACGCACACCCAGCGCATCCGGGCGGTTTGGTGTAATGGCAATTTCGATGACAGGATCTATCTTGGCCGGATCATGCGCGGCCAGCCAATCGACAAAGGACTGACCCACAGTCCCACCAGGCAATTCGATAATACCATCATGCTCTTCCGACAGCTCCAGCTCACGCTCGGACGCCATCATACCGAAACTCTCGATACCGCGAATTTTGCCGACACCGATGGTGGTATCGATGCCCGGAACATAAACGCCCGGTTTAGCTACAACCACTGTGATACCGGCACGTGCATTCGGCGCGCCGCAGATGATCTGTTTGACGCCCTCGTCTGTCTCCACCTGGCAGACCCGCAGCCGGTCCGCATCCGGATGCTGCTCTGCAGACTGGACATAGCCCAACGTGAAATCCCGCAACCGTGCGCCGCGATCTTCGACGCCTTCGACCTCAAGACCAAGGTCCGTTAAGGCATAGACGATCTCATCCAGCGTAGCGGTGGTGTCCAAGTGGTCTTTCAACCAGGAGAGCGTGAATTTCATGGGAGGTCTGCCGAGCGGTTGTTGAAGGTTGCGCCCTGATAAACCAAAGCAGCCAGAGGGGAAAGCCACATGGCGCGGACTTTGACAAAAGGCTCAGAGCGAGGCGAGCCAGTTGCGCAATTCCGTCATGCGCATCTCCGGCTGCATGTCGGTAAACCGCACGCCAAGCCGGGCTGCAGCGGCGCGATCGGTGTCGGCTATGGCAATATCGGCGGCTATGTCTTTCGGCAACTTGTTCCAGTCGCGCATGCCTTTGCCGATATAGGCTAGCGTATATTCGGGATGATACTGCACACCCCAAAACCGGATGCCGTCCCGTTCGTACGCAAAAGCCTGCACCGCACTGTGATCGTTCGTGGCCAGCAGAACCGCACCATCCGGCAGCTTGGCCACTTCGTCGCGGTGGACAGTGGGGGCCGCATACTCATCCTGCCGCCCGGCGAGAAAAGGGTGTGTCCTGCCCGCCTCTGTCAGCCGGATGTCGCGCGCCAAGCCGTCTTCGCTACCATTCGGCGACGCGCGGTTGGAGCCCCCAAGAACGGTGGCCGCCAGTTGCATACCGTTGCACGAACCCATGACGGGCCGTTTTGCATCGAAACACCTGCGCATGGCGGCAACCAAAGGGGCCTGTTGCGGCGCATCCGTGGACCAGCCCACAGCCGAACCGGTAAAAATCACACCCTCGTATTCTGTCGGGTCGGGCAATGGGTCGCCGTCATAGGGACAGACAGTCGTGATCTGCAAATCGTCCCTGCAGGCACGAAGAGCCGAGGCGTAGCCTTCGCCCGTCGTCATCCCGAAATTGGCCTTTTTCCGTTCATTTATTTCGGCAGGATCGGAATCAATAATGAGGATTTTCATTTCTTTGATCATATCGAGTTCACCAGGAGTGATCCCCGTTTGCAGCTCGCTCGCGCGTTTTGTTCATTTGCGCCAGAATATTAGCTTCTGTGAACATCCGTCATTTGCTCAGGCTGGAAAGATTGTTTGGCGGAGAAATCAGGGGCAATCTTCGGATCCGACATACGCGATGGCCATTTGGTTTTTTGAAACAGAACTTTGATCTGACAAAAGCGAAGCCTCTTGCGCACTCCTTTGGGAAGTCCAATTTACAAAATGCTCAGCTACTCAGCCCACCTCGCAGCGTGGGCTGGTCCAGCGCAGCAAAACCATAGTGTCGCAGCCACCGCAGGTCGCTGTCAAAGAAGGCGCGCAGGTCGGGTATGCCGTATTTGAGCATCGCAATTCGGTCGATCCCCATACCGAATGCAAACCCCTGCCATTGGTCGGGGTCGATCCCGCCCGCCTGCAACACTTTCGGATGTACCATGCCGGAACCGAGGATTTCGAGCCAGTCGTCGCCCTCGCCCACTTTCAGCGTCCCGCCTTCCCATGAGCAGCGGATGTCTACTTCCGCAGACGGCTCGGTGAAGGGGAAATGCGATGCACGAAAGCGCAAATCGACGCCGTCCACTTCAAAATAGGATTTCACGAACTCCTCAAGAACCCACTTGAGGTTAGCCATCGAGATGTCCTTGTCGATCGCCAGACCTTCGACCTGATGGAACATAGGCGTGTGGGTCTGGTCATAATCCGCTCGGTACACACCGCCGGGGCAGATAATTCGCAAGGGCGCACCCATCGTCTCCATCGACCGGATCTGAACAGGGCTGGTATGAGTGCGCAACACATGCGGTGGGCGATCGTCCCCTGACACGCGGTGCATATAAAACGTATCCATCTCTGCACGCGCCGGGTGATGCCCCGGGATGTTCAGCGCATCGAAGTTGTACCAATCAGTATCGATGCGCGGCCCTTCGGCGACTGAAAAACCCATCTCGCCAAATATCGCGGTGACCTCTTCGGTAACCTGGCTGATCGGGTGGATGGATCCTACACGACGCGCCCGAGTTGGCAGCGTCACATCCAGCCATTCGGCCCGCAGGCGCGCATCCAGCGCTGCATCCCCCATAGCGGCTTTCTTGCCCGCGAGGGCGCTGTTGATCTCGTCCTTCATCGCATTCAGGGCCGGGCCCGCGACTTGCCGTTCTTCGGGAGTCATGCGCCCGAGTTCACGCATCATGAGGGCGATCTCGCCCTTTTTGCCAACGGCCGCGAGGCGAATACCCTCAAGTGCCGCCTCGTCTGCCGCATCAGCAATCTGGCTCAGGTATTTTTGCTTGAGATCGTCCATATCCGTATCGCCCTTCAACTCTTGGCGACGTGCTAGCAGAATGGTCTGCGAATACAAGTCGCGCCGGGCAAGGTATTGGGATATGCGGCTGTCACTTTTCCTTCCAGCGCCGATGAATCCACAGCCATTGTTCCATGTTTTCTCGCACCCGCGCCTCGAGACTGTCGTTGAGGCGTTGCGTCATCTCTTCCGGGGTTGTGTGTGGAATGGGGGCTTCGGCGATCACGTCGAAATTGATGCCATCCGGGAGTCGGATCGCGTAGGCGGGTATAAGCAGCGCATCATATCGCAAAGCCATATCTGCAGCAGAGAGCGCGGTGCTGGCCTTGTGTCCAAAGAACTTCAATGGTGCGCCCGCGCCCATATGCTGGTCAATCAGCAAAGCAAGCACGTTGCCTGCTTTCAGGAACTTTATCATATTCGCCATGCCGCGCCGACCGCGCGGAAACAGCGGCGTGCCCACCTTGGATATCCGCGACACATAATAGTCATTGAAGCCGCGATAATTCATTTCCCGGTAGAGTCCGCCTACAGCATGCCCGCGTTGGATCAAGGCAGATCGAACGACATCATAGTTGCCGAAATGACCCGACACGACAATGACAGGACGGCCTGTACGGTGTGCCTCTTCCAATGCGGCAACTCCTTCACCAGACATCGGTGTACGTGCCGCCGTAGCAACCAACTCCTCTGGCGAGAACAGTTCGCTCAGCGTGCGACCAATATGAAAGGGCACCGCGCGCGCCAGTCGCTCTTTTTCCTTTGCCGGCATCTCAGGAAATATCAGATCCAGATTGTCTTTGATCCGCGTTCGGTATCCGATCAGCGGACCGGCAACACGTGATAGGACCCAACCCCAGACCAGCCCCCGCCAGCGATACGGCAGCAGCCCCAGAACTTTGATAAAGGCGATAATCGCGGTACTGACGATCCAATCGCGCAAGTCGAACGCTCTTTCTGGCGTCATGTTCTGTTTACCGGGCGTCGCCATCAAGTTGCGTTCCGTTGATTTGGATTGCTGGTATCACGCCAGAGCCGCGACTTTATGGCAAGGGTGTAAACTTGCCGCAAGTGACAATGAAAAAGCCGCCCCGTTTCCGGCGCGGCTCTAGGTCTTGCATCCGAAACCGGCTCAGGCGGCGAGCGCGGCCTGCGCTTGCGCGACAATTGCGCCAAATGCTTCAGGCTCGTGTACGGCCAGATCGGCCAGAACCTTGCGATCCACTTCGATACCAGCCAGCGACAGGCCGTTGATGAAGCGGCTGTAGGTCAGCGCCTCGTCATGGCTGCGGACTGCTGCGTTGATCCGCTGGATCCACAAAGCGCGGAAGTTGCGCTTGCGGTTCTTGCGGTCGCGGGTCGCATATTGGTTGGCTTTGTCCACCGCTTGCGTTGCAACGCGGAAGGAGCTCTTACGACGGCCATAGTAGCCTTTGGCGGCTTTGATGACCTTCTTGTGACGGGCGTGGGTGACTGTTCCACCTTTGGTACGGGACATGTCTGATCTCCTTCAGGCTTAGCGGTCGTAGGGCATATAGCCCTTGACGATTTTGGCATCCGGGGCCGACAGAGCGGACGTCCCACGTGCATCACGAATGAACTTTTTGGTGCGTTTGATCATTCCGTGACGCTTGCCAGCCTGACCAGCCATGATCTTGCCAGTGGCCGTCACTTTAAAGCGCTTTTTAGCGCTCGATTTTGTCTTCATCTTGGGCATTTC
>Ga0102812_10003267_pt1 | contig 10652 bp, 8 predicted proteins | sample ColrivemetaGS713_FD_79334 | JGI IMG/M metagenome (GOLD analysis project Ga0102812, IMG submission 79334) | Estuarine microbial communities from the Columbia River estuary - Flood tide ETM metaG S.713 | ecosystem: Environmental > Aquatic > Marine > Intertidal zone > Estuary | place: USA: Columbia...
CAGATGGTCTTCCATCCGACGGCCGGCGACGACTTCGTCGGCGTTGTAGTGGCGATAGGCCAGAGCGTCCGCAGCGGCCGCAGGGTTGTAGGTCACCGGGTCAATACCCGCGAAGAAATCGGTCATATGGCCTCCTTGAGGGCATGATAGGCGGCGCGGTAGCGCTCCAGCCCGTGTTGAAACGCATCCCGCAGGTCACTGCGGGGCTCTATGGTGCGGGCGGTCGCGGGCGGTGTCGCAAGCTCGGCGCCCGCCCCGGTCGCGGCCATCCGGGCCAGTCTCGCCGCTCCGAATGCACCACCGAAATCGCCGTCTGTCGGCAGGTCGATGGGTATGTTCAGGACCGTGGCAAGAATCTGGACCCAGGTTTCTGACTTGCTGCCGCCGCCCACAGCGACCAGCGTATCGATACGGGTGCCAGTGCCGATCAACGCGGCGTGGCAGTCGGCAATAGCGTAGCTGACACCTTCGAGCACGGCGCGGGTTCCAGCGGTACGGTCGGTCGCGTGGCTCAGCCCCAGAAACGCGCCGCGCGCCGCCGCGTCATTGTGCGGGGTCCGCTCGCCGCCGAGATATGGCAGGAAAAGTGTCTCTGACGGCACCTGAATACCGCCCAGCTCCGAAGTCAGATCGCCTGCATCGGAACCGACCAGCGCACCATACCAATTGAGCGCATCGGTGCAGGAGAGGATAACGCCCATCTGATGCCAGGTGTCCGGCAGGGCGTGGCAAAAGGTGTGCACAGCCGAAGGCGCGTCAGGCTGATAGGCCGCAGAGGCTGCAAAAAGCACGCCCGATGTGCCGAGCGAGACAAATGCCTGCCCCGGTTTGACGACCCCCATGCCGACAGCCGCCGCCGCATTGTCGCCCGCGCCACCAGCGACGACAACGCCTGTGCGCAGCCCCCAACGCCGCGCCAGATCATCGCGAAGGTGTCCCGAGACTGCGGAGCCTTCGACGAGACGCGGCATGTGATCTCGGCTGAGGCCCGAGGCGGCAAGCAGCGTGTCCGACCAGTCCCGCGCACCTGTAACGAGCCAGCTTGTCCCCGCCGCGTCCGACATTTCGGACACGGCCTCGCCCGTCAGCCACAGGCGCAGATAGTCCTTGGGCAACAGCACTTTGGCCGTTTTTGCAAAGATGTCGGGTTCATGGGCGCGCACCCACGCGATCTTGGGCGCGGTAAATCCCGGAAAGACGATGTTGCCGCTGATATCACGCCACATCGGGTCGGCATCCATGGCCGCCGCCTGCACATGACTGCGGGTGTCATTCCACAGGATACAGGGGCGCAACACGTCGCCTGAGGCATCCAGCAATGTTGCCCCATGCATCTGACCGCTGAGCCCGATGCCGGAAATGGCGCTCAGATCGCTGGAGGCACTCAGTTCGGTCATCACGATTTCTGTCGCAGCGATCCAGTCAGCCGGATCCTGCTCGGACCATCCCGCATGGGGTCGCGCCACACGCAGTGGCGCCTGGGCTTCCGCGTGCAGTACGCCATCCTCGTCCACCAGCACGGCTTTCAGGCCAGAGGTGCCCAGATCAAGCCCCAGATACATCCTTCATACAGCCTTTTCGGGCTTGGCACCCATGATGATCATGCTCAGGATATCGTCTTCGGTCACGTCCTCGACCCGCTCCGTGCCGATCATCTGGCCGTTCTTCATCACGGACACCCGGTCACAAAGCTCCAGCATTTCGCGGGTATCGTGGCTGATTAGGAAAATGCCGAGCCCCTGCTTTTTCAACTCCTGAATAAGTTCGGCGACCATCTGCGTTTCATGCACGCCGAGGGCAGCAGTCGGTTCATCCATGATCAGAATCTTGGCGTTGAAATAGACCGCGCGCGCAATCGCGACCGACTGGCGCTGCCCACCGGACAAGGCCGATACTGGTTCCTTCAGTTTCTTGAAATTGGGGTTGAGCCGCGCCATGATCTTGGCGGTCTCGGATTCCATCTTGGCGTCATCGACGAAACCGACGCTGGTGACCAGTTCGCGCCCCAGAAACAGGTTCGAGGCCGCATCGAGGTTATCGGCCAGCGCGAGGGTCTGATAGATCGTCTCGATGTTGTAATCACGGGCATCGCGCGGGCTGTTGATTTCGGCCTTTTTGCCCTCGATCCAGATCTCGCCGCCGTCTTTCTGGTACGCCCCCGAAAGGATCTTGATCAGCGTGGATTTGCCCGCACCGTTATGGCCCAGCAGGCCCACGACCTCGCCGGGGTATAAATCGAGGCTGACGTGGTCGACCGCCTTGATCCCGCCGAACGAGATCGAAATATCCTTGAGCTGGACCAGCGGGGTTTGTGTTCTATCCGTCATCTTCTGTCCCCTCACTTGGCTTTGCGGCGGTAAAGAATGTCGAGGTACACGGCCAGCACCAGAACCGAGCCCACGACAATCTGCTGAATCGCGGCGTCAAAGCCGATCAGCACCATGCCCGTTTGCAGCGATTGCATCACCAGCGCGCCCAGAATGGCGCCATAGATGGTGCCGACACCGCCACCGAGCGATGTCCCACCGATCACCGCCGCGGCGATCACGTAAAGTTCGTCCAGCGTGCCAAGCGCGTTGGTTGCGGACCCCAGACGGGCCGAGGCGACGACCGCCGAAAGGCCGGTCAAGGCGCCCATCACGCCAAAGATCTTGACGGTCATCCAGCGGGTGTTGATCCCGGCCAGTTCCGCCGCTTCGGGATTGCCGCCAATGGCGTAGACATAGCGTCCAAACCGGGTGCGCGACATCAGGATGGTCATGAAGATGGCAACGCCGACAAGGATCAGAACCGGAATGGCAAAGCCGTGGCTGATCACAAGGCCGCCCTCGGGAATGGCGATCCCTTCAGCTTCGGCGTAGCGGCTCACGATGCCGCGGGGCCAAGGATAGGCGTTGACCAGAAGCACAGCGCTCAGAACTGCACCGCAGCCGACGATCCCAAGGAAGGTTTCGGCCCAGACCGGGCGTTGCGCGATATGAAAGATGCGGCGTTTGCGGCGACCCATGACGATCAACCCGAGAACCGCAATGCAGCCCACGATTCCGACGATCCAGCTGCCGGTCGCGCCGATGGCGCCATATGGTCCGCCGCCCAGCAGCGCAAAGGTCGGGTCCACGGGCGAGATCGTCTCGCCGCGCGCCACCAGGAACGCGGCGCCGCGCCAGACCAGCAAACCGCCCAGCGTCACGATAAAGGCCGGGATCTTGCCATAGGCGATCAGCGCGCCATGAAAGGCACCGATAAAGCCGCCGCAGATGATGCCGACGGCAATGGCGATGATCCATATCAGCGGATGACCCAGACCCAGAACAGGCGGCAGGATGTTGACCTGCACAACACCCATGATGATAGCACAGAACCCCAGCACCGAGCCGACCGACAAGTCGATATGACGAGTGATGATGACCAGCACCATCCCGGTCGCCATGATCCCGATAGAGGCGGTCTGAACCGACAGGTTCCACAGGTTGCGGGGGGTCAGGAAGGCGCCAAAACCACTGTTGATCTGGCCATAAACATGAAATCCGACCCAGATGATGGCAAGCGCCGCGAGCATGCCCAGCAGGCGGGTATCAAGTTCGGTTTCGCGGAAAAAACGGGCGATGGCCGTTTCTTTCGACTTTGCTGAACTGGTTTGATCAGTCATGAGTTAGCCCCCCGACGGAATGTAGGATATCGCTCCGTGCCGATGGCACAGTGATCACAAGGTGGTTTGGTTGGTCAGAAAAATCCGAGGATGCGGCCCAAAGAGGCCGCACCCAATATTTCGGACGGCGATCAGCAGCCGTTGACGCCTTCCATGGCACCTTCGCACACTTTGTCTTTTGCGATGTGTCCGGCCTCGATGACGACATTGATGTTGTCCTTGGTCACGGGTGTCGGCTCAAGGAAGATGGATGTCATTTCGACACCTTTTTCACCACCGGACCATTTGACCGCGCCTTCGACGTCAGACATTGCCGTTCCTGCAGCCAGTTCCAATGCGATCTTGGCAGCAGCGCCGCCCAATTGGCCGACATCTTTCCAGACCGACACGGTTTGCGTACCGCGTGCAACGCGGTTCAGCGCCGCATGGTCGCCGTCCTGTCCGCCAACCGGAACCGACAGGCCCTGCGCGGAAAGTGCCGCGATAGCGCCGCCCGCCATACCGTCGTTTTCGGCCAATACGGCGTCAACATCGTTGTTCGCGGCCGTCAGGATCTGCTCCATGTTCTTTTGCGCGTTGTCGGGCTTCCAGCCATCGGTAAAGGCCTCGCCGACGATCTTGATCTTGCCCGAAGCAACATCGTCACCGATGACTTCCATCATGCCTTCCAGCAGGAACAGCGCGTTCGGATCACCCTTGTCGCCCTTGATGATGGCAAAGTTGCCTTCGGGCTGCACTGCAACAACAGTCTGCGCGATGATCCGGCCGACACCCTTGTTGTCGAATGTCAGGTAGAAGGCGCGCGGATCTTCGATCAGACGGTCATAGCCGATGACCGGGATACCTTCGGCATCGGCCTTGTCCACAGCTGGGCCAACGGCGTCCTTGTCAACCGAAAGGATAATCAGGGCATCAACGCCCTGCGCGATCAGCGCTTCGACGTCCGTCAGCTGCTTGGCTGCCGAAAGCTGCGCATCGGCAGAGACGTAATTCGCGCCTGCCGCGTCCAGCACGGCCTTCATGCCGGCTTCGTCGGTCTTCCAGCGCTCTTCCTGGAAGTTGGACCAGCTGACGCCGACGGTAATCCCGTGGCTGTCTGCCAGGGCTGTTGTGCTCAGCATCGCGGACAGCGCGACACCCATAAGTGTGATTTTTTTCATGGCTTCCTCCCAAAGGGCCAGTTCTGATGACTGTAAATGCCGGATGTTGGACCGGTCATACGCAAAAGGATTGACTGTTTTAATTCAGCTGTCAAAATAAATTTGTGAACCAACTGCTGAACTTTTGTGCATACGTCGAAAACATACTGATATTGCGGCAAGAAATACTGCAAAACCAAGCCATTCGGACGGTAACCCCATGACGCTCGACCTGACAGACGCACCGGAAAGACGGGACCCACGGCCCGGGTGCGGCCCGATCCGGCCCGAATCGGAACCCGCCGGTGCGTCGCTGCGTCACCGCATTTTCGAATGCGTGCGCGCAGCCGGTCAGATCAGCCGCATTGACGTGGCCAAACAACTCAAGGTCAGCCCCGCGTCAGTCACTGCGCTGGTATCGGAGTTGCTTAGTCTGGGTCTGGTCCGCGAAAGCGAAGACCAGGCGCGCGCTTCGGCGCGCGGACGCCCGCCTGTGGCACTCTCGATACGACCCGATGCGGGCTATGTCGTGGGGATCAAACTGTCGCGGACCCGGCACACCGCATTACTGGTGGATGCCGCAGGCCAGCCGCTGGCAGAAGCCCACCTGGCCTGTACTGCGCGCAAGCGGACGCTGGTTCAGATATTGTCGGAAACGCGTCAGGTGCTGGACGAGTTGTTGAGCTCTGCGGGGTTGGCGCGCGCCGACATTGCCTGCGTGGGCCTTGGGATGCCGGGCATGATAGATCATGCCTCCGGCATGATGGTCTGGTCACCTATTCTGACGGAAACCAACCGCCCGCTGCGTCGGCTGGCCGAAGATATGCTGGGGATACCCGTCGCTGTGGACAACGACGCCAATCTGGTGACGCTGGCGGAATTGTGGTTCGGCAAGGGCCGCGACATGTCGGATTTCGCGGTCGTCACCATTGAACAGGGTGTCGGCATGGGATTGGTGATCAACCATCGCCTGTATCGCGGCGCCCATGGTCTGGGAATGGAACTGGGCCACACCAAGGTGCAGATGGATGGGGCGCTCTGCCAGTGCGGGCAGCGTGGCTGTCTTGAGGCTTATGTCTCCGATTACGCCCTTGTGCGCGAGGCTTCCACGGCGCTGGACCTGCCGCCCGTCGGTACAGTGCCCGACGACGTTACCCTGCAACGGCTTTATGAACAGGCGAAATCCGGCAATGAGGCCGCGCGCATCATCTTTCGCCGCGCGGGTCGCTACATGGCACTGGGACTGGCGAATGTGGTGAACTTGTTCGATCCGCCACTGATCATCCTGTCCGGCGAACGCATGCAGTATGACTATCTTTATGCGGACGATATGCTCGCGGAAATGCACCAGATGGCACTGAACCGGGACACCGCTCCGCAATGGGTCGAAACGCACACCTGGGGCGATCTGATGTGGGCGCATGGCGCGGCGGCCCTTGCCCTGTCCGACATTGCGGACGCAATGGCGGAGCGACGCACGTGATCCGCAGTCTCTTGCCGATGTGCCTGATGGCGCAGATGGTCAGCGCCGAGGTCAGGTTTGAAAACCTGTCGGATCAAGTGCCGCGCCATGTCTATTCCGGCGGCTGGGAACATTTTGTCGGAGGCGGTGTTGCAGTGCTGGACTGCAATGGTGACGATCTGCCCGATATGGCGGTGGCGGGCGGTGAATCGGCTGCCACGTTGATGGTCAATCAGGGGCAGATGCGCTTTGTCGCGGCCCCGTTTCCGGAGTTGACCCATACCACAGGCATCTACCCGCTGGATATCGACGGCGATGGTCATCTTGATCTTTCGGTGCTTCGGGTGGGCGAAAACATCCTGTTGCGCGGCGATGGGTCTTGCGGGTTTGTCCCGGCCAACGAGCTGTGGGGGTTTGACGGCGGGGCCGCGTGGTCCACTGCCTTTTCGGCCACCTGGATGGATGACGGCGCGCCGCTGCTGGCCATTGGCAATTACGTCGATCGCACCAATCCCGACGGCCCTTTCGGCACCTGCGACACACATGAGCTGCACCGCTGGACTGGCGAACGGTTCGATCGCAGCACGCTGGCACCCGGCTTTTGCGCGCTGTCGATGTTGATCGCGCGCGATGCCAGTGGCACATCGCGGCTGCGGATATCCAACGACCGCCACTATTACCTCAGGGGCGGGTCGGAACAGATGTACGATCTGGGCGAAGACCGCTTTCTGGGAGAGCAGGATGGCTGGGCCAAACTGTCGCTATGGGGCATGGGCATTGCCAGCCGCGATATCACCGGCGACGGGCGCGCGGAGGTCATGCTGACGTCAATGGGCGACCAGCTGATGCAGATCGCGCAGCCGGACGGAACCTACATTAATGCGCCCTACACGATCGGCACTTATGCGCAGCGCCCGCATGTCGGTGACGATGGTCGCCCGTCAACCGGATGGCACGCTGAATTCGGCGACATCGACAATGATGGGCGCGCCGATCTGTTCATCGCCAAGGGCAACGTCGATCAGATGCCCGGACTGGCAATCGAGGACCCCAACAGCCTGCTTCTGCATGGTCCGGACGGCAGATTTTCCGAAGTCTCGGTGGCGGCGGGTGTTGCCACCACGGACAGATCTCGCGGCGCTGCGCTGGCGGATCTTGACGGCGACGGTCGGCTTGATCTGGTGGTTGTCAACCGCCGCGCTCCGATGGAAATATACCGAAATGTCAGTACGGATACCGGTGGATGGCTTCAGCTTGATCTGCGCATGGATGGCCCGAACAGTCGCGCGATCGGGGCTGTCGTGCGGGTTTTAGCCAACGGTGCAACGCAGATACAAGAAGTGACCGTCGGTGGTGGCCACGCGGGAGGACAGGCGGGACCGTTGCATTTTGGTCTGGGAACTGCTGATGAAGCCGCAGTGACAGTCGATTGGCCGGATGGGACGCAAAGCCAGTATCACCTGAACGCAAACAGCCGCCAAGTGTTGCGCCCTTAAGCTTTCCAGAAATATTCATATATTATCAGAAAGTTAAATGCCTTACTTCATTTTTCAAATGGCAGTCCGCTTGGCACTGCATCCGGGACACCCAACCGCCCCGTCAGCGCAACAGGATCGCTGAGGCTGCCCAGAAAGGCCACGATCTTAGCGATCTGAGCCGTCTCCAGAGGGGTGTCTGGAATGGCAATCGCCGCGCGCAGGGCCGCCTGCTCGGTCGGGTCATCCAGGTGCCGCCAATCTTCCGCATCCGGTAACGGCGGGAGCGCCACTGCGCCGCGGTCAAACCTGTCAAGCGCGGCGCGTGGTGCTACATGATCCGCGACAAAAGCCGCCAGATCGGCATGGCTTCCGGTGTGACCGTAAGGTGCGGTATGGGCCACATTGCGCAAGGAGGGCGTCCGGAAGGCATAGGCGTCCGCTGCGCGCCCGGTCACGCCCATACGGCCAGTGTCGCGCACATGGGATTCAAAGCGCGCCGCCTTGCCCGGGCCGAATTGCGCCACACCCATCGCATGAAACGCATGATCCGTCTGAAACGGTCCGCTGTGGCAACCGGCACAGCCCGCATCACCATAAAAGAGCGCCATACCCTCCGCCTGATCATCCGAAAGCTCACCCGTGCCGCGCAGATAGGCATCAAACGGGCTGGTATCAGAGCGCCATTCAAACGCGACAAAGGCCGCTATGGCATCCGAGACAGCGGTGAAATCAAATGTTCGCTCATCTGCAAATGCATTTTGGATCAGTGGTTTATACGCATCTGTTAATGCGATACGGCGCGCGAGGACATTCCATGCGCCGTCCGGCCCGGTTATGCGCCCCTGCCGGACGGCCTGGGCCACGTCATTTTCGCTGTAATGCCCGGCCATTTCATCGGCGGACAGAACCGGGAACATCGTTTGCGCAGACAACAGGTTTGCAAACCCCGCGCTCATGTCCTCCCCCATTGGCGTGCGAAAGCCACCGGGTTTGGTCAAGTCAACCTCGATCCGCCCGTCATGAAACAGGGTGGTGAATTCGCGCGCACCGAGATTGAACAAGGCAGGGGAATGGCGCGGAATGCGCTCTTCCGGCAGGTTGGCAGGGTCTGTGCGGCGCTCAGGACCAAGCCCCACACCTCCTTCGCCCAGACCAAGTGGCAGACCATCGCTGGTCGCAAATCGCGGGTGGTGACAGGTTGAACAGGAAATGTTCCGGTTGCCCGACAGGATAGGATCATAAAACAACATCCGACCCAGCGCGACCTGGGACATATCGACCGGGGCATAATCGGCATCGGCAACGGCGGGCGGCAGTTCAGCCATCGCAGCGCCACAGGGCCAAAGTGCCAGAACTGCAATACACCAGCGCATCAGTAGAGCCCGAAATATTCGGCCTGTTCCCAGTCCGAGACATGCGCGAGATATCGGTTCCATTCCGCCCGCTTCACCTGCACCAGATAGTCGACCGTGGCGTCGCCAAGGGCATTGCGGTAAAAGGCGGATTGATCAAACACATCAATGGCCTGCCCCAGCGACGTGGGCAAATGCCGAGCCGAAGCGGCATAGGCTTCTTCGACGGGTTCCGGAGCGCCAAGACCCCGCGCAAGCCCATCCAGACCACTCAGTATCTGACTGGCAAAGTAATAATATGGGTTGGCAGTCGGCTCGCCCACGCGGTTCTCGATCCGGCTGGCGGAATCCCCTTGTGCCATCAGCCCCCGGATCATCGTTCCGCGATTGTCCCGCCCCCATGCGATCCGGTCCGGGGCCAGTTGGTATGGCTGATAGCGTTTGTAGCCATTCACGCTGGGTGTACTAAGCAGACAGCTTGCAACCGCGTGTTCCAGCAGACCGGCGATCCAGCCGCTGGCCGTGGGCGTCAGCACACCGTCCTCCGAAGGGGTCATCATGTTGAGGCCATCCGGATCCAGCACAGACTGGTGCAGATGCCAGCCCGAAGAACAGGCATTGGCGACCGCCGGACGACACATGAAGGTCGCATGCAACCCCTGCGCCGCACAGACTTCTTTCACCAGAGTGCGGAACATGACCATCGTGTCGGCATGGGTCATCGGATCGGCAGGATCAAAGGTGAACTCGAACTGGCTTGGCCCCATTTCGACTTCGACCGAGCGCAGCGGCAGCCCCATTCCCTGACAGGCGCGCCGCAGATCGTCCATCACCGGCTCCAGCCGCGCGTAGGTTGTTTCAGTCAGAAACTGAAACCCCGGCGCCAGTGGGCGCGTGTGCGGTGGTTGCGGCGGCATCGTTGCCGCGGTGTGGCGCAATGCGTCGTCGGTGATCTCATAGACATGGAATTCCACTTCAAGACCCACACGCATCTGCAGTCCGGTATCCGCCAGACGCCGGATCGCGCGCGCCAGCAAGGGACGCGGGGCAAAATCGATTGGCGCGCCCGACTTATGAACCGGATCGCACAGAATCCAGGCAGAATGTGGTGACCACGGCAGGACACGGTATGTGGCCGGATCCGGGACGAGCAGCACATCGCCCGCGCCCTGCATCGGGCTGCCCTCGGCCGACCAGACCGGGAAGGCGGTCCGGTGCGAAGTATCCTTTAGAAGCAAAGTTGACGGCACAGCCATGCCATTCGCCAAAATGGAGCCAAACGCATCCGCCACAACGGTTTTTCCGCGCAAGACCCCATGCTGATCGGCAAAGAGCACGCGCACGGTTTCGACATCGCTGTTGCGGACGTCTGCCAAAAGCGCTGCTGCGGCATCGACATTCATCAACCCCATCGACGCCAGCGCGCCCTGCTTGATCGGATCAGTCAATCCTGGCATCCCATTCGGTACAATCTGCACGCCGCTCCGCATCGCTGGCCGTAAAGGCCGCGTGCCAGTCCCCTGTCATCGCGATTGTGTCATTGCTGATCGGGCCACGCAGCCGGGAAGGATC
>Ga0102812_10003268_pt1 | contig 10652 bp, 12 predicted proteins | sample ColrivemetaGS713_FD_79334 | JGI IMG/M metagenome (GOLD analysis project Ga0102812, IMG submission 79334) | Estuarine microbial communities from the Columbia River estuary - Flood tide ETM metaG S.713 | ecosystem: Environmental > Aquatic > Marine > Intertidal zone > Estuary | place: USA...
CAGGCCGAAAACGATCTTGCCAATGCCCGACCAGTAAGTAGCGCGAGTGCACATGGCGCATGGCTCGGTTGCGGTGTACAGCGTGCAGGACGACAGAAATTCCGGCGCATAATTGATCGCCGCTTGGCGCGCCACATTGACCTCGGCATGGCCAGGCCCGCCGTCTGCTGCATGTGTGTTACCACAGCGCAAAAGAACTTCGCCGTTTGGTCCTGCAAGCAGCGCTCCGAACGGATGATTTCGTGTTTTTCTGCTATCTGCCGCAATTGATATGGTTTCGCGCAGGTAGGTGAAATGGTCATGTGATATGAGAGCCTCGCTTTTTAAGTGTGTAAACGAATTGGTATTGTTTAAAACAAATGAGCTGTGCCAAAAAATAGAATTAGTTGCACATTGCGTGCACAAAATTAGCACACCAAATGTTGCCCGGTGCAGGATGTCGATACTTTCGAAAGAATTGTTCACTTTTGTCGAGGTTGCTCGATGGCGATCTGTGCGCGGCGCTGCTGAACGGCTGAACATCTCAGCCTCGGCGTTAAGCCGCCAGTTGCGTATTCTTGAAAATGATATTGGCGTTCAGCTTTTTATCCGAAACTCGAACGGGGTTGAGATAACTGAACCGGGGCGCAGGCTTTTGCAAAATGTCGAGAAAATGATCGCGCTGGAAACCGAATTGCGGGGAGAACTTAGCGCCTCCACCGGCCCCCGGCAGCTTCCGATACGGCTTGGCTTGGCAGAATGCATCAGCACCGCGATTGTCCGGCGTGCACATGCGCATTTTTCAAGCATAGGCAAAGATATGCGGCTGGATATTTGCGTAGCTGGGACGGACTAACTGGTCGCGCATCTGCTTGACGGCAATCTTGATGCAGTGGTCGCCTTCAATATGACGACCAATGAGCGCCTGCGCATACTAAAAGTATTCGAAGTGCAAGTGGGTCTTGTTTGCCCGCGTGGTTTGATGCCTGATCCGCCCACCTCCATCGCGCTGTCAGACTGCGTTCGTTGGCCCCTTTGCCTGCCAGATGACGCGTTGTCGATCCGCCCAAGGTTAATGAAAGAGATAAACCGCCAAGACAGGTCCTACAAAATTGCGGCGACCAGTAATTCGATCGCGACGACATGCGGTCTGATTATTGAAGGCGCAGGCGTAGGTTTTATGACCCTTGCCGATGTTGTCGCACAGCCTGAGGCAGAAAAGTTGCTTTTTATACCTCTAAAAGATCGCAGGCTCACAGAACATATAAGTTTCGCCGTAGCTTCCAGCTTTAGATTTGAGGAGGGCCTTGGCGCGTCACTATTAGCTATTGGAACGTTTATTTCGGATATCACAGAAGGGCGGTTAGGCGCCCCCGGTTGAACGCTTTGTGAAATGAGTAATGGGCCGCGAGCGCACAATAACCGAGCGCTAGGAGCCAAGGCAAGGATTGGTCGATTCTAAACGAACGAACAATGAGAAAGCGACCCTGAACCCCTGTCCGTTCGGTGCTATGCATGATAAATCAGGTCGCCAAAACGCCTAACAGGAACCTAAGTATGCACAGCAACGGCCAACGCATTTATGCGATCGGCGATATCCATGGCTGCCGCGATGAATTCGCCCAAATGCGCGCGGCGATTGCGGCGGATCTGGTGGCACATCCGCATCCCAACCCCTTGGTCATCACCTTGGGCGATTATGTCGATCGGGGAGTGGATTCGGCAGGAGTGGTTGAGGATTTGATCGCTTGGTCGAATGGTCCGCTGCCCATTGTGGCGCTGCGCGGCAACCACGATATTTTCCCACGAATTTACATTGATGATCCGGCGCAGGAATACAAACCTGGCATGCATTGGCTGGACCCGCGGCTGGGGGGCAACGAAACCCTCCGCTCTTTTGGGGTGCCAGGGGCTGTGGCCAGTGACCCTGTGGCCAGCCATTCTGCGGCATGCGCGGCCATACCGGCGCATTTTTTCAAGTTTATCGAGGAAACCTGCGTGTTGACGCATCGGGTTGGGGATTATCTATTTGTGCATGCAGGCGTTAACCCCGCCCGCCCGCTGGATGACCAAGACCCCTATGACCTCATTTGGATTCGCACAGGATTTCTTGATTTTGAGGGCGATTTCGGGGCCGTCATCGTGCATGGCCATACGCCCGGGCGCGAGGTCAAGCATTATGGCAACCGGATCGCGGTGGATACCGGCGCTGTGTTCGGCGGTGTGCTGTCTTGTCTGATCATCGAGGATGACCAGCAGTTTGTATTGCAGCCAAAACGTCGCAAGGGCCGCCAAAGTCTGGCCAAACCCGTTAGCTAAACCCTATTTCTTTTTGTCGGTCTTGGCGCAATAATCCCAATGTTTGCAAATGGTCGCGGGGGTATAGCGCTGAACCGTTTTCTTGATCGACTTTGCGGTTACCGATTCAGGCTTTTTGTAATCAAGCGTAAACTGAACAGATCGAGCCTGCCATTTTCGGGTTACCTGCGCTTCGCAGACCATTTGCATTTCATCATCGACGGTCTTGCAGGCATTCATAAGGTCTTTTTCATAGGCCCGCAGCGAGGCTGACGCCTCTTCGGCCGCATCGCCAATATCGACGCCGGTATCAATGGCCTTTTGGAGCAATCCAAGGGATTTTGTGAGCGGTTTGGGCACTTCACCGCCCAGCTTTTCAATGTCGGAAATAAAGCTGCGCAGTTCTTTCAATTGTTTTTGGATTTTCTTAATGTCAGCGGGGGTAAGGGCTTTATCAGCCATTTTGCTTTCCTCAAAAAGCGCCTTTCAAAGGCACCAAACACCGATTCAATTATTTCGGCCTATTGAGTGTAATCCGCTGTCTGGCCAAAGCAAAGCATTTCAGCATGTGAACGCGTTGTTAACGGTAATTCTGACCGACATCATCTTCAATAATATCGGTCTCCACCACGCCTTCAATCTGCCCAAAGCGGCGCATCACACCGCCGGGAACAATTGTGGTGCGGATATTAGAAAAGCGCGGCAGGCCGTTCAGAATATCCGATACTGCAATGCCGCAGGTAAGTTGTGGCACGGCACCGCGGGCCTGAGCCCCGGCGATCAGCTGTTCAGCTTCGACAGCTGAAATATCAAGCCGTTGCATGCGCACGAAATACCCATTCCGGGCATGATAGGAATTGTAATAGCTAACAAGCTCCGGGCGAACGCCATAAAGCACATCCTCGGCCCGCACCAAGCCAACCCGCTCTTCCTGAAAGCTGCCAGCCGGGTCATAAATCACCATCTGGCTGCCATTGATGACCAAGGCCGAATGCTCGCCCGCGCCACTTTTACTGTTGACCATCGTCAGCAGGGCAACGAATGGCGGGGTTGGCTCAACATGGCGTGCTGCCACAACCTCGGCAGGTGTTGCCGTGGTTTTGTTCGTCGTGCAGGCCGTTAGCGCAGCCAGAAAAACCAGCGCGATAACGTATTTAGGCACCAAAAACAGCCAAGAATAGGGCAATGGCGATGCAAGCGTAAACGAGCCAAATGCCAGCTTTGATAAAGCCATGAAAGGTTTTTTCTTGGGCAGCAATCTTCATTTTGCCGTGTTCATGCGCGCTCATATTCTAGTCTCCATAGGGCGTTTGGTGTTGTTTGCCAGAAATTATGCACTGTGAAAAGCCCTGTGCGCAAATGCCACGATCTATTTGCCCAAATCTTTGGCCAAGCGAAAGCCAATGCGGTGGGGTTTGTCATCGCCATCTTTAACGCGCGGCATGGCGCGCAGCATAACGTTTAGCTGGTTGTAGTGTTGAACCATTTGAACGCGCGCACCATCACCATCAACTCCATAAAAGGTAATGATGTCGGGCGCGAAAAACCCAAGTCCCATAATGCGCATGGTGCCAGCGTCGCCACCGGTGAAACCCATGCCAACTTCATGGTCCTGATCAAGCTGCTTTTCAAAGTTCTGGATATAGAGAATGACCCGCTCATAGGCCCATTGAGCTGGTGATTTTTCATCGACATTGTCATCGCACAGCGGCTGGGGCAGTGGCTCTTGTTCGACCGTCGGGGCCGAGGCCGGGTCAACCATAATAGCGCGTGCAGCGGGGTGGATGGCTGTCGCTTCCAGCGCTTCGGCTGTTGTTAAGATGTTGTTTCCCATGGTGCCTCCTTTAAACGGCGGACCAGTGCCAAGCGCCGTCAGCGCCCAGCCTACGCTCCACCTCACCTTGGCGACGTAGGTGGTTCAAGTGGCCAAGCGCCTCGACCAAAGCCAGCCCATATTCTCCTGCGCCTATGCTGCGCCCATACAAGGTATCAAAGCAACCCGCCGCGGTAGACGGCTCGCGCAGATGTGAGCGCAGGCGGTTTAAGGCACCGTGATGATTTTCAATAAGTTGGGTCAGGCGGGGGGCAAGGCCCGTGAAGGGCAGTTTGTGGCCGGGTAGTACAAAATGGTTGGGCCGCGCCATGGCCAAAAGGCGTGAACAGCTTTCCAGCCATTCGCCCACCGGGTCGGCCTCCGGTTCGGTTGGATACACACCCAAATTGGGGGAAATACCGGGCAAAATTTGGTCACCCGCGATCACCACATCATCATCCAGTGACCAAAGCGTGATGTGATGTGGTGCATGGCCGTTGCCCAGATGCACTTGAAACCGTCGTGCTCCGATTTGCAGCACATCATCCTGATCAACCCGGTGAAACCCGAGCGCCAAAGGGGCAACCGAATCAGCAAAGTTGAACGGGCGTTCGGCCAGCCGCGCCGCCAGAATTTCGGGGTGCATACCTGCACGGCGGTAAAATTCAACGGTCTCGGCGGGCCAAGTGGCCTGCTCATCCAGCACTAGCATGCGCGCCATTAGCCACGCTGTGCGACTGGTCCAAATCTGGGCGCCATGTTCGGCCTGTAACCAACCCGCCATGCCGATATGGTCGGGGTGGTGATGGGTGACCAGAACCCGGTGGATGGGCTTGCCACCCAGCGGCCCGGCCATCAGGTCGGCCAATATCGCTTGGCTTTTGCGGCTGTTCATACCGGTATCGACCAGCACCCAGCCATCGCCATCGGCCAAGGCGTAAATGTTGACATGGTCCAGCGCCATGGGCAGCGGCATCCGCGCCCATAAAATGCCGGGGGCAACCTCAATCACCTTACCCTGGGTGGGTGGGGTATCATGGGGCATTGAGATGATGTTCTGGATGTTCATCACATGACCAAACTGTCGGCATAAAGCGGCGCCGCGCCTTCGCAGGCCATTGCACATAGGCCGGGCACCGTGCTCATCAACTGGCGCAGGTGGAAATTGGTCAGCGGTTGGCGCGACGGGTTGGCGGCAGCCGCCTTGACGGCGTAATGCCCGCCGAGTGTAAGCGCAAAGGCGCGAAGATAGGGTTGCGCACCGGCGGCGCGGTCATTCATCTCGGCAGTTAGCAACCAGTTTGTGGCCCCAAGCAGCGCATCATGGGCGGCTTGCAGCTCGGGGCTATTTTTGGCCGAAACCTCAATTTCCGCCAGCAAAGCATGCGCCGCCGCCCCGCCATCGCTCAGCTTGCGGCCAACAAGGTCCATCGCCTGAATGCCGTTGGTGCCCTCATAAATTGCTGTGACGCGGACATCGCGGTAAATTTGAGCAGCCCCTGTTTCTTCAATATAGCCCATACCGCCATGCACCTGAACGCCAAGACTGGCCACCTCGCATCCCGTATCGGCGCCAAAGGCTTTGGCGATTGGGGTTAGGAATGCCGCGCGGGCCTGCATATCGGCATCACCATAGGCGCGCGCCAGATCAAGGCTAATGGCGCAATCAAGGCAAATGGCCCGGGCTGCGGCAGTTTGCGTCTTCATCACCATCAGATTGCGACGCACATCTGCATGGTCTAATATCGTGCCGCTGCCATCGGCAACGGGGCTGCGGCCCTGCTTGCGTTCGGCAGCGAACGTGGTCGCTTTTTGCAAGGCAAGCTCGGCCTGACTTAACCCCTGAATGCCAACGCCCAGCCGGGCATTGTTCATCATGGTAAACATGGCCGCCATGCCGCCACCTGCCGCGCCAACCATCCAGCCAGTGGCGCCCTCATAGCTCATCACCGCTGTTGGGCTGCCATGCAGGCCCAATTTATGCTCCAAACTAACCACGCGCTGCGCATTGGCCGTGCCCGGGTTGCCCTGCGCATCCGGGATGAATTTCGGGACGATAAACAGCGAAATCCCCTTCACCCCGCCCGGTGCATCGGGCAGGCGTGCCAGCACAAGATGCACAATGTTTTCGGCGCAATCATGATCGCCCCAGCTGATAAAAATCTTCTGTCCGGTGATAGAATAACTGCCATCCGCATTGGGGATAGCCTTGCTCGAAAGCGCGCCAACATCGCTGCCAGCCTGCGGTTCTGTAAGGTTCATCGTGCCCGACCATTGCCCGGAAATCAGCTTGGGCAAATAAAGGTCTTTGAGCGCATCGCTCGCATGCGCCTCAATCGCCTCAATCTGGCCTTGGCACATTAACGGGTTGAGCGAGAGCGACAGGCAGGCGCTGGCCAATATTTCATTGACGCAGGATGTTAGCACCATCGGCATGCCCATGCCGCCATGCTCGCCCGATGCTGCCATCCCAATCCAGCCCCCTTCAGCAATGGCTTGATAGCCCTCCGGAAAGCCGGGCGAGCAACGCACCACGCCGTTTTCCAACTTTGCCGGGTGAATGTCGCCCGCGCGATTCAATGGCTCAAGCTGGTTTTCGGCAAGCTTTGCGGCCTCGTTCAAAATCGCGGCGGTCGTGTCCGCATCTGCATCTGCAAACCGTGGGCTTTGGGCCACGCGGGCGGCATCCAGCACATGGTCCAGCAGAAATTGCATTTCTCGAAGCGGGGCGCGATAGGTCATGGGGTCCTCAGCTTGTCTAGCGGGGCGTAATCGAATAGCACCAGACTAGGCGGCGGGTTTTGCCGCAGCAAGCCAAACCCGACGGAAACCTATGTCTGAGACTGCGCTTTTACTCCCTAATCCGGCTGGCATTGATGCTGCCGTTGGCATTTTGCGCGTTGGCGGCACCGTCGCATTTCCAACCGAAACAGTTTATGGCCTTGGGGCAGATGCTTTGAACGACGCTGCGGTCGCCAAAATATTTGGCGCTAAGGACCGGCCTCAATTCAACCCGCTGATTGTGCATGTAGCAGACCTTGCCGCGTTAAGGGCGTTGGTTGAAGTGCCAAAGGTCGCAGAACCTTTCCTGCAACTGTTTCCCGGCCCGTTGACCATGGTTCTGCCGCGTCGCGCCAACAGCGCCATTTCGCCCTTGGTCTCGGCCGGGCTGGACACGCTGGCCATTCGCATTCCGGCCCACCCGGTTGCCAAAGCCCTGCTATCGGCCTTTGGTGGCCCACTGGCAGCGCCAAGTGCGAACCCATCGGGCAAGGTTTCTGCCACGCGCGCCGACCATGTATTGGTGGGGCTTTCGGGGCGGATTGATGCGGTGATTGATGGCGGCGCCTGCGCGGTTGGGCTGGAATCGACAATTATTGGGTTTGATGATCAGGGCTGGCTTTTGCTGCGCCCCGGTGGCGTGCCGGTTGAGGCATTGGAAGCATTAAGTGGCCAGCCGATGCGTCGGCCAGCAGGGGATAATATTACCGCGCCGGGGCAACTTGCATCGCATTATGCGCCCGAAGCACATATTCGCCTGAATTCAGATGCACCCCAGCCGGGCGAGGCTTGGCTGGGTTTTGGGGCTGATCCCGCAGGGCTGCCAGAAGCGCAGATCAACCTGTCACCAAGCGGTGACTTGACCGAAGCCGCCGCCGCACTTTTTGGAGCGTTGCGCGATATTGATGCCATGGCACAGGCTGCTGGCATGTCGTATATCGCGGTGGCAACCATTCCGGAAACTGGCCTTGGCCTTGCGATTAACGACCGGCTGCGACGTGCAGCCGCCCCGCGCGGCTAGGCGCGCCCACCGCTTGCGCTGAGCAGGCGCGCGTCAATGCCGATACTGTCCAGTGCGGCGTGCCATTTCATGTCATCCGGGGTTTCAAATACCAGCTTTGCCGTGGCGTCGCATATCAGCCAAGCATTCTGCTGCAATTCCAGCTCCAACTGGCCCGGCCCCCAACCGGCATAGCCAAGCATCAATTGCGCCTTCTGTGGGCCGTTGCCTTGGGCGATTTCGGCCAAAATATCTAAGGTCGCGGTCATGCCAAAATCGGCGCTTACGGCCATTGTGTTGGCATCGGCTGTATATTCCGTTGAATGCAGCACAAATCCGCGCCCATGTTCCACCGGCCCACCCATATGAATTTGCGCCATATGCGCATCCGCTGCCTCGGCATCGGGCAGGTCAAGCTGTTGGGCAAGGTCCGAAAGATGCAGATCAGCCGTAGGTTTGTTGATGATCAAGCCCATCGCCCCTTCGGGTGAATGCACGCACATAAACACCACAGCATGTTCAAAGCGCGGATCGCCCATGCCCGGCAGGGCGATCAGCAGACGGCCATCGAGGAAAGGGATGTCTTGTTGTTCAGTAACTGTCATCCGTCTAATATGCGCCTTGGCGGCAGGGTTGCAAGGCGCCGCGCCCAAATGCGACCAGATCGCGCAGAGATGTCAAAATCTCGCATAGACGTGATTTTCCATTGCCCATCAAAATGCTATGCCTGCGGGATGAACAAATTACTGATCCTACTTGTCCTTCTAAGCGGGCTTGCAGCACCGCTCCGCGCGGCCAATACAGATTATGGCACAGTGCAGGTGCTGAATGGTTGGCAAATGCCCGATGGCACCCATCAGGCGGCCTTGGTGTTTGATCTGAACCCCGGTTGGAAAACCTATTGGCGCAGCCCGGGGCCGAATGGCATTCCGCCGCAGTTCAACTGGCTTGGCTCTCGCAATCTGGCTGGTGTGGCGATCAGCTGGCCGGTGCCACATATGGTGGGTCCGCCCGGCGCGCAGGCGCTGGGATATACAGATAAAGTCGTGATTCCCATCCGGTTTCAGCCGGCGGCTGAGGGGCCGATTTCCGTTGCGCTTTACCTTGAATTTGGGGTGTGTTCCGATATTTGCATCCCCGCAAGCCTAAGCTTGCTGGCAAGGCTGGACCCCGACAGCAGCGATGGGCGCGAATTGATAGAGGCGGCGCTGCAAGACGTGCCGCATGTTGGGGGCAGCGCCGATGTGGCGGGCTATAGCTGTAGCATTTTGCCAAGCGCACAGGGCTATGACGTGGCCACGCAGCTGCAATTACGCCAAGCAGACCAAGCCGCGATTGTGACCATTGAATATGACAACCCTGAAAGCTGGGTAGAGCCGAGCGCCACCGTGGCTGAGGGGCCTATGATAAGCAGTGGCGGAAAAATCCGGTTTTTTGCAGCGGGCGGCATGGTTGAACGCGACCGGCTGCGCGTGACGGTGTTAACGCAGGGTGGCGCGTTTGAATTGCACGGCTGCCCGGCGGGCTAGTCCAACAGGCCAGCGTTTTGCAGGGCTGCGGCCAAACCGTCTGCACTCTTAAACAGGTGCGTTTGCCAGCCCCGCGCGGCGGCTGCGGCAATATTCTCATCCCTATCATCAGTGAAAAACAACGCGGCCCCATGCAGGCCGCAATCTTCTTCAACCATCGCATATATCTGCGCGCTGGGTTTGGTGACCCCCATGCGCCCGGAAATATAGGCCCGATCAAACTGGCCTAATTGCGGATAGGGCGCGGATTGCGCATAGGCAAAAGTCTCATCCCCAAAATTGGTCAGCGCATAAACCGGAACGCCGCGCGCCTGCAGTTTGCCCATTAGCGCCCAGCTTTCGGAGATGGCGGGCGATGCCAGTTCGGCCCAATTGTCATGCCAACACTGAATTTCATTTGCCCATTGCGGATAGCGCGCTGCCCATGCCGCAACCGTGCCCTGAAACGGCCCGCCCGCGTCAATTTCCTCGTTCATGCCATGCAGATCGACAGCATCAAACAGCGCTTGCCGCCGTGCCTTTCCAAATACCCGATCATAAAAGGCCTCGGGGTTCCAAGTGATCAGCACATTGCCAATGTCAAAAATAACGGCTCGTGGCGTGGTCATTCCTCGGCCCGTTTCTTGGCGGCGGTGCGGCGGATGGCGCGCACGAAATACCACACGATCAGCAGCATAAGGGGCGTCGCCCCAGCTTGAAGCCAGAGCTTGTCGACATGGGCAAGCTTGGCGATGGGCGCAAGGACATAGCCAAGCAGGCTGACCGCGTAATAGCTGATCGCGACAACCGACAGGCCCTCAACGGTTTCTTGCAAGCGTAGCTGCAAATCAGCCCGCCGATCCATGCTGTGCAGCACGGCCGAATTATGCCGCTCGGCTGCGACGTCAACCCGCGTGCGCAACAGGTTTGCGGCGCGTTCGGCGCGGGCCGACAAGTCTTGCAGGCGGGCGAGGGCAGAATCACAGGTGCGCATGGCCGGGTCATAGCGGCGCATCATGAATTCGCCAAAGGTCTGCCGACCACCAAACCGCGTTTCGCGCAAGGCTTCAATACGCTGGTTAACAATGGCCGCATAGGCGCCCGCCGCCCCAAAGCGAAATGCAGATGAGGAGAGCAGCGTTTCAATCTCTGCTGCCATGCGCAGCAACTGGTCTAGCGTGGCGCTATCATCACCATCTGACGCGCTCATCGCCTGCACAACTTGGGTCAGGTCGCGGTCTAACGCGGCCACGCGCCCGGCCACATGGCGCGC
>Ga0102812_10003269_pt1 | contig 10651 bp, 6 predicted proteins | sample ColrivemetaGS713_FD_79334 | JGI IMG/M metagenome (GOLD analysis project Ga0102812, IMG submission 79334) | Estuarine microbial communities from the Columbia River estuary - Flood tide ETM metaG S.713 | ecosystem: Environmental > Aquatic > Marine > Intertidal zone > Estuary | place: USA: Columbia...
AAGTTTGGTCTTGAACCCTTAAAACTGGAGTAGTTCTATATGTAAAACTTTTTTCATAGTGGTATGGAATACCAATTTCAAAAGTTCCATCAGGATATTGAAATTCTGGGAAGGATAAATCTTCAACTTTAGAAACATTAACTGTTTCATTAGCTTCTAATATAGTTATTGCTGAATTATTCTTAATCCGTAACCCATTTAATTGGTTTATTTCATATTTTAAAGGCATTACAGATATTCTATACTCTCCAGTTTCAGTATTAGTTTCAAAATTAAATTCTGTTTCTATTTCACTTTCTGTTCCTCCTGGAGGAATATAACCTAATTTAATTGCAGCAACACCTATATTATTTTTAGAGCTTATTGTTAATGTTTCTGGAACACCATTATTATCAACTTGTCTTTGAAACAAACCTTGGTCTCCAAATCCAATAGGTTTTGCAGCTTCTACACTACCACCTACAACTTTACCTACAACTGTAACTCTTGTACTATCTACAAAAATTACAGCCTCATTTGAATCTTCAAAAAACTCTTTAAAAGTACCTGATTCTGCAGGAAATCTTCCTCCATACTTAAAATCGTGACCATCCTTTTTAACTGATATGTAATGGTTCCCAATAGGTACTTGAATATCAAAAAAGCCATAAAGTCCGTCTGCAGATTTTGAAACAACTGGAGAATTATTTTCGTCTAAAACAATATTTCCGTCTACATACACATTAACATCGTCGGAGTAAATTGTAGCATATTTCTCATACCTATCAGTAACTTCATTGTACCAATACTCACCTTTGCTTAATTTACCATCACTTAAAGTTTCATAATAATTATATCCTTCGCCAATAATTTTATTAGCTGCAAAATATTCATCTCCATCATTTACTTGATTAGCTGTAGTTGTTTCAACAAAAGACTTAAAAACACCTCTGGTATCATACAATATTTTTCCCTTAAAACTAAATGAAGAAACATCTATAAAATCAACTTTATTAACTACTTCAGATCCTTGACCCAGAAATACCAATTGCTGACCAGGTTCAAATTGATGTACTCCGTAAAGTGGAGTAATATTAAAAGACTCTCCGGTTCCTGAATATGGAATGGCCGTTATTTCATAATTCCCATTTATATTTGTAACACCTAAAATACCTAATTGATCCGGTGGTGGAAAATTTCCTGTGTCCGTTGCCCATGGAGTCTTTGCATCCCATAATTTCCCGTGATTTTTATTATAATTAAACCCATTTCTTGATAAATCATAAGCAAAAGACCCAACTTTTTCATTGGCGCTTAAATATGAAATCATTCTTGAATCATTACCACTTATATAGCGTGTATAATCTGTTCTTATTAATGTTGGTTTTAATATTGCTTTCCAAATTCTAATTTCATCAATAAAACTACCTTTTCCTCCTCCTACATATACATTTCTCCATTCTGTAGAGGTTCCTCCAGGACTAAGTATAGTTCTTTGTGTTGGAATGGATACATTAAAATAGGGTGCAGTATAGTTCGAATCAATACCTATTAATTTATCATTTACATCTTTTTTATAAATTTCCGTAATTTTTCTACCATTTACATATAATAAAGGCACACTATCATTTTGTATTCCTACCGAAAAATGCACGAAAGAAGTATTAAAATCTGCAACAGGAGTCATTTTATCATCTCCTCTAGAATTTAATTTTCCAGATGGAAAATAATTTTCTAATCGATACTGACTTCCTCCAACATTAACAACTAAAACTTTTGATGTTACCAATAAATTTACTGTAACATCAATTGTATTTGCAGCTAAATCTGAAAGTTGAAATAAATTTATTGGTGCGCTATTATTACTAAAACTAGCTTGAGGTTTTACCCAAGCTTGCAAGGTTGCCGCATTCGTAATTGAATTCTCAATATTTTCGATTCTAACTTGGTTTGTTGCTGGAACTAATAATGAACTTCCCGAGTTTTCTCCACTACCATCAGAACTTGCTCTAACAATTACATCTTTAACAGGGTTTCCTCCTTTATAACTAATATTACCTGTAACAACAGCAGTAGGATTTCTATACCCAATACCTGTTATATAAGTACTGTACAAACTCTCTATTTCACTAACGCCAACTGCAACAACTTTATACTGGTATAAAACACCACCCTCAGTATATTTATCTTCAAAGGATGTTTCACTTTTTGAAACACTAGTAACAAAATCATATTGGTGGTCTATATCATCTTGAGGAGTTGAATATTCTCTATACTCTCTTTTGTATATTTTAATATTAGTTATTGCATTGAAATTTGATCTTAATTCCCAATTAATTAAAATCTTATCTCCAAAATACCCTTTTGAAACATCAAAATCTTCTTCTGTAAAAGTTTTATACAAATAAAGTATTCCCCAAGGAAATCTAATATCTTCTGGATTAGTAATACGTTCAACACTATTTATGTTTTGTCCCAAATAGGGACGACCAACTTGTACAGTATATCCGTTATTTTGTATGGCTTGTGATACGGTTACAATCTTAGCTCCTTCATCGTTTTGTGCCCAAAGCCCTGTTACCAGGAACCATAGGCCCAGTGTTATAATTATTTTTTTCATAATTATAACCTTTATAATTTTATTATATAATTTACACCGTAGTTTATTGGGCGTGTTTCAGTTGTAGATCCTCCGGCTATAGCAGTTTCGCCACTTATTGTATGGTTGTGATCAGCTTCACTTTCAGATGGCACATCTGTTATAACTATACCTGGATTGGGATTATTTACGTCAGGGGTATAAGAATCAGCTGTTAAACCTCTTGCTTGAGCCGCTACAACACCTGAACCGTTAAAATCGTCATTTACAAATTTAGTTATATGATTATGCCCACCTGCTGCTCCATTTACTAAATTCCCTACACCATGAAGGTGATTTTTAAAAACATCTCCCTGTTCAGCTTTTAAATTAACCGTTTCTGTTTGAGCTCTACCATCATCACCAGCTCCTCTTAAAAACATCCCTCTTAAGTTTGGAGTTGTACCTCCAATTAAATCGTATAATGCAGATGGATTAGGAACATTTGTAACTCCATCACACAATAACCAACCCTCAGGCGCTGTAGTACCAATATAAGGCATTATTGAACCCGTAGGCACTCCATTATTTGCAGAGATAGCATAAGGTACTTGTTTAAACTTTTCATCCGAAATAATGGTTGTTCCTTCTGTAATTTTTAAAAAAGACTGATTATTTGCCATTAACATCCTATCTGTTTCATCTGGCTCAATAATTACTGAAAAAACTCCAAATGCGTCCGTATTTACCGTTTTATCAATATCCAAAATTTCATTATTTGCACCATAATAAATTCGGAAATTTAAAGTAAGTGTAGCATTCAATCTGGCTGTGTTGTTATTATCTCTGGCAATTCCTTGTATTGCAATACCAGAAGCAGTTGCAGATGATTGTGCATAACTTGTTGCTACATTTAATAACATTAAAAAAGACAGTAAAAGTAATTTTGATTTCATAGTTAGTAGATTTATGTGATTATTTTAGTTTTGATTTTTAATATTTTAAATTGTTCTAATTTTATTAAATAAAAAAAACCTCAAAAGATTTTAAAGCTATGTGCGCCTATAAAAAATCACTTACATTTTCAATCTACTTTTAAAAAAAATTGGGTTTTAGCTATATTAGCAACTACATTTTTTTAAATAAAACTAACTTTTTAGATTTGTAAAAGTGAAAACTATACAAGGCAAATTTGTTAGTTATGTAACATTTGTTGCATTTCAAATATAAATTAAAAAATCGAATAAAAATTTAACTTTATACGATTTTTTAATTTCGCTATAGATTTATCTCTCTGAAAATCAGAATATAAGACTAATTAACCTTATTTATTGAAAAAACTAAAAACCTTTAATCTTTCTTATCCAAAAAGAAAATTTCATTAACATTTCTATTAAATATTCTAGAAATTTTTAAGGCCAAAACTGTTGATGGAACATATTTATTTAATTCCATGGCGTTTACAGTTTGTCTGCTTACACCAATCATTTCAGCAAGTTTTGCTTGTGTTAAATTATGAATAGCGCGTTCCACTTTTATATTATTCTTCATAACTAATAGACTTTTTAGTTTTATATAAGACATAATGAAAACGAACTATAAAAAACAATAAAATGGTAAACATATTATAAATTAATACGTTAAAAAAACTCATATCAAATACAAAAAGTATAGTTAAAATTAATACTATATAATTTACATACGTTGCCCAAATTAGTGAGTCCATTCTAATTTTAGAAATATACTCATCTTCTTCCTTTGTTTTAGAGAAACAAACTAAAACTCCCCCAATAATAATAAAAATTGAAGCCAATTCATCTGCAATATTATTGGAACTCCATGTTAATGCAGCATTTTTAGATAAAAACCCTTCTTCTCCAATCAATGAAAAAACTTGCGCTTCCCAATGTGGAATATCAAATTCATTTAGCATTAGAGTTATTCCTAAAATCATTCCTGCTAAAAATAATACCCAACCGAATGGCTTATACTTGTGCGAAAATAAAAATCGAGATTTCATAATTTTAATATTTTATAATCAAATGTAAAGTTATTTTTACTTTTAGACAAATATTTTTTACTATTTAGTTTCGTAACATATAAAATATTATATTTGATACAACTAAAAAAACCTCATTTTCTAATGCGAATTTTCAAAAAAATAATATTTATTATTGTCATTTTAGTGGCTTTGGGAGTTATTGGTGGCTGGATGTATTTCAACAGTTTAAAACCTAGTTATTCAGGTACTGTTAGCTTAATAGATATTGCTAATAAAACTTCTGTTTACTTTGATGACTTTGGAATTCCTCATATTTATGCTGAAAACCAAAAAGATGCTATGGTTGCCTTGGGTTATGTTCACGCACAGGATAGACTTTGGCAAATGGAATTAATTCGCAGGATTGCTCCAGGCAGACTTTCTGAAATCTTTGGAAAAGACATGCTAAAAAACGATATGTTTTTTGTGAGTTTAGGTATTGAAGAAGCTTCAGAAAAGTCGATTGAAAAATTGGATAAAGATGGTGAAATTTACAAACTGGCGACGGCATATTTAAGTGGAGTAAATCAATTTATAGACGAAGGCCCTACTCCAATTGAATTTACCCTAATTGGAATTGATAAAGAACAGTATCAACTTAAAGATATTTATAATGTATTAGGCTATATGTCTTTCAGTTTTGCAATGGCTCAAAAAACAGATCCGTTATTAAGCGTAATTCAGCAAAAATTAGGAAATAACTATTTAAAAGAACTTAATATAAATATAGATCCAAACACTACACTTATAAAAAATTCAAAACCTGAAATTGAAAGTTTTGAAAATTTAGTTTCCAATGTTCAAGAAATTTTGGGTAATTCTCCTGTTCCTGCTTTTATTGGAAGCAACAGCTGGGTAATTTCAGAAAATAAAACAGCTACCGGTAAAGTACTTTTTGCAAACGATCCACATATTGGGTATTCTCAACCTTCCGTTTGGTTTGAAGCACATATTTCTACTCCAAATTACGAAATGTACGGCTACCATATTGCAGGAGTTCCATTTCCATTGTTGGGGCATAACAGAAATTACGCCTGGGGATTAACTATGTTTGAAAACGATGATATCGATTTTTACAAAGAGGAAAATCACCCAAAAGATAATACAAAATACAAGACACCAGAAGGTTATAAAACCTACAAAACAACGACTAAAACCATTAAAGTTAAGGATGGAGAAGATATTGCAATTACTATTAAAAGTTCACGTAACGGGCCAATAATTAACGGTATGATTGATGAAATTTCAGAAACTAGCCCAATTGCTATGTCTTGGGTTTACACTCAATATGAAGGACAAGTTTTAGATGCTTTGCATACCATTTCAAGAGCTACAAAAATGGCTGATGTTAAAAAAGGTGCTAGTATGATTCATGCTCCTGGCTTAAACATTATGTACGGAGATGCAAAAGGAAATATAGCTTGGTGGGCTTCAGGAAAATTATATAAACACAAACCACATGTAAATTCAAAATTTATCTTGGAAGGCGCTTCCGGGCACGATGATATAATAGAATATTTAGATTTCTCTGAAAATCCACAAGCTGAAAACCCTGAATGGAATTATGTTTATTCAGCTAATAATCAACCCGATACTATTGCTAATATTTTATATCCTGGTTATTATTTACCTGAGGATAGAGCAAAAAGGATTGTTGATTTAATTGAACCTAAAAATAATTGGGATAAGGAGGCAATGGCTACAATGATAAATGATGTTACTTCTTCCGTTGCTCCAATTGTTGCTAAAGATATCATCTCAAACATTGAAAGCACTCCTTTTTCAAAAAATGAACAGGAAGCACTAAATATTTTGCAACATTGGGATGGCTCTAATTCAGAAGCAATGATTGCTCCAACAATTTACAACAAGCTAATTTATGTATATTTAAAAAACACTTTTGAAGATGAATTAGGAGAAAAACTTTTTAATCAACTATTAGATACTCATTTGATGAAACGTGTTATAGCAGATCATTTAAAGAGAGATAATTCAATTTGGTGGGATAATACAGCCACTCCAAATTTAAAAGAAACAAAATCTACTATTTTAGTAAATACTTTTAAAGAAACCATAACAGCACTAGAAAATCAACTCGGAAATGAAATAAATGCATGGAATTGGGGAAAAGTTCATACCTTAGAGCATCCGCACCCTCTTGGTAATGTTACAGTCTTAAAAAAATACTTTAATATTGGCCCATTTCCAATGAAAGGTGCAAGGGAAGTTATTGATAATAGGGGTTATTTGTATGATAATACTGGATTATACAAAATAACAGCAGGTCCTTCAACAAGAAGGATTATAGATTTTTCTGATATTGAAAATAGTATTAGTATTTTGCCAACAGGTCAATCTGGAAATCCTTTTAGTATTCATTATAAAGATCAATCTGAAATGTATAACAAAGGTGAGTTCAGAAAAATGATATTAAATAAAGAGGAAATTATTAAGAGTTCAACTAAACTAATTATTCTACCAAAAAATGAATAAGAGAATAACTATAAAACAAATAGCTCAAGCATTACATGTTTCAATTTCAACGGTTTCAAAAGCTTTAAATGATAGTTATGAAATAAGTGATGAAACAAAAAGTAAAATTCAGGAATATGCAAAATTACACAAGTATAAACCTAATACACTTGCGTTGAGTTTACAAAACAAAAAAACCAAAACAATTGGTATAATTATACCAAATATTTTAAATTATTACTTTGCTAGAGCGCTACGTGGTATAGAAAAAGTAGCTACTGAAAAAGGTTATAATATAATAACCTGTATTACAAACGAAAGCTATAAAAAGGAAGTAGATACTATGGAAATGCTATCTAATGGAACTATTGATGGTTTTATTGCGTGTATTTCAGTTGAAACATTAAAACTAAAAAACTTTGACCATTTTCATGATATTTTAGATGAAGGTACTCCTATAGTATTATATGACAGGGTTCATAAAGATATTAACTGTGATAAGGTAGTTACAGACAATATAAAAAGTGCTTATAAAGCAACTCGTTTTTTAATGAAATCAGATTGTAAAAATATTGCACTTATTTCAACTTCTGAAGGGTTAAATATTAATAAGTTTAGGGTAAAAGGGTATTTAAAAGCGCTTACAAAATATGGAGTTACTCCAAACGAAAACCTCATTATTAAACAAGAAGGTGAAGAAAATTTAAAAGAGCGTATTGTTGAAATGTTAGATAATAATAAAGTAGATGGTATATTTTCTGTTGATGAGGTTTCGGGAGCAATTGCAACTCAGGTTTTAAATAAACGAAGTATCAAAATACCTGAAGAAATTTCAATTATTGGTTTTACAAATGGTATTTTATCAAGATACGGTTCACCTCCATTAACAAGTGTTAATCGTTTTGCTCATACTACTGGTGAAGTTGCTGCAACCCGATTAATTGACAAACTTGAAGGTAAAATTGAATTTGACGATATTAAAACAGAAATTATAAAAACCAAATTGGTAGAAAGAGAATCAACAAAAAAACTTTTTATAAAGTTTTAACTAAAAATTAAAATTGCTATGCTAGTTAAAATTTATGGCAGCGCCGTTTTCGGTGTTGAAGCTACAACTATTACCGTTGAAGTAAATATAGATAAAGGAATTGGTTACCATTTAGTTGGCTTGCCCGACAATGCCATTAAAGAAAGTAGTTACAGAATTTCTGCTGCCTTAAATAACAATAGTTATAAACTTCCTGGTAAAAAAATTACCATAAATATGGCTCCGGCCGATTTACGTAAAGAAGGTTCTGCATATGATTTAACCTTGGCTATCGGAATTTTAGCTGCCTCAAATCAAATTAAACCTGAAAAAGTTGGTGACTATTTAATTATGGGAGAACTTTCTTTAGACGGAAGTTTACAACCTATTAAAGGCGCTTTACCTATTGCAATTAAAGCGCGTGAAGAAGGATTTAAAGGCTTTATTCTACCAAAACAAAACGCAAAAGAAGCAGCAATAGTAAGCGATTTAAAAGTTTACGGAATTGAAAATATTACTGAAGTAATTAATTTTTTCGATGAAAAAGTTGATTTAGAACCTACAATAATTGATACGAGAGCTGAGTTTTATAAAAATCTTGACAATCCTGAATTTGATTTTGCTGATGTAAAAGGTCAGGAATCTGTAAAACGTTCTATGGAAATTGCAGCTGCTGGGGGTCATAATATAATTCTTGTAGGCCCACCTGGAAGTGGAAAAACTATGTTAAGCAAAAGATTACCTTCTATATTACCTCCAATGACATTACAAGAAGCTTTGGAAACAACTAAAATACATTCCGTAGTTGGTAAAATTAAGGAAAGTGGATTAATGTGTCAAAGACCATTTCGCTCGCCTCATCATACAATTTCTGACGTTGCCTTAGTTGGTGGCGGACAATATCCTCAGCCTGGGGAAATTTCTTTATCTCACAATGGCGTATTGTTTTTAGATGAATTACCAGAATTTAAAAGAACAGTGCTGGAAGTAATGCGCCAACCTTTGGAGGATAGAGAAGTTACTATTTCAAGAGCGCGATTTACGGTTACGTACCCAAGTAGTTTTATGTTAGTAGCAAGCATGAACCCTAGTCCGAGTGGTTATTTTAATGATCCTAATGCACCAGTAACCTCATCTCCTGCTGAAATGCAGCGCTATTTAAGTAAAATTTCAGGTCCTTTATTGGATAGAATCGATATTCATATAGAAGTAAATCCTGTTCCTTTTGAAAAACTTTCTGAAGAACAATTAGCTGAACCTAGTAAAATAATTAGAGAACGTGTTACAAAAGCACGAGAAAAACAATCTGAACGCTTTTTAGAAATTGAAAATTTGCACTACAACGCCCAAATGAGTGTAAAACAAATTCGGAAATTTTGTAAACTTAGTGAGGAAAGTAAAACATTGCTAAAAAATGCAATGGAACGTTTAAACTTATCAGCAAGAGCTTATGACAGAATTCTAAAAGTTGCAAGAACTATTGCCGATTTGGAAGGTATTGAATCAATATCCTCAAACCATATTGCTGAAGCTATTCAATATAGAAGTTTAGATAGAGAAGGCTGGCTGGGTTAGAATAATCGAATAAATAGGATTCACTTTAAAAATATTTCATAAAAAAATTTATAGCTCCATAAGTAAGTTAAATATTCGTATTTTTAGCTTAGTTTAACTTTTATTAAATATTTATCATTCATTCACCAAAAACAATTTCAAAAATGAAAACAATTTTCAAACTAGTTATGTTTTTCGCATTTACATATTGCATAACTTTTAATTTAAATGCTCAAAAAAAATCAGAAAACCCGTTTAGTGGATTGGAATTTAGAAATATTGGTCCAGCTATGACCTCTGGTAGAATAGCTGATATTGCAATACATCCAGAAAATGAAAACATTTGGTATGTTGCCGTTGGTTCAGGAGGGGTTTGGAAAACTGAAAATTCTGGTACTACTTGGGATCCTATTTTCGAAAAGCAAAAAGTATATTCAATTGGTTGTGTTACCATTGATCCTAATAACCCTCATACCATTTGGGTTGGAACAGGGGAAAATGTTGGAGGTAGACATGCAGGCTTCGGTGATGGTATTTATGTTAGTCACGATGATGGAAAGTCTTGGAAAAATATGGGATTAGAAAATTCAGAACACCTATCAAAAATTATTGTTCATCCAGAAAATTCAGATATCTTATGGGCCGCTTCCCAAGGTCCTCTTTGGAGTAAAGGTGGAGACCGTGGAGTATATAAAACTATTGACGGAGGAAAAACTTGGAAACAGACATTAGGAGATACTGAATGGGTTGGCGCCACAGATATACTTATAAACCCGAATAATCCGGATGTATTATACGCAGCAACATGGCAACGACATAGAACAGTAGCGGGCTATTTAGGTGGCGGTCCTGGATCTGGTCTTCATAAAAGTACTGATGGAGGTGAAACTTGGAGAGCTCTTAAAAATGGAATTCCAAAATCAAATCTTGGTAAAACAGGTTTGGCAATGTCTCCATTTAATTCTGATGTTATTTACGCAGCACTAGAACTTGACAGAAC